>JGI26083J51738_10001799_pt1 | contig 11365 bp, 9 predicted proteins | sample SaaInl85LU_5_DNA_FD_51738 | JGI IMG/M metagenome (IMG submission 51738)
CCGCATCCCAACTGAAGTCGAGTAATGAGAATCCAATCGCTGGAATTCCCTCAATACCGGCCTCTATGGCGGCACTCATAGTTCCAGAGTAGATAACATTGATTGCAGCATTTGAGCCATGATTTACACCAGAAACACAAAGATCTGGCTTGCACTTTAGGATTTCATGAACGCCGAGCTTCACGCAGTCTGCTGGAGTTCCCGAACATGAATACTCTGTCTGTGGACCATCATCAAATTTGACTTTGGTACAACGAAGTGTACTGTTTATGGTTATGGCATGCCCCATGCCAGATTGTGGGCTGTCGGGTGCGACCACCACAACATCTCCAATTGTGTTCATGACCTTTATTAGTGTACGAAGNCCCGGGGCGCTAATGCCGTCGTCATTTGTAACGAGAATCAAAGGTTTTTTACTCATAGTGCTGTCTAACCTTACAAAAATACTCATTTCAATTTGCCTGTGACTCGCTTGCAATTGATATATTACGTAATATTAATATATATACTTATATTCGTGTTCCTACGTCAANTGATTTTGTTTATGAAAAAAAATGCCTCATTTATTGTTTTCCTATTTGCTGTCGTCTTTTTTATTGCATCGATACTGCCATCACCTTTGTCAAAAAAGGAGTTTGTTAGCTCTGATAAAGACCGTCTTCTTATTGAGTTGATTTCGTACGTTCTAGATCGAGGACATTTTAATGTTAAATCATTAGATGATGATATGTCACTCCAAATTTTTCATACATATATTGAGAGTTTGGATGGACAAAAACGATATTTTCTTGAAAGCGATTATAAAGAATTTTCAAAGTACATGAACCAAATTGACGACCAATTGAGGGAGTTGGATTTATCCTTTTTTAATCTCACACACGAACGCCTTGCTTTGCGAATGACTGAAATTGAAGGGATGTACAAATCCTTACTGTCAACTCCCTTTGATTTTGAGGTTGAAGAGTTTTATGATATTGATTACAAAAAGCAAAGTTTTCCATTAACACAATCAGCCCGTAAAGAGAAATGGAGACAACAGCTAAAGCTTTCTACACTCGGTATTTTACACGACAAAGTGATCGAGGAGGATAAAAAAGCTGAAAAGAATGCGGATTATACACCAAAAACTTGGGAAGAATTGGAAGATGCTTCTCGCGAAGTCACTCAAAATAATATGGATGATTATTTTGATATTATGAATGATTTGGAAAGAAAAGATTGGCTAGATGTTTACCTAAACGCTTTTGTTTTACAGTTTGATCCACACACCAACTACTATAACCCTGATGACAAAGACCGTTTTGACATGAATATGTCTGGCAAATTCGAAGGTATAGGTGCCCGATTATCCAAGCGTGACCAAGCGATTAAGATCGTGGACATTATTACTGGTGGTCCCATTTGGCGAGGCCAACTTATTGAGGTGGGTGATGAAATACAAATGGTTCGCCAAGAGAATGGTGAGGCAGTTGACATTCGATCCATGCGTTTAGATGATGCAATTAAGCTGATTAAAGGTCCGAAAGGAACCTTGGTTCATTTGACGATTAAAAAAGTAGACGGAACAGTCGAAACTGTCCCGGTTCAACGAGATCTAGTTGTGCTAGAAGAATCCTATGCGAGATCAACTGTGATTAATCGAAATGATCAAAAATTTGGACTTATCCACTTGCCTAAATTTTATGTCGATTTTAAAGATTATAAAGAACGAAATGCTGCACATGATGTCGAGCAAGAAATCATCAATCTTAAAGAAGCAGGCATGCAAGGACTTGTTCTAGATTTGCGCTTTAATGGAGGAGGCTCGTTGCAAACTGTTGTTGATATTGCGGGTCTTTTTATTGATAAAGGCCCTATTGTTCAGGTAAAATCTACAGCAAACCAAACGGAGGTTTTAAAAGATCGAGACAACAAAACGTTATGGGATGGTCCGATGGTTATTTTAGTGAATGAATTATCTGCTTCTGCTTCTGAGATTCTCGCCGCTGCGCTTCAAGATTATGAACGAGCAATTGTGTTGGGAAGCTATCAAACTTTTGGCAAAGGGACTGTACAAAATGTAGTCGACCTCAATCGTTTCCTGACCAAGAATACTTACGGAAATCTTGGCGCCTTGAAAATCACTACAGACAAATTCTATAGAATTAATGGAGGTTCAACCCAACTGGAAGGGGTAAAGAGCGATGTCGTTGCGCCAGATCGCTACAGCTATGTTGATGTCGGCGAAAGAGATGAAGACAATCCATTGTCATGGGATCAAATTTCGCCGTTGACTTACACCCAATGGAAAGGTTATCTCAACTACAATGAAACTATCGAAAACAGTCAAAATCGAATAGACAATCATCCTATTTTTGATCTAATCGAGGAAGATGCACTGTGGATAAAAGAACGTCAAGCAGATAAAATTATTTCACTTAAGTATCACGACTACGTTGCTGAACTGGAGGCTGACCGAACACTTGCTGAACGTTTTGATAACATTAAGGAATACAATAACAATCTAGACTTTACAGTGCCTCCAAGAGAGCAAAAACGTATTTCTGAAGAAAAAGCTTTTCGTGAGAAAAGAGAGCGTTGGTTTTCAAACCTATCGAGTGACATTTATATCGAAGAAGCTGTAAATATTTTAGATGAGCTTAAGATTGGTTTATTTGAGAATGAATCAATTGTAAGAAAATAAATAGTACTGTATTTGCGAAAAANAACCATCAAAACGTTGTTGTATCATTCAGGTGGTTTTTTTGCGTTGTCCTATATTTCCCTNTGTCTTTTAGTATCTATTTTTGCCTATGTCATTGCACCAGACAAATCGGTCAATGCAAATCAAATGCACCTTTCTATTCACTCTCAGCCTCCCGGATTTGAAGTTCAAATGCTTCATATTCCAGTAGATGATCGTCAAATAAATAAGTCGCTCAAAAACCTCTTCTATGGCGATCCCAACCCAGGAGTTTACTTTCCGATATCTTCTTTTATAATAGAGCAAGATGGCTTGTGGATTGAGCATTTTAACTTTGACACACCCGGTAAAAAGGAGTGGATTCCATTACATTCTTTTCCAAAATCGACGACGAAGTCAGCGCTATTATCTAACTATATCACGACTAAGAAATTTTTATTGGGTACGGATTTGTTTGGACGAGACGTGCTGAGCAGGTTGCTAATTGGAACACGCGTATCTCTCTCTATTGGATTTGTTGCCGTATTGATTTCCCTTNTGGTTGGTCTTTTTCTCGGCAGTTTAGGAGGATATTATGGAGGTACAATTGATAAGGTCGTTATGTGGATTATTAATGTTACTTGGTCGATACCAACACTACTACTGGTGATTGCGATTTCTGTCGCACTTGGGAAGGGATTTTGGCAGGTTTTTATCGCTGTTGGACTAACGATGTGGGTTGAGGTGGCTCGGATTGTTCGCGGACAAGTCATCACGCTTAAGAATCGTCAATTTGTGATCGCTACTCGAGTTTTAGGCTTTTCATCTTTTAGGACTCTCTNTCGTCATATTCTTCCCAACGCACTCGGCCCTCTGGTGGTGATTACTGCTTCAAACTTTGCGGCTGCTATACTTGTGGAAAGTGGTTTGAGTTTTTTGGGTATTGGAGCCCAACCACCAATACCAACTTGGGGAACAATGATCAAAGATCACTATCAGTTTCTTGTCATGGGCAAGCCCTATATGGCCTTAATCCCAGGTTTAGCCATCATGTTACTTGTTAGCTCGTTTATGATTTTAGGGAATACTTTACGAGACTATTACGACCCTATCAAAAACTAATTACCACTCGTTGACTCGATTAGCATCAAGCTTTAAGTAAATACCCAGTAAAAGACTAAAAGCTAGTAAATTTGACCCTCCATAGCTTAAAAAAGGCAATGGAATACCAATGGTAGGAAGAAGCCCTAGCACCATGCCTAGATTGATGCTAAAATGCGCAAAAATCAGAGAAACTACACTGTAGCAATATATACGACTGAACTTGTTTTTTTGTCTTTTTGAGGTGAACAAAATTCGTAACATTAACACCATAAAAAGCACGATCACAAAAAATGTGCCTACAAACCCCCACTCCTCTCCAACAGTAGTGAAAATATAGTCGGTTTGTTGTTCAGGAACAAAATTCCCCATTGTTTGCGTGCCCTCAAGGAACCCTTTGCCAAACATTCCTCCAGATCCAATTGCGATCTGTGATTGGTTAATATTATACCCAATCCCTTGCGTGTCAACTTCCCTTCCTAGAACAATATTAAATCGGTCGCGGTGACGTTGTTCAAAAACGTTCTCAAAAACATAATCCACCGATTGGATGAAACCTGAAGCGAGTAGAACAACTAAAATGGTTGGCAAGAAGACTTTCCTTCTTTTTTTGTTTCTCATGCCGATGATGTAAATTACTGCAATTGTAATGACGACATAAGTCGTCAAGTTGTGTCCAATGAGTAATGTGATGATAAATAAGATGACCACGCCACAAAAGACGAGTATATACCTTGACGGCAATTTTTCGGTGTGTAAAACCAATAAAAAACTTAGAAACACAACAGTACTTCCTGGGTCGGGCTGCGGAAGTATGAGGANGGCAGGAATCAAAATGAGTATAAATGCAGTAATTTGATGAGATATATTCCTTAAATCGGTATTAATCTCACTAAGATGTTTGGTTAATGCCAATGCTGTTACAACCTTGGCAAGCTCTGCAGGTTGAAAGCTGAATCCTGCGACTGAATACCATGATTTAGCACCCGAAACTTCATTGCCAAAAACAAATAATCCGACCAATAAAACCAAAACGATGAGGTAGAAGATACTTGAGTAGCGTTCATATACTTTTACTCTAGTAAATTGGACGAAAAAAATGACTAAAATTCCGAGTGCGCTAAAAAACAATTGTTTCCCAAAAGTATGACCTAATGAAAACATATTTTCTCCCTGACTGTGTCCTGTTGAGTAAATGTTAGTCAATCCGATGCTAACCAATGCGCAATATACCAAAAAGGTATACCAATCAAACTTTAAAAGATACTTGTTATTCATTGATTTGAAATGGTTTGTCACTCAATGGTTTTAAATACTCGTCCAATAAACTTCCGTTGATCATACGATTCTCCAAATAGGTTCTCCTCACATTTTCTTTGAGATATTTTTCAATGACTAAGCTAGCAATTGGCGCTGCCCATCGTCCGCCCCAATACCCATTTTCAACAAAAACAGCAACTGCAATTTTTGGGTTTTCGCGAGGAGCAAAGGCAACAAACATAGAATGGTCTGTCAATTGAACACGCTCACCGTTAATCTTCACAAAGTTCTCAACCGTTCCTGTTTTTCCGCAGACTTCTATGCCTGGAACTCGTGCTACACGTGCTGTTCCCCATTTTACCACATTTGCCATGCCCTCAATGACAGGCTCAAAGTGAATGGAGTCGATGGTTGTGTAATTTCGTTCTCTAAATTTTTTCGCAATCGAATCTCTTTCAAATCTTTTGACAAAATGTGGCTTATAGTAGTAACCTCTATTCGCAATTGTAGCTGTCATATTGGCCAGCTGAACAGGAGTCGTCAGCACTTCTCCTTGACCAATCGCATTCGAAATCGAAGTCGTAGCTGCCCATCGCTGATTGGGGTACCAATAATCATAATAAGCAGCGTTAGGAATAAATCCTTTTTGACCTGTCGGATGATCATAGCCAAGGAAGTTGCCCATACCAAAACTTTTGACATGATCGCTCCAAACATTCATTCCCTTTTTGGGATCATCATATCCGTCGATCGTTTTTCGATACACTGTTGCAAAATAGGTGTTACATGAGTTATAGATGCCGCTATTGAGTCTGTTCCGTGTGCCAATAGAGCAATGACATTTCATAAAGTCATTTCTTCCATAATAATGACCTTCGTTACATAGCACACGAAATCTTGGAGTAATTGCCTTTTCTTGCAAAGCGACTAATGCATTGACCAATTTGAATGGAGATCCTGGAGGATATTGTCCTTGTAGCCCTCTGTCAAATAATGGCCGATTAAGAGTGTCATTTTTTAATAGCACAAAGTTCTTGGAACGTTCTCTACCGACCAACAGGTTTGGGCTATATGTAGGAGTACTTACATTCATCAGTATTTCTCCAGTTGCTGGCTCAATGGCAATAATCCCTCCACGTTTGTTTTGTAGTAGTTTTTCCCCATATTCTTGAAGAGCTATATCAATGGTTAAATAGAGATTTTGTGCCTGAGTAGGTAAGGTGTCTAATTCACCTTTTTGATAAGGCCCAATCACTCGATTGAACTTATCGCGTTGTGAATAACGAACACCTTTTACGCCACGTAAGATTTTTTCATAGGTCTTTTCAATACCTTGTCGCCCGATGAGCTCTCCCGATTGATAATACGGATCTTTACTGATATCAAAACGATTCACTTCACTAATATATCCTAGAATGTTAGATGCTGAATAGGAGTTATATTTACGCGCGGCTCTTTTTTGCACATAAAAACCATGGTATTTCCAAAGTTTCTCTTGTAGCGCTGCATAATCGCTTTTGGACAGTTGAGCGAGAAAAACAGATGGTTTTCGGGTGGAATATGTTTTAGCTTCCTTGATTTTTTTACGTAGCATTGTTTTGGTAATCTTCAAAAGATTGCAAAACTCTATGGTGTCAATTTTGCGAAGTTGCCTCGGAACAACCATCAAATCATAGGTTGGTTGATTTTCAACTATCAGCTTTCCATTTCGATCATAAATATAGCCGCGTTCTGGATATATATATTCGCGTAAGACCGAATTTTGAAGAGACATGCTTTCATAATCTGAACTGGAAACTTGTAAACTAAAAAGGCGTATTGAGAAAATGACACCACTGCCAATGACAAGTATGTAAAGAAGGTTTTTTCGCATCACTTTTTAGTTCGAAACAAAAACATAATTGCAATTAAAAATAAAAGGGAGTAGAGGCTACCGAAAATAAATTGTTTTATTATCGAAAGCCATTGCGCCCAACTTGAAACCCCGATNACATAGTAGATCAAGTGGTGAACGAGCACCAAATTTAGCGTGTATGCAGACAGTGCTACAAATGGCGTTTGATTTAGTCGGATGCTCACATAGCCATGATTCTTTCCAAATACAGATGTCGTGATTGTAGGGCGTAAAAAGGCAGCAGTCAGACAGGCAGCGGCATGAAGCCCCATTGTTGAATGGAGGATATCTATATATAGTCCAAAGAAAAAAGCAACAACCAAAAAAATGGTTTGCTCAGCATTGCTTGGGTAAAAAATTAAAAAAAGAAGGTAAACATGAGGAACAAGTTGAGTTCCCAAATCAAATTGATTGAACACCAAAACCTGAAGTCCGGGCAACAGTAAAAAGTAGGCAATAAATGCGTAAGACTTACTATTCATTTGTTGACTTTTGAACGGAATTAATTTCTTCTGCCTGTGGATAATGAATGGCATAAACAGTACTTAAGTTTGTCATGTCCTGAAAAAGGGTGACTTCAATGTCATAAAAATTAGAAGTAGATTCACTGTAAAAAGACGAAACATATCCGATTGGTAGATCGGGAGGAAATATGACGGACATGCCACCTGTATGTATGGTGTCACCTTCTTTAACGTTCGCTGTCTTTGGTACATCCAATAGATCCATTTTTGATGCATCTTTTCCTGACCAAACTAAGCTACCAAAGTGATTACTGTTTTTCAATTTGGCATTAATTTGTAAGTCTTTATTGAGAATTGAAATGACTTGCGCGTATCGCTTTTCGACAAACTGCACGACACCCACAATCCCCTTTGCAGTGACGATCCCCATTTCAGGAAGAATTCCTTGCTTTTGACCGCCACGAATTGTGATATAGTTGTAACTATTTAAAAATCCATTTCTTATTACCTGTGCCGGTATAGCTTTGAAGTGTAAAGAATCTAAGACTTGGAATTTATTTTGAGTTTTCAGTAATTGGTCTAGAAGAATCTTGTTTTCTATGATAAGACGATCGTTTAATTCTCTGAGTTGCAAGTAGGTTGTGCCCGAAGAAACCATGCTATTGAGTCGCGAACCAATTACAATTCCTGATTTTGCAATTAGACTCCTGTGGTATGCACTTTGCTGTTGTAAAAGATAAATACTACAGGACAGCAATAGTAAATAGACCAAGCCGTTACGAAATTGAATAATGGCATTGACTAGCTGCTGCATAATTCAGCTATTTAACAAGTACTGTTTTGTATTGCTCGATATTTTTAAGCGCAATTCCGGTCCCACGAACAACAGCTCGCAAGGGATCTTCGGCGATAAAAATGGGAAGATCTGTTTTTTGAGATAATCTTTTATCGAGTCCTCGAAGCATTGAGCCACCGCCAGCTAGATACACACCTGTGTTATAGATGTCCGCAGCCAATTCGGGAGGTGTTTGTGAAAGAGTTTCCATAACAGAATCTTCAATTCTGATGATAGACTTATCTAACGCTTTTGCAATTTCACGATAAGAAATCACAGTTTCTTTTGGTTTACCTGTTAGCAAGTCCCTTCCCTGAACGGTCATGTCTTCAGGTGGATTTTCTAATTCTTCCAAAGCAGATCCAATCAATATTTTCACACGCTCAGCAGTGCGCTCACCAACATATAAGTTGTGTTGTGTTCGCATGTAGTAAATAATGTCGTTTGTAAATACATCACCCGCAACTTTAACAGACTTGTCGCAGACAATTCCAGAGAGAGCAATTACAGCAATTTCTGTCGTTCCTCCTCCAATGTCAATAATCATGTTTCCTTTGGGCTGCATGATGTTCACACCTATCCCAATAGCCGCCGCCATAGGTTCGTGAATGAGGTAAACTTCTTTTCCGTTTACACGCTCTGCAGACTCTCGTACAGCTCTCATTTCAACTTCAGTGATTCCTGANGGGATGCAAATGACCATTCGGAGAGCAGGTGTAAAAAACCTTTTTTTGAGTGCAGGAATATTTTTAATAAACATACTAATCATCTGCTCAGAAGCATCAAAGTCAGCAATGACTCCATCTTTAAGCGGACGAATTGTTTTGATGTTTTCGTGAGTTTTCCCTTGCATCAGGGCTGCTTCGTGACCAACTGCTATGATTTTATTCGTAACCCGATCCCGTGCTACTATCGAAGGACTATCAACAACTACGTTGTCATTATGAATAATTAAGGTGTTTGCAGTACCTAAATCGATTGCAATATTTTCGGTTAAGAAGTCAAAAAACCCCATAATAAACTGACTTTTAAAGTGTAATTATACGAATTAATGTTTGAAATGACGCACCCCTGTCATCACCATTGCTATCTCATTTGATTTACAATAGTCAATACTGAGTTGATCTTTAATTGAGCCACCTGGTTGGATGACAGCTTTGATTCCTGCTTTGTGAGCAATTTCCACACAATCAGGGAAAGGAAAAAAAGCATCACTAGCCATGACCGCACCGTCCAAATCAAAACCAAATGTCTCTGCTTTTTTAATGGCTTGTTTTAAGGCGTCAACACGAGATGTTTGTCCTGTGCCAGACGCCAACAACTGAAGACCTTTTGCCAAAACGATTGTATTTGACTTTGTGTTTTTACAGATGTTGGAAGCAAATAATAAATCTTCGATTTCATCTGCGGTGGGTTGTCTCGATGTTGCGACTTGCAACATCTTTTCATTGTCGTTAACCTGATCTTTATCTTGCACGAGATATCCGTTTAAGCAACTTCTGATCAACTTCACGTTATGTGTACTGGTTTTTTGCATCAATAAGATGCGATTTTTTTTATTCTTAAGTAGGGTCAATGCTTTTTCATCAAATCCTGGTGCAATGACAACTTCACAAAANAATTCGTGAATTTGTCGTGCAGTTTCTAAATCGATTGGACGGTTGGTGATAAGAACTCCGCCAAAGGCAGAAATCGGATCACCAGCTAGAGCAGCAGCATATGCTTCACTTAACTTTTCTCTTGTTGCTAAGCCGCAAGCATTATTGTGCTTTAGAATTGCAAAGGTTGGCCTTCCTCCCTCATAAGACTCCATAAGATTAATTGCAGCATCGATGTCCAGTAAGTTATTATAGGAGAGCTCTTTGCCATTTAGCTTATCAAAAAGCTGTTCTAAGTCACCGAAGAAAAAACCTTCTTGGTGTGGATTCTCACCATACCTCAATTGATGTCCTTTTTGCACACTCAATTTCAGAGCTGAAGAATCATCATCAAAGTAATTAAAAATGGCACTGTCGTAATGTGAGGAAATATTAAATGAATGTTTTGCAAAATACTTTCTTTGCTCAATCGAAAACACTCCATTTTGATCTTTTAATAGGGATAGTAAAAGTTTGTATTCAGATTTCGATGCGACACAAACAACATCTGTATAATTTTTTGCTGCTGCTCGAATGAGGGCAATGCCTCCAATGTCAATCTTTTCGATAATTTCTTGCTCCGTACCTCCAGATGCCACTGTTTCCTCAAAAGGATATAAGTCAACAATCACTAAGTCAATGGATGGAATCTCATAATTTTGAAGTTCCTTTTGGTCATTATCGTTGCTTCGTCGGTTTAAAATCCCACCAAATACTTTGGGGTGTAGTGTTTTTACGCGTCCACTCAATATGGAAGGGTAATCGGTTATGGATTCAACACGTATTACCTCAATTCCCAAGGACTCAATATGGTCTGCAGTCCCGCCAGTAGAATATATTTTTACGCNAAGAGCATGTAATTTTTCGGCAATAGGGTCTAATCCATTTTTATCAAAAACAGAGATTAAGGCAGATTTTATGTGGATTGTATTTTCCATAGACGCTGAATAGTGTGCAAAAATAGCAATTTTCAAGCGTAAATGAGTCTATGTTTACTGACTAAAATAAATAGAGGGCAACAAGGCGATTTACCTTGGTTAAAAAATCGGCATCTTGGTCAGTAAAAGCCTTTGCTTTGTTTGAGTCAATATCGATTTGACCTTTATTCTGACCATTGATAAATAAAGGGACTACAATTTCGGATTTCACATTGATGCTACAAGAAATATAATTGTCTTGGGTGGTCACATCATCGACGATAAAACTCTCATTGCTCAGCGCAACCTGTCCGCAAATTCCTTTTCCAAATGGTATATGAGTGTGGTCTGTGGGATCGCCAACATAGGTTTTTAAAACCAATTCTTTTTTGTTGTGACTGTGTAGGTAGTAGCCCACCCAATCAAAGTTGTCGAGATTGTCATGTAGCAATTGGCAAATAAAATGCAACCCTTTCTCCTGATCGGATGAGGCTTTAAGCACAGTCTCTATTTGCTTTAATAAATGGGCGTGTGCCATAATAAAAAAAAACTGCCCCGTGAGGGGCAGAGATTTAATTTACATCATTCCTGGCAT
>JGI26083J51738_10001802_pt1 | contig 11351 bp, 10 predicted proteins | sample SaaInl85LU_5_DNA_FD_51738 | JGI IMG/M metagenome (IMG submission 51738)
GCCCGAGCCATGCACCTCTTTGACCACCAGATCTTCAAGGTTGTCCAGAACGTAGGCCAGCTGGTCTGGTTCGGCGCATCGCCACGTGGGTACATTGCGCAAGAGGGGTCTTTCGCCTGTGTAGAATTCGACAATCTCAGGCATGTAGCTGTAGATCGCCTTGTCGTCTGCGATGCCTGTGCCAGGTGCATTGGCGAGCGTGATGCCGCCCGAGCGGTAAACATCCATAAGCCCTGGGACGCCGAGCTGACTGTCAGGATTGAAGTTCAAGGGATCGAGAAACTCGTCATCCACGCGCCTGTAGAGGACATCAATNGGTTTGTAGCCCCGTGTTGTGCGCATTGCGACGCGCCCGTCACGCACTTGGAGGTCATGCCCTTCAACCAGCTCAGCGCCCATTTGATCCGCGAGGAAAGCATGTTCAAAATAAGCGGAGTTGTAGATTCCCGGAGTGAGAACAGCCACCACAGGGGACGCATTGGTGCGTTCAGGTGCACAGGCTGAAAGCGATTGCCGCAGATCTGTTGGATAGCTTTGAACGCTTTTCACGCGGTTTTGCGAAAATAGCTCAGGAAACATCTGCAGCATCGTCTCGCGGTTCTCGAGCATATAGCTGACACCGCTTGGCGTGCGGGCGTTGTCTTCAAGGACGAAGAACTCATCTGGCCCCGTNCGAACAAGATCGATCCCGACAATATGGGTATAGATGCCGCCAGGTGGTGTTACGCCGATCATTCGGGGCTCAAACGCGACGTTCTGGCTGATCATTTCGCGTGGAATGCGGCCTGCCTTGATGATCTCTTGTTTGTGGTAAATATCATGCAAAAAGGCGTTGATCGCTCGAACGCGTTGTTCGATCCCTCTGGTGACGCGCGCCCATTCGCGTTCAGAAATAACCCGCGGGATAATATCAAAAGGGATTAGCCGTTCTTCGGCCTCAGAACGCCCATAGACGTTGAAAGTTATTCCCGTTAGCCGAAAAAGCTCTTCGGCTTCGCGCTGTTTTGAGCGCAAGCGCTTGGGATCTTCGCCATTGAACCAACTCTGGAACTTTTTATACGGCGGCCTAAGCTGCTCATCGTTGCCCCACATTTCGTCGAAGAACGACGCTTCCACCATGCCCAATCCTCCAAGCTCAAAAACTTTAAGCGCACCTGCTGATCGAGCCGCCAGAGATTAGTGTGTTCTGTCGATGAAAACTCCCGTGACTGCATAATTTTTGGACAGCATGCCTGTTAAAGCTGCATTTTCCACCAAGTGTTGATTTTGAGAAGCGGCGAAGTGTTCAGAAGCCAAACCCGAACGGCTGACAACTGGCCTGATGGATACTGCTAGACGCTCGAGCCTTGAGCGTTGTGACGTCGCTGTGTGATCAAGATCGGCTTTATCCGTCTGCCCCATACATCAGCTGTTGTGCTGCGCCTGCAATGAGGAGGTAGATCGAAGTGATCATGAGGCCCCAGAAAACAACGGGGATCGGGTCAAACCCTTCCCATGCTGCAAAGCCTGCGAAGACGGTCCAAGCCAGTGCCATGGGCAGGGATAGGGTGCGCCAGCGGTCTGTTCGGACGGGGTGCACGAATTTTACGGGCACGAACATTGCCACTGTCAGCAGAGCGACAAGGCCTAGGCAGGCCTGCCAAGGCGGTGAGAGCGCGAAGAGCACGAGGATCACCATATTCCAGCAGCCGGGAAAGCCTGAGAAGGAGTTGTCGGCGGTCTTCATGCGGGTGTCGGCAAAATACATCGCAGACCCGAAGGTGATTACGATAATTGCGGCCCAGCCGGACCAGCCATCCATTAGCCCTGACGCATAAAGCGCATAGGCGGGGATGAAGACATACGTGAGGTAGTCGATGATCAGGTCGAGCAAAACGCCGTCAAACTGTGGCGCGTAAGTCTTGACGTTGTAGTGGCGTGCGAGGGGGCCATCTATGCCATCAACCGCGAAGGCGACGATAAGCCAAACAAACATCATGGCCCAGTCGCGCTCGATGGCTTCCAACATGGCGAGCATGGCGAAGACGGCGCCTGTGGCTGTGAGGAGATGAACCGCGAGGGCTTTGGCTTGAAGTGTCATGTGCTGTTGCTCGCGGATTTGGGATGAGATTTTTCGTATACATCAAGCAAGTGACGGGCATCAACTGCTGTATAGGCCTGCGTTGTAGAGAGCGACGCGTGGCCCAGAAGCTCTTGGATTGCGCGTAGATCGCCGCCTGCCGCCAGAAGGTGTGTCGCGAAGCTGTGGCGCATGGCGTGAGGCGTGGCTGAGGCGGGCAGGCCGAGCTGGAGGCGGGCTGCTTGCATGACCTTCTGGATCAGGCGTGGGCTGAGCGCACCACCGCGTACACCGCGAAAGAGCGGACCTTCGTGTGAGGCGAAGGGGCAGGCCTTGAGATAGTGCTCAACGGCCGCGCGGGCCGCGGCAATCACAGGGACAACGCGTTCTTTGCCGCCTTTGCCTGTGATGCGTAGGACTTGAGGCAGGGGCGCATCCGCCATGGTCAGGCTGAGCGCTTCTGATATCCGCAAGCCACAACCGTAAAGCAGCGTCACGACAGCCACATCGCGCGCGCCAACCCATGGCTCGCTTGACTGTAGTTCAAGTGCGCTGATCAGATCGCGGGTCGCCTCGACAGGTAAGGGGCGGGGCAGTTTGGCCTGAAACTTGGGCGCGCGGGCATTGAGCACGGCGGTGGCTTCAAAACCTTCGCGTTCGCCGAGCCAGCGAAAGAAGCTTTTGACCGAAGAGAGCTTGCGCGCGATGGAGCGCGAGGTCAGTTCTTCGCGCCGCAAGGAAGCCATCCATGCGCGCATGTCTGTGATGGTCAGAGACTTGAGCGCGATAAGGCCCGCTTCGCCGCCTGTATGCTGTGCCACAAAGCCGAGAAAACCGTGCACATCATGGGCATAGGCTGTGAGGGTGTTGTCTGACGCGCCCTTAAGGGCGCGGCGGGTGTTTAACCAAGTTTGGACCGCGTCGCGCAGGGCGGGCGAGACCGAGCTCATGACAACCAGCGGCGCATCGCTCTTTCAAACACACCTGCAAAAAACGAGAGCAAGTCTGTGCCTTGCTGCGGGGTAAACTGGTGTGGATCTTCGCCGCCCATGAGCAACATGCCAGGGAGGCGGCCTGCGCCAAAATCAAGTTTCAGGCAGGCTTCCGAGCGGATCCAGCTTGCGGCTTCGCCATATACGGGCGGGCCTTCGTTGAGCTGGCGCAATGTGACTTGACGCTGTTCGCCGCCGTTGCGCCCAGTGCGCAGGTAGTCTTCGATAAAGCCGGGCTCNACGACTGTGAGCACATCGCCAAGGCGCTTTACTGCGGGGTCCTTGTCGTTCTGGACCGATTCNAGCACGAGCTTGACGCAATCAACCCGCAAGATTTCGGCGACGGGGCCGCCGAGGTCTTTGAGAAACACTTCAAACTCGACAGGATCAAGCATGCGAAGGATCGCGCGGTGCACTTGATTTGTACCTGCGAGGTTTTCGTAGGCTGCGGCAATTACGCTACGGTGGGTGTCTTCCAAACGATCAAGGCGCGCTTCAAGGCGCTCCATGGCGATGCCACGAAGATCGACAATGTTGCCGCCCATCGTGCGCTCGTTTGCGGCGATGAGCGCGCGCATAACGTCCTGATCATCTAGGATAACATCAGGTTCTGTAATGATTTTTTCTCGCAGGACATCGTCCATGCGGGCCTTGCTGCTCATGAGTGCCTCTTTTATTTTGTCGCCTTNTAGCACGGCTTACAGAATTTTTTGACCAGTTTTTTCCCAATCGGCCATAAAGTCGGCCAANCCCTTGTCGGTGAGCGGGTGGCTCGCCATCGCCTTGATGACTTTGGGTGGCGCGGTCATGACATCAGAGCCGATGCGCGCGCATTCNAAGGCGTGATTGACTGTGCGGATTGAGGCGGCCAAAATTTGGGTNTCATAGCCGTAGTTGTCATAGATTGTGCGGATATCAGCGATAAGCTCAAGCCCATCCAGATTGATGTCATCAAGGCGGCCGATAAACGGGCTGATGAAGGTTGCGCCNGCTTTGGCNGCGAGAAGCGCTTGGTTGGCNGAGAAGCAAAGCGTCACATTGACCATGAAGCCATCGTTGCTGAGCACATTGCAAGCCTTGAGGCCGGCCCATGTGAGCGGCACTTTGACGGCGATATTGTCGGCGATGGCAGCGAGCTTGCGGCCTTCGGCGATCATGGCGTCGGCTTCAAGTGCGACCACTTCGGCGCTCACGGGGCCATCGACCAGCTCTGCAATCTCTTTGGTGACTTCAAGGATGTCACGGCCTGATTTCATGATCAGGGAGGGGTTGGTTGTGACTCCATCTACCATGCCGAGGTCGTTCAGCTCGGCGATTTCGTTGATCTCGGCGGTGTCTACAAAGAACTTCATGGATACGGGCCCTAATTGGAATTGTCGCTTGCGAGCTTAGCCCATAGAAAGGGGGTCTGAAACCCCAAAGCGGAGGGCCTGTGGGCCAGTCTGATTATTTTGACGAAGGCGCGCTGGTGGCGGTGCTCACCACGCAGCCCCTTGGCCGTGCGCTTGACTACAAAGCGCCCGAGGGCGGCGTGATGCGTGGCGCATTTGTCGAGGTTCCTCTGGGGCCACGCAAAGTGATTGGTGTGGTCTGGGGCGCGGGGGCTGGCGGATTTGACTTAAAGAAAGCGCGCAGCATCGCGCGGGTTTTGGATGTGGCGCCAATGCGNGAGGAAATGCGCGCGTTTCTTGAGAAATGTGGGGCTTANACGCTGACGAGCCTGCCGCAGATGTTGCGCCTTGCNACCCGCGCNCCNGGGCTGAGCAATCCGCCNTCAATGCAAAAAGTCTACCGTTTGGGGCATAAGGCACCTGATCGGATGACGGATGCGCGGGGGCGTGTGCTTGCGGTCCTGCAAGAGTTTGGCGCGCTTGGCTTTACGCTCGGCGAGCTGGCCGAGCAGGCAGGAGTGACCTCTTCTGTGGTCAAAGGCTTGGTCAAACAAGGCGCTGTGCACGAGGAAGATACGCCGCGTGATCTGCCCTTTGCGCGCCTTGATGCAACCCGTCCCGGCAAGGAACTGACCGAGGCGCAGGGCGTGGCAGCTGATCGGCTTGTGCAGGGCCAGAAGGCAGGCGTCTTTGGGGCGACATTGCTCTGGGGTATCACGGGCTCTGGCAAGACAGAAGTTTACCTTGAGGCTGTGGCCGAGGCGTTGCGGCAAGGGCGGCAGGCTTTGGTTTTGTTGCCTGAAATTGCGCTTTCGGCAGATTTTATGCGCCGCGTCGAAGCGCGCTTTGGTGCAAAGGCAGCGGAGTGGCATTCTGGCGTGACAATGACTGAGCGCCGTCGCGTCTGGAAAATGGTTGGCGAGGGCGGCGCGCAGTTGGTGATTGGGGCGCGCTCAGCGTTATTTTTGCCGTTTCAGGACTTGGGGCTGATTGTTGTCGATGAAGAGCACGACAGCTCCTACAAACAAGAGGAAGGCGCGCTTTACAATGCGCGCGATATGGCTGTGTTGCGTGGCTCTTTGTGTGGCGCGCAAGTTGTTTTGGCCTCAGCCACGCCGAGCCTTGAAAGCTGGAGCAATGCGCAATCGGGTAAATACGAGCTGATCGAGCTGACGTCGCGCTACGGGGTCGCTGTGCTGCCGGAGTTGCGCACGATTGATATGCGGCAAGTGAAGCTGCCATCAAATCGCTGGATATCGCCTCAGCTTGAGAGCGCTGTCAAAGCGCGGATGCTCAAGGGGGAGCAGTCGCTCCTGTTTCTCAACCGCCGCGGCTATGCGCCTGTGACGCTCTGCCGCAAATGTGGTGAGCAGATTGCCTGCACGGATTGTGACGCGCGGATGGTTGAACACCGCTTCCTGAAGCAGCTGATGTGCCATCAATGCGGCGCGACGCGGCCGATCCCCGAGGTCTGCCCGTCTTGTGAGGCCGAAGATACACTTGCGGTCGTTGGCCCTGGGGTCGAGCGGCTCGCGGAGGAGGCGGCAGAGCGCTTCCCTGAGGCGCGTGTTGCGGTCCTTAGCTCTGATCTCTTCGGATCGGCGCGTGCCCTCAAAGCGCAGATCATGGCGATTGCTGAAGGGGCTGCTGATGTCATCATCGGTACGCAGCTTGTGGCCAAAGGCCATAACTTCCCGCTGCTCACGCTTGTGGGGATTATTGATGCGGATCTGTCCCTTCAGGGCTCTGACATGCGTGCCGCCGAGCGCACCTTTCAGCAGATGCGTCAGGTTTCGGGGCGCGCTGGGCGGGCCGAGAAGGCGGGGGTGGCTATGCTTCAGACCTATCAGCCAGAGCACCCTGTCTTGCGCGCAATCATGTCGGGCGAAGAGCGCCAGTTCTGGCGCGCGGAAGCCGATGAGCGCCGCCTCTCGGGGATGCCGCCTTTCGGGCGCCTTGCAGGGGTGATCATCAGTGCGCCGAACGAGCGCGATGCTTTTGATCTTGGTGAGTACCTTGCACGCAATGCTGCACCGCTGGTTAAAATCGGCGCACAGGTCTTCGGGCCTGCGCCTGCGCCCGTTGCGCGTGTGCGTGGTCGCCACCGTGTGCGCCTGCTTGTGAAAGCTCCTAAAGATGCGCCTTTACAAGCCGCGCTGCGTGTATGGCTCAAAGGTCTCAAGCTCCCCAACCATCTTCGCCTCAGCGTCGATATCGATCCGCAAAGTTTTTACTAAGTCTTTTTCTTTCTGAAAATATCCTAGGGGGTGCGGGGGACTAGTCCCCCGCATTGGTCGGATTGCACAAAGTGCAATTCGAAACCGAAACCAACACTTATCTGGCCGCACTCGCGCCTTTGAGGCCGCGCTGGTCTACAAGCGCATCTGTGACCATCGCTCCGATCCACATGCAGAAAAGCGCAAGCCATGCGGTCCCTGCAAAGATCGAGCCGCCTGTGACGCCTGCTCCTATGGCGCAGCCGCCTGCGAGCATCGCGCCAAAGCCCATCAAGACCGCACCCGTCATTGAGCGGCGCATGTTGCCTTCGTCGGTGAAGCCCTGAAACTTGAACTCGCGTGTTGCCAGAGCCGCCAGAAGCGAGCCGATGACCACACCCGGTACGAGGCCAACATCAAACTCGAGCACGGCATTGCGGTCCAGAAAGAACATGAGCGTATGAGCGGAGGGGCCAGAGAAGGTCGCGCTCTCGATTTGGACAGGGTCAAAGGCGGATTGCGCGAGCGTATAGGTCAGCACCCAGCCGACAGCCACGGAGAAGCCGACACCTGAAGCAAAGATCAGGCGGGCTGCGCCGATCCGTTCTTTGACTGAGAGATAGAGTGCCAGAGCCGCAAACGCGAGACCAATGAAAAATCCAGATGAAGGCGGCAGGCTGAGGGCGGCCAGAAGGTCCATATTGCGTCCGCCTTCCGTGATCCAAAGCGCGGCGAGCCAGTCCCGCGCGGGGGAGAGCACGCCCGCGAGCGACATTTGCGCCACCACTGCAAAAACCAGCCCCGCGACGACGGAGCGCAAGTTGCCCGTGGCGGCAAGGACGAGCAAGCGCCCGGAACATCCTCGCGCCAGCACCATTCCGATGCCAAAGAGCAAACCGCCGATAATTGCGCCTGACCAGCTTCCCGGGACGGCCATCATGCGGGCTTCTTGGGTTTCCATCAGGCCAAGGAGCTGTGCGCCCTGGACCCAGACAAGGGCGGTCGAGAAGGTAAGAAACCAGACGGCGATCTTGTCTTTCATGAGGCCACGGGCAAACTCGACAGAGGCGGCCCGAAGGCAAAACCGCGAGCGCTGGGCGGCGATCCCGAAGATCAGGCCTGTGATCAACCCGAAAAGTGCCGCTGTGGGCGCTTCGCCGATGCGTTCGATGAGTGGAATAATGTCCATAGCGTCTCGCCTTTTTGCGCCGATTTCAGGGGCCGCTTAACATGTATGTCATATTCATACTTTGACATGGATCAGATTTGAGCCTCTTGAGCGCCTGCGTTTGCCCGCGTTTTTTTGGCTGCTTTTACTCTGTGCAAGCCGCGGGAAAAGGCGTAAGCGGAGCCATGGCCCGTATTGTAAAACTCGAAGATGCATCCGATCTGCCGCTTTGGCGGCGCCCGATTGCGCTGCTTTTTCTCATGGCGTTTGCCATGCCTATTGCTTTTGCGACATGGAGTGCTTTGCTCAACAACTTCGTGATTGAGGTGGGAGGGTTTAACGGCTCGGACAACGGCTGGCTGCACACCGTGCGCGAAATTCCGGGGTTTCTGGCTGTTGGTGTTATTGCCATCATCATATTTGTGCGCGAGCAGGTGCTTGGGCTGGTCTCTCTGGTCATGCTGGGCGTCGCCACGGCTGTGACGGCTTGGTTTCCGTCGATGTCCGGGATTTTGACGGTCACAATGCTGTCGTCCATTGGCTTTCATTATTATGAGACGGTGAACCAATCGCTCCAGCTTCAATGGCTGAGCAAGGAGCGCGCGCCCAAGGTGCTTGGATATTTGCTGGCCACCGGTTCTGGNGCGACGTTGATCTGTTATATCTTTATCATGTTGCTCTGGGAGCCTTTGGGGCTGTCTTACAATATTGTTTACATGATTTCAGGCGGAATCACGGCTGGGCTGGCTGTGTTTTGTTTGCTGGCCTATCCGCAGTTTGAGGCGCCGCATCCTCAGGTCAAGAAGATGATCCTGCGCAAACGGTACTGGCTCTATTATGCGCTGCAGTTCATGGCGGGTGCGCGTCGGCAGATATTCATGGTCTTTGCGGGCTTTATGATGGTTGAGAAGTTTGGCTTTGCGGTCCATGAGGTCGTGTCGCTCTATTTGATCAACCTTGTGATCAACATGATCGTTGCGCCGCTCTTAGGCCATGTGGTGCATCGCTTTGGCGAGCGCAATACGCTTTTGTTTGAATATACTGGGCTGTGCCTTGTGTTTTTGGCNTATGGNGGGATTTACATGTTCGGTTGGGGCGTTGTNCTGGCGGCGACACTTTATGTGATTGATCATATCTTCTTTGGGCTCGCGCTGGCCTTGAAGACCTATTTTCAGAAAATCGCTGATCCGCGCGATATTGCTCCGACGGCAGCTGTCGCTTTTACCATCAACCACATTGCGGCTGTCGGCCTGCCTGCTTCGCTGGGCTATCTTTGGCTCGTCTCGCCGACGGCTGTGTTTATGTTGGCAGCGGCCATGGCGGCGGTTTCTTTCGGGTTGGCGATGATGATCCCGCGTCATCCCGAAGAGGGCAATGAAACCATCTTTTCCAAATTCACTGCGGCCGCGCCCGCAGAATAACGCNTGAGACAGGACCGAGACATGAGCACGAGCTATTCTGCCTTTACNACGATTGACAACAAGCCTGCCGCCGAGGCGCTGGGCGAAGCGCTGGAGCGGATGGAGCCAGAACCCACAGGGGTCGGCGTTTTTGAGATGGAAGACGGCTCTGGGCTATGGGAAGTTGCGGCCTATTTCATTGAGACGCCTGATGCGGCAGGGCTCGCTCTGCTTGAGGCGATGCATGGCGCACGTTTTGTTGTTTCCGAAATTCCCGAGACTGACTGGGTTGCTAAGGTGAAGCGTGATCTTGCGCCTGTGGTGGCGGGGCGCTTCTTTGTGCATGGCAGCCACGATGGCGATAAAGTCCCTGCGGGGGCGGAGCCACTATTGATCGAGGCGGCGATGGCCTTTGGTACGGGACATCACGGCACGACGCTGGGCTGTTTGCAGGCGCTCGACCATTTGGCAGATGCGGGCTTTCAGCCGAAATCTGTGGCCGATATCGGCTGTGGCACGGCTGTGCTTGCAATGGGGGCCGCGCGTCTTTGGGATGTGCGTATCATTGCCAGCGATATTGACGAGGTGGCTGTTGATGTGGCGCTGGCCAATGCGAAGGCCAACGGGCTTGAGGGGCGTATCGAATGTGTCGAGGCAGCGGGCTTTGGCCATCCTGTGCTTGCAGAGGCAGCGCCTTATGATCTGATTTTTGCCAACATCCTCAAGGGGCCGCTTGTGGCCCTTGCCCCCGAGATTGCAGCGAACCTCACTCAAGGGGGTTATGCGATTCTGTCTGGGATTTTGAACGAGCAGGCCGAGGAAGTCATTGAGGTTTATGCGCAGAATGGAACCAATCTGGGTCAGCGACAGGTGATTGGTGACTGGAGCACGCTTTTGCTGCAAAAATCCTGACAAGAAGACCCTCTTTTTCGCCTTATTTGAGGAAATTGCCCAATTTTTGCCACAATTCGTAGGCAAATTTTAAAGGAACTTCGGTGGGGGCNCTGGAGTCTGCCATGTCTGCCAAAGTGCAAAATTTTGATAAGCGTTTGACACGTATTGTCCGTAAGCACCGTTCTATGAGCAACGGCTACGGGTTCCGTGTGGACAAGAGCGGTTTGATTACGATCAAGCCAAAGCGTGCCAAGGGCACATCCCCGATTTTCATTCTGTTTATGGTTCTGTGTGTCGGCGTTCTGTTTAAAGCAGTGGCTTTGGCAAACTTTGGGCCTGCGAAATATGCTGACAGGCTCGCTCCGCTTCACGAGGGCACTGTTGTGGAACAAGCCGGCGCATGGCTGATGGAGCCAGGTCTGGTGACATATGCTGTCTCAGGCTTTGTCGGCGGATTTATTAACTAGTTTGCTGTTTCATTCTCTCCTCCAAAGAGAAAGCCGCGCTCCGTTTTGGATGCGCGGCTTTGATCTTTTGGATGGGTCGGAGGAAGAGCTTAGCGCTGTGCCTCTGCAAGCGCGTCGATGTCGCCACGGCACAGGCCAATGTCTTCCAGCTCGCGGTCGCTGAGCTGTGAGAGGGCGTTGCGTGTTGAGCGTGCGTCATTCCATGCAACAAAAGACGCTGTCATGTGAGCGAAGATCTGGCCGATACGGCCGTGTGTGCCAGCAATTTGCTGCGCGCGTGTATAGTCGAGGGCGGCCATATCTATGTTCCTTCTATGAAATTATGGTCAACGTTCTGATTGGCCGCATTTAGGGGCGGTTATGCCCCCGCACAAGGGGACATTTTGACATATGTCCCATGCGTTTTGTGCATAGGTCAAAATGTTGCAAAACACCTTAATTTTATAGCTGTATTGACTGCGCAAAACGTCGTTTTCGGCGTCTGGAGTGGCGGTTTTTGTCCAGAATTTGCTGCAATGCGGCAAGATTGCGGCAAAAGCGCTCAGATATGTTAAGACTTGGCAGATGTTCCCCTTTCGTGCTAGTGCTTCAAAAAAGCAACAGATTTGGCTGTGACAGCAAGCCAGCGAGACAAGTGAGCGGGGCGAGTGGCATGCGTATTTTGGGAATCGACCCCGGGTTGAGGAATATGGGCTGGGGTGTGATTGAGAAGCACGGCTCGCGGCTGAGCTTTATCGGTTGTGGGGTTGTGAATTCCGCAGGTG
>JGI26083J51738_10001812_pt1 | contig 11326 bp, 9 predicted proteins | sample SaaInl85LU_5_DNA_FD_51738 | JGI IMG/M metagenome (IMG submission 51738)
CCCTTGCTCAATGACTGACAAAGACCCTTTCAATTTCGACCTACGTGTGTCGACCGACAAGAAGAAACGCAAGACAGGCCGTCGCGGCATGTCAGGCGCGTTCGAGACGTCGAAGCGGGTTTGCGAGCATCCGGGCTGTGAGGAAACGGGCCAATATCGCGCGCCGAAATCGCCCGATAACCTTGAGGAGTTTTTGTGGTTCTGCCGCGAGCATGTGCGCGAATACAATCTCAAATGGAACTTCTTTGACGGCACCACCGAGGCCGAGATGGAGGCCCAACTGGACCGCGACCGCGTCTGGGACCGCCCCACAAAACCCTTCAAGAAAAGCGTCGAGGAAAAGGCTTGGGCGCGTCTGGGTGTGGATGATGCCCATCAGGTTCTGGGCGAAAACGCCACCAGAAANCCCGGCAAAAGCACCACGGGCGGCACGCGCAAACTGCCCCCCACCGAACGCCGCGCGATCCAGATCCTCGAGGCGAAAGATCATTGGACCAAGCCTGAAATCCGCAAATCTTACAAAGCNTTGATCAAGATTCTTCATCCNGACATGAATGGCGGCGACCGCTCGGATGAGGAGCGCCTGCAAGAGGTTGTCTGGGCATGGGACCAGATCAAGGCCAGCCGCAACTTCAAGGAATGAGCGCAATCGCGCGGGGCCGATCATGAGCCGCCATCATGTGCGCACCCTGATCCTTGGCGCAGGCGCGGCAGGCCTGATGTGCGCGGCCTATGCGGGGCCCGATGTCCTCGTCGTGGATCATGCCAAAGCGGCAGGCGAGAAAATCCGCATCTCGGGCGGGGGGCGGTGCAACTTCACCAATCTGCATGCCGCCGCCGAGAACTTTCTGTCGGAAAACCCCCATTTCGCGAAATCCGCGCTCAGCCGCTATACCCAATGGGATTTCATCGATTTGGTGGATCGTCATGGCATCGCATGGCACGAGAAAACCCTTGGGCAATTATTCTGTGATGGCTCCGCCAAGGAGATCATCGCCATGCTGCGCGCCGAGATGGGGGAGGCAGCACTTTGGCTGCACACCGAGATTGGCGAGATCACCCATCGCGATGGTCTCTACCATGTCGCGCTGAGCCGTGAGGGCCGCACCCATATGGTCACGGCCGAGCATCTGGTTGTGGCTACGGGCGGTAAATCCATTCCCAAAATGGGCGCGACGGGCCTTGCCTATCGCATCGCCGAGCAATTCGGCCATGCCCTGACCGAGACGCGCCCTGCCCTTGTGCCTCTGACCTTTGATGAGAAACTTAAAGCGGAATTCGCGGCCCTTCCTGGCGTGGCGCTGGACACGAAGATCAGCTGCAATGGAACCGCCTTTGAGGAAGCGATGCTCTTTACCCATCGCGGTATCTCGGGGCCTGCTATCCTGCAGATTTCATCCTATTGGCGCGAGGGCGACAAGCTCAGCATCAACCTTCATCCGCAAGGCGATATCTTCGAGCATCTCAAACAGCGCCGCGCAGAGGCAGGGGCCAAAGCCGTCAGCACCGTTTTGGGGGAGCTTCTTCCCAAGAAACTGGCCGCCCATCTGACGGCTGAATTGCAGCTCTCGGGCAATCTGGGCGATCAATCCGATGCCAGCCTGCGCGCCTTGGCCGATCAATTGACCCGTTGGGAAATCACCCCCACCTCATCCGAGGGCTACCGCACCGCAGAGGTCACGCTCGGCGGTGTCTCGACCGATAAGATCAGCTCCAAATCCATGCAATCGCAATTGGTCCCGCATCTCTATTTCATTGGTGAGGCCGTTGATGTCACGGGGTGGCTTGGCGGGTATAATTTCCAATGGGCGTGGTCCTCGGCTGTGGCCGCAGGCCGCGCCATCGCGAGCGCCTAAAGCGGTTCGCGTTACGCGCGCCAGAAGGTGACTGTGAACAGCACGAAAACGGCCATCAATTCCAAACGCCCGATCAACATGGCAAAAGACAAAATCCATTTCGCCGTATCATTGAGCGAGGCGTAATTCCCCGCAGGCCCGATGATCTCGCCCAAGCCCGGCCCGATATTGGCCAAGGCCGAGGCCGCGCCCGAAACAGAGGTGATGAAATCCAGCCCCGTCATCCCCAGCAACACTGCCGTCACGCCGAGCGTCACAAAAAACAACACGAAAAACGCCATGACCGAGGACAGGACATCTTCGGCCACAGGCCGCCCGTCATAGCGCGGCTCGAACACGCCATGGGGGGCGTAAAGACGGCGCACCTGTGTGGCGATGGAGGCCATCAAAAGCTGATAGCGGAACACCTTGATCGAACAAGAGGTCGAGCCCGCACACCCCCCGATCAATCCGATGAAGAAAAACAGCACAACGGGCAAAGGCCCCCAAAGCTGATAATCCACCGAGGCATAGCCCGTGCCCGAAATGATCGAGGTCACATTGAAAATACCTTCGCGAAACCCGTGCTCAAGCTGGTCTCCATTGGCAAACAATCGATACAGCGTGAACAGCGCAGTCAGTGCAAGAATAATCGCCAGATAAGCCTGTATCTGGGTGTCGCGAAACAAGGGTTTGGCCGTGCCCGCAACCAGTTGGATATAGCGCACGAAAGGCAGGCTGGCCAAAATCATAAAGACCGCAGCCGCATATTCCAAAGGCCCTTGATAAGCCCCGAAAGAGGCATCACTGGTGGAGAACCCGCCCGTGGACAGCGTGGTCAGCGCATGCATCACCGCATCGAAAAACGGCATGCCAAGCAGCAAATAAACCAAAGCGCATAACCCCGTCAGCCCGAGATAGATCACCCAAATTCGGCTTGCGATCTCGGTCGCGCGGGGCAGGATTTTACCCATAGTGTCAAAGGCTTCCGAGCGGAAAATCTGCATTCCGCCCACCCTGAGTTCAGGCAGAAACACCATGGCCACAACGATGATACCGATCCCGCCAAACCACTGGATCATTCCGCGCCACAGGTTCAATCCGTCAGGCAGGCTTTCCAAACCCGAAAACACGGTCGCCCCCGTGGTGGTCAGGCCCGACATGGCTTCGAAAAACGCATCCACAAACCGCGCCTCGGTCGCGCCCAATATGAAAGGAAGCGCTGCAAAGACGGGCAGGACAAGCCAAACGCCAGTTGTCAGCAAAAAGGTCTGCTGGATCGAGAGGCCTTCGCGCACCGCATTGGCGCAGGCCAAGGTCAAAGCCCCACCAATAAAGATGGTCAGGCTTGCCGCTTCCGCGAAAGCGGCCCAATGCCCGTTGCCTTGCGAGAGATCGACAAAGAGCGGGATCACCATGGTGACACCGATTGACGCGACCAAAAGGCCCAAGACATATCCAACAGGACGTAGATCAAACATGCGCGGAGCGTTGGCGCGAGCGACGCGCCATGTCAAGCAAGCTGCGGTATCGGCCACCCTGCTTTCCATGCGCAAAGCGCGAATTTCATTGCCAAATGTGTTTCCGAACGCCTAGGGTGAGGGCATTATATACGTTGAGCACCCGTTGGTATCTCGTGTTTGTTTTGAATTCCAGCGTGCTTGAAAAGCAGCATGAGGGTTAAGCGCCCTCTAGAGGAAATATCTAAATGTCTGACAAACCTACGAAAAACAGTGGCACTGCAACATTGAGCCTGACAGATTCCGACATCAAAACCAGCCGCCGCGGTATGATGCGCGGCGCGGGTGCGATGGGTGTCAGCGCTTTGGCTTTGGGGGCCACGGCGCGCTCAGCGGCTGCCGCAACCGATAGCGATGGCGGTGCAATCACCGATCCGGGCGGAGCGGGACGCGGATATTGCCGTGGCTATAACTCGGGCGTGACGGATCAGGATAACGGCGCTTGGACCGATCCAGGCGGAAATGGCCGTGGCGGCAGCGAGTCTGCGCGTGCGGGCGTCACCGATAGCGACAATGGCACATGGACAGATGCGGGCGGCCAAGGCCGCGGCGCGCCACGCAATTTCGCCACAGGCTATACCGATGCCGACCGAGGTGGTTGCACCGATCCAGGCGGCAATGGCCGCGGGTGAGGTAAAACAAGACAGCCCGCTTCCTAAGGAGGCGGGCTTTTTTGATGAGACTAGGTAAACTCGGGGGAGAAACCAGATGTCTGATAAGAAAGATCACGACGAAAAAGCCAAGAAAACCAGCCTTTCGGAAAGCGATGTTGAAACCAAGCGCGGACCGAACCGCCGCAGCCTGTTGCGCGGCTTTGGCGCGGGCACGCTCGGCCTTTCGGCGGTTGGATTGTCAGGCTGCGTCACCACGGGTGTGACAGATGCAGATGCCGGCGCCTATGCCGATCCCGCTGGCATGGGGCGCGGNACTGTCAGGCGCACAACATCAGGCATTACCGATAGCGATGGGGGGGCCTATGCCGACCCGGNAGGCAATGGCCGCGGCGTCACCCGCCGCGTCAGTGCAGGCATCACCGATAGCGACGGCGGCAGCTATGCTGACCCCGTGGGCCGTGGACGCGGCAATTCGGGACTAACAGATAGTGATAGCGGTTACAGCGCCGACCCCGTTGGTCGCGGACGCCGCGGCTGGTAAGCACGCCAATACTTCCAACGAAAACGCCCCGACCAAGCCNATGGTCGGGGCGTTTTTTTGTGATCAGCAGGGACGCGGGTTAGCCCACGTGAAACAGCGTTGAGAAAAGTTTCGGGTCCAGACTATCGGCATCGAAGGTCTCGCCTTCGGTCAGCACGCTGACCGCATCATGGCTATGCAGGCTTTCCTGATGGCTTGCCACCACGCGGAAATCACCGATACGCGCATCCGCGCTGAGCTGCTCGGCAAAGAGACGGGCGGCATCTTCCACAAAGATCGGGTTGGCTGCGTTCAATTCCGCAAATGCCTGTTCGTCTTCGCGCTTGACCATCACTTGCGTCTCGGTTGGCACGGCATTGCGGGCCATATCGATCAGGTCTTCGAACCACAGACATTCCGCACCTTCCAGAACCTCAACCGACAAACGCCCGACCGAGCGTTGCGAATGCGGCGTGGCAAGCTGGTTGCGGGTCGCACGTGCATGCTCGGACAATTCCAGCGAACACGGGCAGGTCGAGGAGTAGACATAATCGAGATGCACAATCTTGCGACGCACCCCGTCCTTTTCCACCAGTTCCAGCGCGATATCGTAATACTGATAGCCCGACAGCCCCGAGCGCAGGCTCTCGACCTTCATGGGGAAGGAGAACCGCATCTGGATACGGGCATCAAAGCTTTCGAGGTCTGATTTGTAATCATCAAGTGCCGCCTCGATCACCTCGAAGCTGAAGGTCTTTTCGGCATGCGCNTAGAAGGAGCGCATAATGCGGCTCATATTGATGCCCTTCTTATCCGCCTCAAGGCTGACCGTGCCTGTGACACTGGTCTCGAGGTTCAGATCGCCATTATCGCGGGTATGGTAGCGGATCGGCAGGCGGAAATTCGAAATGCCCACATGCTGGATTTGCCGTTTGGCCCCCTTGATCAGGGAAGACGGGCCATTCTGCAGATCGGGCAGGCTGTCCTTATAGGTCGCATCGACATTGAACTCNGTGGGATAGTCCCGCGAGAAAACNGGATAGGTCTCGCTCAGCAATTTCGTCGCTGAAGGATCGAGCGCTTCGATCTGGTCGCGCGGTGCAGTTTCGGCCCAAGCTTTGAGAAGCTCCAAAGCCTGTTCGGCCTCGTCGCGCGTGGGTTCGGTGGTAACATTTGGCACGTGTACATTCATGTGAAAGCCCCTTCCCTGCTCGGCTTCGTCCATCAATATGGGGGCAAGGCCGAGGTCTTCCAAATTGTTTTATCAATTACATTACGGCCCAAGGACGGGTTTGGATCACAAATAAACGGTGCGTTATCCAGATAAAAAATCGCAGATTCGCGCCTAAACCCTTGGATTCAGACGCGAAACTTGAAGAATAGCTTTTTAAAGATGTGACAGCGCCTGTTTGAAATCCGCCAAAAGATCATCGGCATCTTCCAGCCCAACCGAGAAGCGCACCAGCCCCTCTGAGATCCCAAGCGAAGCACGTTGTTCCTCGCTGAGACGCTGATGGGTGGTTGTGGCGGGATGGGTGATGATCGATTTCGCATCGCCCAGATTGTTGGAGATTACCACAATCTCGAGCGCATTTAGGAATTTGAACGCGGCCTCGCGCCCGCCTTCAAGTTCCAGCGCGATCACGGTGCCCGCCTGCTCCATCTGACGCGCCGCCAGATCAAATTGCGGATGTGAAGCAAGGCCCGGATAGATCACCCGTTTCATGCCCGCCTGCCCTTCCAGACCTTGTGCAATATGCAAAGCCGCATCCGCCTGTGCGCGCACCCGCAGCTCCAAGGTTTCCAGCCCCTTGAGCATCACCCAAGCATTGAAGGGCGACATGGCCGCGCCTGTATGTTTGAGATAGGGCTCCACTGTTTTTCGGATGAACTCGGTCGTGCCGCAGATCACACCGCCCAAACAGCGCCCCTGCCCGTCGATATGCTTGGTCGTGGAATAGACGATCACATCAGCGCCCAAGGCTTGGTTGTCTTGGAAGATCGGGGTGGAGAAAACGTTATCCACCACCACCAGCGCGCCAGCCTGATGGGCAATCTCTGCCACGGCGGGCAGGTNGATCACCTCCAATGTCGGGTTGGACACAGTCTCGAAAAACGCGGCCTTGGTCTGACCGGGGCGCATTGCTGCGCGCCATTGCTCCAGATCGGTGCCATCGACAAAGGTTACCTCGACGCCAAAGCGGGTCAGCACCTCTTCGAGGATATAGAGGCAGGAGCCGAACAGCGCCTTGGCCGAGACCACATGATCGCCCGCGCGCAGCATTGAGGTCAGCGCGGCATTCACCGCCGCCATCCCTGAGGCCGTTGCAAAAGCATCCTCGGTCCCCTCGATCGAGGCGATACGATCCTCGAACATGGCTACGGTGGGGTTGCCATAGCGGCCATAGATGAACTCATCCTCGCCAAGGCTCAGAAAACGGGCCTCGGCGGCTTCGGCGCTGTCATACACAAAACCCTGTGTNAGATAGAGCGCCTCGCTCACCTCGCCATATTGGCTGCGGCGGGTGCCTGCATGGACGGCACGGGTGCGGCGGGACCAGTTTTTTGTCGATCGGGCGTCGGTCATTCTTTCATATCCTCATCTGGTCCGGCGGATCGGCAAAACAAAACCCCCGAACCGGTTTTGGTCGGGGGTGTTCGCACAATGGCGACCCTGACCTCTTTAGCGGTTTTTTTAACGTGGCCCGCAATCCGGTAACAAATCGCCACTGGGGGCGGAATTACGCCTGCTGCGCTGCAAGGTCAAGTCGGGATAACCCGCATTTATATTGCGACTGCCGCGCGTCCGCGCCATGCTTTCCCCACAAAATGCAGGAGCGTGACATGCCAAAAGCCATTGATTTGTATTACTGGCCCACCCCCAATGGCTGGAAGGCGGCCATCGCGCTCGAAGAAATGGCCCTGCCCTATAATCTGCATCTGGTCGATATCGGCGCGGGCGATCAGTTCAAGCCCGACTTCCTTGCCATTTCCCCAAATAACCGCATGCCCGCAATCATCGATCCTGACGGGCCAGATGGCGCGCCGATCTCGGTTTTTGAATCGGGGGCCATCCTGCAATATCTGGCGCGCAAGACGGGGCTGTTTTATGGCCAGTCCGAGCGCGACCGCATCGGGGTTGATCAATGGCTGATGTGGCAAATGGGCGGTTTGGGGCCGATGGCAGGCCAAGCGCATCACTTCCTGAAATACGCGCCTTTGATGGACCCGCCCCAAGACCTTCCCTATGCCAAGGACCGCTACCGCAACGAGGTGGCGCGGCTCTACCGTGTGCTCAACACCCGATTGGAGCAAAGTGAATTCATCGCGGGCGATTTTGTATCGATTGCCGATTTCGCGGCCTTTCCATGGGCGCGGCTTTGGGAAGGACAGCAGCAAAGCCTTGAGGATAAACCCCATATGGCCCGCTGGCTTGAGGCCCTCAGTGCCCGCCCCGCCACAGCAAAAGCTGTCAAAATTGCCTTGGAAAAGCGCGAGGTCACCCGCGACCGCAAGAAGCAAGATACTCTATTCAAACAAAAATAACCCGCAGCGCAGTTCCAGCCCCCGTTTTTTCCCGCCGCAAAGGCATTATTCTGCCCCGCCCAAGCACAATGTCTGGTTTTTGTGACAAAACATACCTATCTTGGGGTCAAACAGGGGGCAAATACGTGACGTCTAATACACTTAAGGGTGTTTCCTTTGGCGCGCTGCTAGCCATCATTTTGATGGCGGGCTTTGGCGGTTTCGGAGCACTTTGATATGGCAAAACGCTTTGGTGGAGAATTCAGCCCGAACGGCCAAATTCCCGATCCTGATGCTCGGCCATCGGTCACTGCCCCCGTCCGCCCTGAGCCTGCAAGCTTCAAAGGCCGCAGCCCGCAGCGCCATGGAGCCAAGATCAATCTGTTATTTCTGGCAGGCGCACTGACGCTGGTCACGGTGTTTTTCCAAGGCTCCACCTTGGCGCTGGCCAGCGATCTGGCAGGGGCTGCAATGCTACTTTTGGCGGCATGGCTGACGCGGGACGGTATTCGCGCAGAAGACGCCTATATGGAACGCAAGGTCGCGCGTCGCCCCGCCATTCCGCGTAAGCTCTTCGCTTCGGTCGGTGTGGGTATCGGCGTGGGCTTGCTGATTTTTGGCGGCCAATGGCAATTGGTCCCCGCGATCTTGATGGGCGCGATTGCGGCGGGTCTGCATCTGTTCACCTTCGGGCTTGATCCGATGTCGGATAAGGGCCTTGAAGGGGTGGACAGCTTCCAGACCGACCGTGTGGCGCGAAAGATCGAAGAGGCCGAGGCCGTTCTGGCCCAGATGAAAGACGCCATTTTGCGCGCGCGCGACCGTGAATTGGAGGCCCGTGTAGACGGGTTCCAGCATGCCGTGCGCCAGATGTTCCGACAGGTTGAAAGCGATCCGCGCGACCTGAGCGGGGCGCGCAAATATTTGGGCGTCTATCTACAGGGCGCGCGCGATGCGACTGTCAAATTCGCCGATCTCTATTCCAATAATCGCGATGCTTCGGTGCGATCCGATTATGTGGGGCTGCTCGATGATCTCGAGGGGAATTTTACCAAACGCACCAAAACGATGCTGACCGATAACCGCAGTGATCTGGATGTCGAAATCAGTGTCCTGCGGGACCGTTTGAACCGCGATAATATTCATATTTCTGATTAGGGACGACACCATCATGAGCACTGAAATCAAAGAAAAAGCCGAAGCGGCCGCGAAAATGATCGAAGAGGTGACATCCGTCACGCTGGCGGAACCTTCGACCGCGCTGGTGCCCTTGGCCGATGCCAATAAGAAAACCGCCACAGCGATCCGCAAGCGCATCAAAGAGATCGATATGGAAGACACCAATTCCATCGTCTCCTTCGGATCGGGCGCGCAGGCGGAATTGCAGCAGATCAGCCAAGCCATGTTGCAAGACGTCAAGAACAAGGATGTCGGCCCCGCAGGCGACAGCTTGCGCGATATCGTGGGCACCATNCGCGGGTTCTCGGTGGATGAGCTGGACCCCAACCGCAAGCGCAGCTGGTGGGAGCGTCTTTTTGGCAAGGCAAAGCCGCTGCATGATTTCATGGCGCGCTATGAAGATGTGCAGGGCCAGATCGACAAGATTACGGATGAGCTGTTGAGCCATGAGCATACCCTGATGAAGGATATCAAATCGCTCGATATCCTCTATGACAAGACGCTGGCTTTTTATGACGAGCTGGCGCTCTATATCGCGGCGGGCGAAGAGAAGCTGAACGAGCTGGACAGCACAACCATCCCCGCCAAAGAGGCCGAGGTGGAAGCCGCCCCATCCGAGCAGCAGGTGATGAAAGCGCAGGAATTGCGCGATCTGCGTGCCGCGCGCGATGATCTGGAACGCCGCGTCCATGACCTCAAGCTGACCCGTCAGGTCACCATGCAATCGCTGCCCTCGATCCGCTTGGTTCAGGAAAACGACAAATCACTGGTCACCAAGATCAACTCCACGCTGGTNAACACCGTGCCGCTTTGGGAAACCCAATTGGCCCAAGCCGTGACCATCCAACGCTCGACCGAGGCTGCGGCCGCCGTGCGCGAGGCCAATGATCTGACCAATGAATTGCTGACCAAAAACGCCGAGAACCTGCGCACCTCCAACCGTATGGTGCGTGAGGAAATGGAGCGCGGTGTCTTTGATATCGAAGCGGTCAAAAAGGCCAATGCCGATCTGGTCGCCACCATCGAGGAAAGCCTGCAAATCGCTGATGAGGGCAAAGCGCGCCGCGCCGCCGCCGAGGTTGAGATGCAGAAAATGGAGACCGAATTGCGTGACACGCTTTCGGCCGCCAAAGCGCGGGGCGATGGTGTGGGCTATAATGTCGGCACCTCGACAGGCGATAGCTGATCGGACGGTTGATGCGTGATTGAGGGACGGACGCGATGATCATGGGGCATCTGGGGCGTTGTATGGCGCTCGGATTGGTGGCGCTCGGCCTGTCGGCCTGTGTGGCGTCACCCCCTGTGAACTCGCCCCGTCCCGAGACGCGCGGCGTCTTGGCCCTGCCTGATGCGGGGCCGCAATCGGCGCTGAGCCGTGGCTATGCCAGCTATTACGCCTCGATCGAACAACGCCTCGTCGCCAATGGGTTGCTTCGCACCGATGGCGGCGGGGATGATACGCCTTTCTCGCAACGCATGCTGGTGGCCAATTTCGAACGCATCGCGCTGTTTGATGAATATGCCCTGACCAATGGGCGCTTTGTGGCCCGCCAGACCCCCTCGCGCCTGCGCCGATGGGAAGTGCCGGTGCGCATTCAGGCCCATTTCGGCCCTTCTCTCTCAGCCGCCGCGCGCTCGGATGATAGCGCGGTCATCGGCACCTATGCGCAACGCCTTGCCCGTGCCACGGGCCACCCCATCCGTAAGGTTTCCTCGGGGGGAAATTTCCATGTGCTCTTTGTCAGCCGTGACGAGCAGCAATTGACGGGGCCCCTTCTGCAACAACTGGTTCCAGGCATTGGGCCTGAAACCTTGCGCGAAATCAGCAATCTGCCCCGCCACACTTTCTGCTCGGTCTATGCCTTCTCGGAGGCGGGTGGCACGCCTGTTTATCAAACAGCGGTGGCCATCATCCGCACCGAGCATCCCGACCTTTTGCGCCGCTCCTGCATTCATGAAGAAATCGCCCAAGGCCTTGGCCTGCCCAATGACAGCCCCGCCGCGCGCCCCTCGATCTTCAATGATGACGAGGAATTTGCCCTTCTGACCCGCCATGACGAATTGCTGCTGCGCATCCTGTATGATCCGCGCCTGAGACCGGGGATGGAGCCCGCAGCCGCAAGGCCGATTGTT
>JGI26083J51738_10001816_pt1 | contig 11319 bp, 9 predicted proteins | sample SaaInl85LU_5_DNA_FD_51738 | JGI IMG/M metagenome (IMG submission 51738)
GCCTCTCGGTTCACCCTGGCTTCGGAGAGTTTGTAGACGTAGGCAATACCGCCAGACATTCCGGCCCCGAGGTTGATGCCGGTCTTGCCAAGGATTACCGCCCTGCCGCCGGTCATGTACTCGAGGGCGTGGTCTCCTACGCCCTCAACAACTGCGTGAGCTCCGGAGTTTCGGACCAGGAAGCGCTCGCCAACTATGCCGTTTAGGAAGATCTTTCCCGCGGTGGCGCCGTAGCCGATGACATTGCCGGCAATCACGTTTTCGCCAGCAACATAGGCAGCTCCGGCTGGGGGCTTGACGACAACGGTGCCGCCGGAGAGCCCCTTTGCCACGTAGTCATTGCAGTCGCCAGACACCGTGATCTTGATCCCTCTAGGCACGAATGCACCAAGCGATTGACCCGCGCTGCCGGTCAGAGAGAGCTCAAGGGTTCCAGGTTCGAGACCCTGTTCTCCCCACTTGTAGGTCAGTTCATTACCAAGCATTGTTCCGATTGCCTGGTTTGTGTTGTTGATCTCTCGCTCGATGAAAACCTTCTTGCCCTCAACCAGTGCAGGCGCAGCCTCTTCGATTAGTGGGTAGTCGAAGTGATTCTCAAGTTCGTGGTCCTGGACTGTGGTGCGGTAGAGGGAAGAGTCTGTCTTGATATCCTTAGCCGCAAAGATGGGAGCTAGGTCCAATCCATCAGCCTTCCAGTGCTTGATTGCCTCGTTTGCATCTAGCAGTTCAGCGTGACCAATTGCTTCTTCCAGAGACTTGAAGCCCAACTCTGCGAGGTATTCCCTTACCTCTTGAGCCAAAAACTCAAAGAAGTTCACAACGTGATCGGCCTGGCCTCGGAATCTNTCGCGCAGCTCGGGGTTCTGAGTTGCAACTCCAACTGGGCAGGTGTCTAGGTGGCAAACACGCATCAAAATGCAGCCCTCTACCACCAGTGGCGCAGTGGCGAAACCGAACTCCTCCGCGCCCAGAAGAGCTGCGATGATGACGTCCCTACCTGTCTTCATAGAGCCATCCACCTGNACTGTTATGCGGTCTCTCAGGCCGTTCAGCAGNAGCGTCTGCTGCGCTTCGGCGAGCCCTAGCTCCCATGGGGTGCCGGCNTGCTTGAGAGAGTTCAATGGGCTGGCNCCGGTGCCACCATCGTGNCCGGAGATAAGGACCACATCGGCCTTGGCTTTGGCAACACCTGCAGCTACCGTTCCCACACCAAACTGGCTCACGAGCTTCACGTGAATCCTGGCGCGGCGGTTGGCCCGCTTCAAGTCGAAAATAAGCTGCTTGAGATCCTCGATGGAGTAAATGTCGTGGTGAGGAGGTGGCGAGATAAGGCCAACACCGGGAGTTGAGTGTCTCAGGTCTGCAATCCACGGATAAACCTTGTGAGGAGGCAACTGACCACCTTCGCCAGGCTTCGCTCCCTGTGCCATCTTGATCTGGATGTCATCTGCGTGGGTTAGGTACATGCTGGTGACCCCAAAGCGCCCAGATGCTACCTGCTTCACTGCAGATCGCTTTTCTCGATCTAGCAAACGCTCTACAGACTCGCCGCCCTCGCCGGTGTTGCTCTTTCCGCCGATTCGGTTCATTGCGATTGCCAACACCTCGTGAGCCTCGGGGCTGATCGCACCCATTGACATAGCTCCTGTGGCAAAACGCTTGACTATCTCTGAGACGGGTTCGACCTGCTCGATAGGTATGGACTTGCGCTCGTCGGTGCGGAGCTTGAACAGACCGCGTATGGTCATAAGTCTCTCGGCCTGGTTGTCCACCGCGCTGGTGTACTGCTTGAAGATCTCGTAGGACTTCTTCTTGGTGGAGTGCTGAAGCTTGAAAATCGTCTCTGGGTTGAAAAGGTGCGGTGGGCCCTCGCGACGCCACTTCATCTCACCACCCACCTCAAGTGGCATGTGGACGCTGGTCGCCCCCTCTAGCGGGTAGGCGTGACGGTGACGCTTTTCAATCTCGGTATGCAGGACATCTAGCCCGACTCCCCCAAGCTTTGAGATAGTTCCGGTGAAGTGCTGGTCGATAAGTTTTTGCGAGAGTCCGACCGCCTCGAAACACTGAGCTCCTGCGTAGGAGGCTACGGTCGAGATTCCCATCTTGCTCATGATCTTTAGAACACCTTTACCGAGCGCCTTGATCATGTTCTTGCTGGAGCGTTCCGGGGTAATGCCGGTTATCAGTCCCTTGACCACCATGTCCTCGGCGGTCTCCAACGCTAGATAGGGGTTTATAGCAGAGGCGCCATAACCGAGGAGAGTTGCCATGTGGTGCACATCGCGCGCGTCACCGCACTCAACTATGAGTCCGGCCATGGTCCTTGTTCCACGCCTAATTAGATGGTGGTGTATCGCTGAGCAGCTGAGCAGCGATGGAATAGGAGCAAGCTCTCGGTTCGAGTCTCGGTCCGAAAGAATCACAAACGTAGCGCCAGCTTCTAGCGCTCGATCGACCTCGTCACACATAGCCTCGAGGCGCTCCTGAAGGGCGTGTTCGCCTTCGTCGACGCGGTAGAGGCAAGAAACTGAGATTGCTTTGCCGATGTTGTTTCCGCGGTCAATGTGCTTGATACGAGCAAGCTCGTCATTGGTCAGGATCGGGTAGTCAAGAACCATTTGCTTCGCATGCTCTGGAGAGGCATCCAGCAGGTTCCTAACCGGACCAATGCTGGCGGTCATTGATGTGACAACCTCTTCCCTAATCGCGTCGAGCGGAGGGTTTGTAACCTGAGCAAACTGCTGTGTGAAGTAGTCGAAGAGCAGCCGAGGTCGGTCGCTGATCGCCGCAATTGGGGTATCGCTTCCCATTGCACCAATCGGTTCCTGACCGAATCTGGCCATTGGAGAGATGAACTCCTTTAGNTCTTCCTCGGTGTAGCCGAAAACTCGCTGCCTTCTCGCCACCGATGCGGAGGAATAGCGAATGTGCTCGCGCTCTGGAAGGTCTTTGAGGTTGATCCTCTCGGCGTCAAGCCACTCTCCCCAGGGCTCAAGAGAAGCAACTTCTGCCTTGATCTCCTCGTCTTCAATGATTTGCCCAGCCTCAGTGTCAATTAGGAACATTTTTCCCGGCTGCAGCCTGCCCTTGCGCACGATTCTGTCGGCAGGAATGTCCGAGACACCAATCTCACTCGCGAGGATCACGAAGCCGTCCTCGGTGACAACGAAGCGACCGGGTCTGAGNCCGTTTCTGTCCAGGGTTGCCCCCACGAGACTTCCGTCGGTGAATACGACTGCTGCCGGCCCGTCCCAGGGCTCCATGATCATCGAGTGATACTCAAAGAAGTCTCTGACCTTGGGGTCGATGTCCAGCTGCTTCTCCCATGCCCCCGGAATCATCATCATCATNGCGTGAGGGAGCGACCGGCCACCAAGAACCAAGAGCTCTAGGACCTCATCAAAGGTTGCGCTGTCCGATGCGCCATCGGAGACAATCGGCTTNAGCGATTCCATATCGCCTAGGAGCTCNGAGGAAAGTTGAGACTCTCGCGCGGCCATCCAGTTCGCATTTCCCTTGACCGTGTTTATCTCGCCGTTGTGGGCAATGAAGCGGAAGGGGTGGGCAAGTGGCCAGGATGGGAAGGTGTTGGTTGAGAATCTCGAGTGAACCAGCGCCAATAGTGATTCGAAGCGCTCGTCCGATAGGTCCTTGTAGAAAGGCTCAAGCTGCAGGGTCGTAACCATGCCCTTATAGACCATCGTTCGCATAGACAGCGAGGGGTGATAAATCCCAATCTCACGCTCACTGCGCTTACGCAACCTAAACAGTGCCCGCTCCAGCTCAAGGCCATGTAGTCCATCACCTGCGAGAAAGATTTGTTGGATTTCTGGCATCGCCTCGCGAGCAAGGTCCCCAAGTACTGCTGGGTCCGTAGGTGGAGTCCTGGTCCCAATAAGTTTTAGGCCTTCTTCTTCAGCTAATTTGCTGAGGCTGGCAAGGTCTTTTTTCGAGGTTGCGGCCTCGAGGAACACCAATCCGGTTCCATAGCTACCTCTTTCAGGCAGCTCAAAGTCAACTACCTCCCGGAAGAAGCGATCTGGTATTTGCGTGAGGATTCCAGCCCCATCACCGGTTCCAGCATCAGAACCAACAGCCCCCCGGTGCTCGAGGTTACGAAGGGAATTGAGAGCCATTTCAACGATGTCATGGCCGGCGTGGCCTCTGAGAGTGGCAACCATAGCCAAACCGCAGGCATCCTTCTCAGCGGCAGGGTCATAGAGTCCCTGAGCAGCAGGCAAGGTGCTAAAGCGCTGGAATGGTGATACAGGCATGCCTCTCCAATCGAATTCCTATGTTGAGTAGGGACTTCGTCGGCCCAGGCGTAAAAGTTAGCTGTTTTTGTCCTCGGCAGAGTCTACTGCGAGAGGCTCATTTGTGCCCTCAGTGGCAGGTTCTCTGCCGGGCATCCAGATGGATGGTTCGAGGCCAGGGTGGCGGCGCGTTTGAACCAAGAAAATCAAGATTCCTAGAGTCAAACCGATCAGCGCTGACCAGATGTTGACCCGAAGACCAGAATAATCTCACTGGGGTCAATTCGGATACTTTCTATCCAAACTCTTCCAGTTGAATAAACAATCAAATAAAGCGCAAAGACCTTCCCCCACTGAAGATTGAGTCTTGCAGCCAGCAGCAGAATCAAGGCTGCTCCAGTGAGGTTCCAGATCATCTCGTAGAGGAAAGTGGGGTGAAATAAGAGCCCGTCCGGGAGCCCGTTCGGGTATGCGGGATTGCTGCTGGGAATCTCGAGACCCCAAGGTAGCTCGGTTGGTAGACCAAAGAGTTCTTGGTTGAAGTAGTTACCGAGGCGACCTATGCCCTGGGCGATAAGGATTCCTGGTGCCACGGCGTCCGCCACGGTCAGGAACCGAATCCCAAGCTGTCTAGCGCCAATGTATGCACCAATTGCACCTATCGAGATTGCCCCGTAGATGGCAAGGCCACCCTCCCAAATACGAAGGGTTGCCAGTAGATCCGCACCTTCATAGAAGTAATCGTCTGGGTGGGTAATTACGTGGAAAAACCTTCCACCCAAGATTCCAAACGGAACGGCCCAGAGCGCGATGTCCAGCATGCTGCCCCGCTCTGCTCCGCGCCGGTGCAGCTTGAAGTCTGCGAGCGTGGTCGCGATTACGATGCCGGTGAGGATAAAGAGCGCATAGAAGTGGATGCGCACAGGCCCAAGATCTATGTAGCTAATTTCAGGTGAGGGGATGCCGGTAAGAAAGTCCACCGGGCTATCCTAAACCGCTCGCTAGCTCGCGGGTCTTTTCAATCAGTCCATCGAGCCCGTTACTCTCATAGGCGGCGATCAAAGCGGTGCCCACAATGGCACCATCGGCGTAGGTGTTCACGTCCCTTACCTGTGCACCAGTGGAAACCCCAACACCCACGCAGGTCGGAGCGCTTCCAATTGAGCTAACCCTGCCCGCAACTTCCCTTGCCAGCTTGTCGACCTCAGCGCGCTCTCCGGTAATGCCCATGGTCGAAACGGAGTAGACAAAGCCGCGTGAGGCCTTGGTGTTTGCGCTAACTCTCTCGTCCGAGCTGCTTGGAGCGACCAGAAATACTCTGTCTAGGTCGTGTTTATCAGCAGACTCCAACCACTTGGATGCCTCATCTGGAATCAGATCTGGAGTGATCATGCCTTGTGCACCGGCTTGCTTGAGCTCATCGGCGAACCTTTCGACTCCATAGCGAAGCACGGGGTTGTAGTAGCTCATGACAAGCATTGGCGTGTCTACCTGCTCGCGCACACCTCGAATCACCTCAAACAATTGATTCAGCTTGAAGCCGTTCTCCAGCGCCTTTTCGGTCGCCTTCTGAATCACAAGGCCATCCATCACGGGATCTGAATAGGGAACTCCAACCTCAAGGATGTCGCAGCCGTTTTGTGCAAGGGCAACAAAGGCGGCAATCGAGTCCTCAACCGTGGGGTATCCGGCTGGGAAGTAACCAACTAGGGTTCCTCTGCCGCTCTGCTTGTTTGTCTCTAGGACGCTCTGGACGCTCATGCTCCAAGTAGTCCAAAGTAACGACCGGCAGTCTCCATGTCCTTGTCTCCTCTGCCCGAGAGGTTTACAAGCACCGATGCGCCGGCAGGAAGTATTTTGGCAAGGTGCGGAATGCCGGCTAGGGCGTGCGCTGTCTCAATTGCGGGGATTATGCCTTCGGTCTGGGACAACAGTTTCATGGCCTCCATGGCTTCGCTGTCGGTTACCCCGTGGTACTGAGCCCGACCGAGATCCTTCAGCCAAGAGTGCTCTGGACCCACGCCTGGATAGTCGAGACCTGCTGAGATCGAGTGCGACTCAGAGGTCTGACCATCTTTGTCTTGCAGCATGTAGCTCATTGCTCCGTGAAGCACCCCTGGGACACCCCTGCTCAGGGTAGCTGCGTGCATTGGGGTGTCGATCCCGTCACCGGCGGCCTCGAACCCCCATAGCTGAACATCTGGGTCGTCCAGGAATGCGTGGAAGATGCCAATGGCATTCGAACCACCGCCAACACAGGCGGCAACCGCAGCTGGTAGCTCACCTGTTAGCTCCAGCATCTGCTCTTTGGACTCCTTGCCAATAATGCTGTGAAAGTCACGAACCATAGTCGGGAAGGGTGGGGGCCAGCGACGGTGCCGAGTAGATAGTGCGTGGTCTCCACGTTGGCAACCCAATCTCTTAGCGCCTCATTGATCGCGTCCTTTAGGGTGCGAGAACCGGTCTTTACCGCCACTACCTCAGCACCAAGTAGTTTCATGCGGGCAACATTCAGGGCTTGACGTTCGGTGTCAACCTCACCCATGTAGACGACGCAGTCGAGTCCGAAGTAGGCGGCGGCAGTGGCCGAGGCGACACCGTGCTGGCCGGCTCCAGTCTCGGCGATGATGCGCTTNTTGCCCATCCGTTTGGCAAGCAGTGCCTGGCCCATGACGTTATTGATCTTGTGACTACCGGTGTGGTTAAGGTCTTCTCGCTTTAGAAATACTCGAAGNCCTCCNGTNACCGCGGCAAAGCGNTGAGCCTCNGTGATTATCGAGGGCCTNCCGGTGTAGGTGCGGTGAAGCTCCGCCAGCTCCTCTTGGAATTTGGGGTCCTTGCGAGCTTCTTCATAGACCNGCGAGAGCTGATCTAGGGCTGCAATGAGCGGTTCGGGCACAAAGCGACCACCGTACTGGCCGAAGTACGGGCCAACCTGCTCACCTAGCTTTTGGGACATGCGTAAATCCTAAGAGACCGAAGTGAATTCAGGTATCAGAGTGGCCCAATCTCCAGTGACCAGGGTCTCCCCCACAAGCACACAATCTGCCCCAGCATCGCGATAGCGCTCCACGTCTCCCAATTGCTTGACCGAAGATTCGGCAATCTTGACGCAGCCACTGGGAAGTTTTGCGGCTAGGTGCTCAAACAGCCCAATGTCGGTCTTGAAAGTCTCGAGATCTCTGGTGTTTATGCCTATTAGCCTGGCGCCACTATCCGCTGCGATCGCTATCTCTTCAGCACTGTGAGTCTCAACTAGAGGTTCCAAACCTATGGCCTTGGAGAAATCGTAGAGGCTCTGAAACTCTGCCTTGGATAGCTGAGCCAGAATCAGTAGCACCATAGACGCCCCCGCGGCCTTGGCCTCAAGAATCTGGTATTCGTTTGAGATGAAGTCTTTCCGAAGAGTAGGAATGGAAACTGCTTGGCTTACCTCCTGCAGATCAGAGAGCTTTCCACCAAATCCTGATTCCTCCGTGAGCACCGAGATTGCGTGAGCTCCTGCGGATTCGTATCCAGCCCCTAAGGCCTTCGCATCTGGTATTTCGGCAAGGAAGCCCCTTGATGGGCTTCGCCGCTTTATTTCGGCGATTAGTTTGATGTGTTCAGCTGGTTGCAGGGCCTCATAGGCGTCAGGGGCTTTGGAAACAAGTGCGCACCTCTCCTCTAGGAGTTCGCGCGAAAGCTGAGCCTGGCGGGCATTTGATGCCCTCAGGCTTGCATCAAAGAGTCCTTGAAGCACTAGTGGGAGGAGCTTTTGGAGCCACCGACTCCATAGCCAGCCTGCTTTAGGAGGTAGCCCACTACTGGGGCGGCTAGCGCAAGCCCAGCTGAAAGCCAGACGACTAACGCGTTGTCAAACCAGAAAAAGAGTGTCCCAATGGTGAAGGCAAGCGTTACAAGCCCCACCGTTACCCAGGCAGCAAGTGAGTGTCCGTGACCAGGTTCTTCGTTGTGTGACATCTTTTCCTCTCGACTAAGTGCCAATGATAACAATTACTCTGACTGCTCGTCCCATAGGTCTCTAGCATCCAGGTCCTGATTCACACTTTCCACTGAACNACCACCANGTTTCAAGAAGATCAATAGAGCTGCCGCNATTGCAAGGGCGAACCCTGAAAAAGCAAAGACGTAAATCACTGGCGAAAGCTCAAGATCTACAGCTCCACCACCTGCAATACCTGAAACCTGCTCTCTTGCCTCAATCACCGCAGGTGAAGTGGCGAGATCCCCCAACAGCGCAATAGCTGAGGTGGCAGCTATCGCCATTGAGCCCAGGGCGACTAACAGCCTTGGCATCTTGCGATAAAGAGACATCAGGACGGCGAGAGCAGCTACCGCTGGCAATAGAGCCATCGTCTGATTTAGCTCGGCTCCAATGATTCCACTGCTGTCTACCGCCACCCATTCGAGCAGAAGCAGAGACCACCATGCTCCAACGAGCAGGAGCAGCACCAAAACAGCCCTAGTCATTGTGCATTGCGTTCGCGGCAGCAACAGCTCTGAGAACAACCGCGGCCTTGGCTTCGGTCTCGGCGTGCTCGCTTTCTGGAACTGAGTCGAGCACTATTCCAGCTCCGGCTTGAATGTGAGCAACACCATNCCGAATNAGTGCGGTCCTAATTGCTATCGCGAGGTCCGAGTTTCCCTCAAAGTCNAAGTANCCCACCACTCCCCCGAACAAACCTCGATAGCTGGGCTCAAGGTCATGGATGATCTCGAGAGCTCGTGGTTTAGGAGCNCCGGANAGCGTTCCGGCGGGAAAGGTGGCCAGCATGGCATCAACTGCTGTTACGCCTTCACGCATCTGTCCCTCAACCGTCGAGACAAGGTGCATGATGTGGCTAAACCGGTGGATTTCCATGAACTCGGTGACCTCAAGACTTGAAGGATCGCAAATCTTGAGAAGGTCATTACGTGCCAAATCAACGAGCATCAGGTGCTCGCTGCGCTCCTTGGTGTCGCTACTCAGCTCAGACGCAAGCGTCATGTCCGCAGCTGAGGTCTCTCCCCTTGGTCTTGAACCTGCAATCGGGTGGGTCACTGCNCGGCCCCCAATTACCTTCACAAGAGCCTCTGGGGATGANCCGGCAATGGCAAAGCTGCCGGAGGCNTCACTCCACCTNGTGAGATACATATACGGCGATGGGTTTGTCGCTCTGAGCGCCCTGTAAACATCTAGAGNNTCAGCCTCAAGCGTTGAATCAAACCTTTGCGAGATGACGACCTGGAAGACATCGCCAAGGCGCACGTGCTCTTTCGCCTTCTCAACCTTGTCAAGAAAGTCCTGCTTCTCAGTGTTGGTGACAAACTCGGGCTCGGGCCATTTTGGCGAAGTGAACTTGGAGGCCGAAGGGGTCTCGATGACCTTTTGCATTTGCTCTATCGAGGCAAGTGCCGCCTCGTACTTTGACTCCAGAGAACCATCGCTGTCTAGGAAAATCACATGCACCAACAGCATCTCTGCCTTTGAGTGATCAAGCACTACAAGGTCTGAGAATTGATTAAACCCGTACAGCGGCACCTCGTAGTCGGCACTTTTTGGTGCAGGAAGCCTTTCAATCAGATTCACCGCACCCCAGCTCACAAATCCAACGAGGCCAGAGCTCAGTGGAAAATCAACCGGAGCTGATTTCCAGCTGCTCTGGAGCTGCTTTAGTGCCTCGATAGGATCAGTGGCTAGTTCTTCCGATGGCAGCGCGCTGAATCTGGAGTTCCATGTGGCCTGATTTTCATTAGCGGTCAGCGTGCCGCGACTAGCTACCCCAATAAATGAGTAGCGACCCCAAACTCCCTGCTCTGCAGACTCAAGCAAAAAGGTGTCTTCACGGTCACCACAAAGCTTCTGATACAAACCGATTGGCGTCTCAATTCCATTGAACAGCCGCTTCACAACCGGAATGACGTTATAGGTATTCGCCAACTCCCTAACCTCAGCCAGGGAAATCATGATTGAGCCTCAAAGCATGAAGTGGTTCCAAGGTGACAGGTTGGCCCATCTGGGTGAACCATGGCCACCAGGGCATCCTTGTCACAGTCAACAGAGATTGAACTCACGTGAAGGAAGTTTCCGCTGGTCTCTCCCTTGAGCCAACGCTCTGATCTCGAACGCGAGTAAAAGACCATGCGGCCCGACTCGATGGTTTCCTTGAGGGTCTCCTGGTTGGCATAACCGAGCATCAGGACATCCTTTGTGGAATCATCCTGCACAACAACGGGTATTAGACCATTCGAGTCATAGGTCAAGACATTTGGATCTATCAAAGTCTCACCTCAACAATCGCTTGATCTAGGGCCAGCTTTACTTCACCAATACTAATTTCACCCTCGTGGAAGACGCTTGCGGCTAAGACGGCATCAGCTCCGGCCCGAGCGGCCTCTACAAAGTCTTCAACTTTGCCCGCTCCACCCGATGCGATCACCGGTAGCGACGACTTCGACTTGATTAGCTCAACTAGCTCAATGTCAAAGCCAGACTTGGTTCCATCCGCATCTATGGAGTTCACAAGNAGCTCTCCAGCGCCAAGGTCTTCGACCTGACGTATCCACTCGAGAGCATCCAAGTCAGTGAGGTTTTTGCCNCCGTGGCTTGTAACACCGAAGCCGCTTGGCCTGGATGCTCTTTTTAGATCAAGGGAGATCACTAGAACCTGTGAGCCATGCTCGCGGACTATCTCCTCGAGCAAAGCGGGATTGGCAATTCCAGCACTCCCGACAGAAACTTTGTCCGCTCCAGCGGCAAGCAGCGATGTGACATCGGCCAACGAGGAGATGCCCCCACCAACGGTCAGCGGGATAAATACCTGCTCTGCACACTTTGTTACCACATCCAGCATGGTCTTGCGGTTTTCACTTGAGGCGTGGACGTCTAAGAATGTGACCTCGTCGGCACCCTCTTGGTAGTAGCGAGAAGCGAGTTCTACCGGGTCACCGATGTCTCGCAGTCCCTCAAAATTGACGCCCTTCACGACTCTGCCAGCGGCAACATCAAGGCATGGAATTACTCGGACAGCCGGCACTAGATTCTCGCGGCGTGTATCGCGCTTACCAAAATTGCCCTTGC
>JGI26083J51738_10001817_pt1 | contig 11317 bp, 6 predicted proteins | sample SaaInl85LU_5_DNA_FD_51738 | JGI IMG/M metagenome (IMG submission 51738)
ACACCGAATCTCTGATAGACTCCGTTACTTTTTACAACGGACCAGACACTACCTCACCAAGAATTGGAACATATTCAGGTAATCTAAATGGTGCATTACCCCCAACGATCGTAGCAAATTCGGGTTGTTTAACAATAACTTTTAAATCCGATGGTGTACTTGAGTTTCCTGGATGGATTGCCAATTGGGTGTCTACAGCTCCACCAGTANTAGAACCGAAATTGGAAGTCAGTTCACTTGCTCCACCCACTTGTGACTCTACCTCTTTCTTGATTGAATTTGACCAAAATATCCATTGTGATTCTATCACATCAGCAACTTCCCGAATTATAGGTTTTAATGCTCCAAATATTGTGAACGTATCAAAAGTAGGATGTGTTAATGATAGTTCTCGTTTTGCTCGAATATGGCTAGACAGCGCATTTATTTACAATTGTGAGTATCAGTTAGAAATGGAAATAAACATTCCCGATATTTGTGACAGTGTATACTCATTCACGATTTTGGATACTTTTGACTTTACGAATTGTGATATATCTGCAACTCTTTCCGCAACGTACGATTCAATTTGTTTTGGAGATTGCGCAAACATAGAAGTGACAACTCCTTCCACTTGTAATACATATAGCTACAATTGGAGCAATGGATTGCCTTCTACTCCGGGTCCTCATTCTGTCTGCCCCACAATCACAACCACCTACAGCGTATTGGTAACAGAAACAACATCAGGAAAAACGTTTAACGATTCTGTCACTATAAAGGTATTAGACACTGTGGAGAAAGATTATCAAATTTCAGTAAATAGTTCGGAACCTCCTCAATGTAACGATCAATTTTTTATCGTGAAACTTTCCAATCCACTAAGATGCGATTTACTTGATTCAGCTATTTTTACACTTACTAGTTCTGCTGGAAGTTACATGGTAACNAACGTTTATCCTTTGTCTTGCACGAATAATGTCTTAGATTCTGTAAGACTTCGAATAAATCCTAGTTTTACAAGGAATTGTGATTATATTCTAAATTTTAACCTCAACTTTATCGATTCATGTGAAGGGGCCNTCAGTATAACTGCCCGAGATACATTTCAGATTACTGATTGCTCATTTACCTTAAGAACAGTGTACAACGACACACTCTGCTACAGTAATTGTACGAGTGTGAGAGCAGTTGCAAGTGGTTGTTCTGGTTATTCTTACAACTGGAGCAATGGATTGCCAAATTCTTCGGGTCCATTCTCAATTTGTCCAATCGGTGATACAACATTTTATGTTACGGTAACAGAACTTTCCACTGGATTAGTATTAATTGACACCATCGAGATAAAGTCTATCGACCCCACTATTGCCTCGGTAAGTCCTCTTTGCAGTTACGACACAGCATTCAACTTGGTGGCTTCCACATTGGGTGGGACATGGAGTGGAATTGGGATTATTGATCCTTCCGCAGGAACATTCGATCCCAATTCTGCAGGAGCAGGAACACACTTAATTACGTATCAACTAAATTCTTGCCAAGACACGATTATCATTCTAGTAACATCCGCTGAGGCCGGGCCTGATTTAAATTTGTGTGCGAGCGGAATCCCAGTTAATCTAACTACTGGGACACCAACAGGAGGAACATGGGGAGGTACCTACGTGAGTACAACTCTGGGAAGCTTCACACCAACGATTCACGGAAATTTCACGAGCTATTACAACGTAAATGGTTGTGTTGATTCATTAAATGTGCTTGTGGACACAATTTCCTTCGCTTTTGAAACTGATACTCTCTGTAGTAATTCTGCACCAATTTACATACCTTTTTCCCCGATAGGCGGAAGTTGGTCTGGATCTGGAATTATCTCGGCAAGTTCAGGGATATTCTCACCTTCTACTGCTAACAATGGGAGCAACTTAGTATCCTATTTCTACAAAGGATGCAGAGACACTGTCAACATGGTGATTAATACCGTTTCTGCAGGAATAGATACAAATTCTTGTCCATCACAATCGGCATTTAATTTATCCCCTGGAATCCCATCAGGTGGTGTTTGGAATGGAACTGGGGTTTCAAGCATTGGTCTGTTCACTCCCGCTACCCTTTCCGGAAATTGGAACACCAATCTTGTATATTCCTACAGAGGATGTTCTGATTCGATTCAGATGCAAGTTGTGCAAACTAATATTATTCCTGATACTATCTTTTTGTGTCCCTCCTTAGATTCACTCCTTGTCCGATCTATATCTACTTTACTAACCGAACCAAATTATGGCTCTTGGTCTGGAACTGGAATTCAAACTTTTGGAACTCAACACTATATTTACCCCAGAAATCTCGGACATGGATTTCATACTATCTTTTATGACAAAAATAGTTGCCAGGATTCCGTGACTATTGCCATTTATCCAGATACACTAACCATAACCGATACCACGGTTTGCAGCACTCAAACAGCATTTATGTTGGATCCTGTAAACAATATGGCTGGTGCAATTTGGCAAGGAACTGGCATTACGAACAGTCAAACAGGAATGTTTGACCCTTCTGTTGCAGGAGTTGGTACGCACATTATAACTTACCAAACCCAAGGAAATGTTTGTAACAAAATCATCTCAGTTACAGTATATCAATTTGTAACTGCCGCCATCACTTTACCTGACACATTTTGTTTTGCAACAAACTCTATAACCATTCCCGCTATTCCTTCCGGAGGAACTTGGTCAGGAACCGGGAATTATAATCAAACCACCGGAACTTTAAATCCAGCCCTAGCAGGTCCTGGAATGCATCAAATAATATATTCCTATGGTAGTGGAGTTTGTAGAACAAGTGATGAAAAAAATATTGTGGTGAGAGACTCAATTCTTGCAGATTTAACCTCTTCAGCGGATACAATTTGTTTAGGAAATTCTGTGAATCTTGTGGGGTTTGCTTCAGGTGGTTTTCCTTCCCCCTCCTATTCTTATTCATGGAGTCATTCTTTAGCCAATACAAACACATTAACAGAATCACCAATTAGCACAACGCAATATATTTTTACAGTGAACGATGGATGTTCTAATCCTAATTCTGACACGGTAAATGTGGTTGTTTTATCAATAACACCAACTCTCATAACAAATCCAATATCTTGTTTTGGCGAATTGGGATTCGCCTCGTACGATCTAACCCAGAAGTCCATTTATACAGTTAATTGGACTCGACCTGTTTCTCTTGCCGATACTATTATCGGAACTGTAAAAGACAGCGTATTTTTAACAATATCTAATCGTTTTGGATGCAGTCTCGATACATTTATGGTAATGCCCGGCTATGATTTTCTTCAGGCCAATTTCACTATGAATCCCGACATTTACCCGCGATGTCTCAGCTCTGAAGAAAAAACAGTGATTGTTACCGATGGTTCCGTTGGTGTAACCCAAGGATTTTGGGATTTTGGCGATGCAACAACGCCACTTCCTTACACCATTGGCAATTCTATTGAAACCCACACATATTCAGGGGGAGGAACCTTTACAGTTTCATTAGTTGTAAAAAATACAGGTCCCTGTTTTGATACGCTTACAAGAGATTTATGTGTTTCGGAAATACCTTTCTTTATCGCTGATATATTTTCTCCAAATGGAGATGGGATGAACGACTTCTTATACGTAAGATCAAGTGAGGCCGAAAAAATTGAATTTCTTGTATTCGATAGATGGGGTAAATTACTCTTTGAATCTGATGATGTAAACATCGGTTGGGACGGAACATATAAAGGAAGAAAAGCGGAAGAAGGTGTTTATTTCTTTTCTGTTAAAATGACTTTGATATCAGGAGAGGAAGTTTTAGAAAAAGGAGACATAACATTGATTAGATAATAAGTGAAAAAAATCTATTACATACTAATTTTATTCTTGATCCTAGGTCAGTACTCTTTTAGCCAAGGAATCCATTTTTCGCAATGGTATGAAGCTCCTGTGATAATAAATCCGGCAAATGCAGGTTCATTTTTTGGTGATTATAGAGCAAATTTAAACTATCGAAATCAATGGGCTACCCTAGGAAATTCATATAAAACGATGTACGCTTCTTACGATATGCCTCTCGGTAAAAACAACGATGACCATAAAACAACAGGGATTGGCGCTTCATTTTACAGCGACAAAGCTGGTAAATCAAACTATGGTAGAACTGAAGCTTTGCTCTCTCTCTCTCAATCTGTCTCGGTGAGTCGAAATATCGATTTTTCTCTTGGTCTAGGGTTTCTATACGGACAAGTAAGTGCAAATTTTGATAACCTAAAGTGGGATAACCAATATGATGGAACAAACTATAATGAAAGTATACCCTCGGGTGAAAATATACTCAATACCAAGTCCAGTTACTTCGATTTGAATACAGGGTTCCTAGCTCAGTTTTTTGGTGACAAGAAAAATCAAACAAGCGTTGGATTCAGTGCCTCAAACATTGTTCGAGCCACCAAAAGTACTTTATCCTCAGGAGGAAATACCAATAACAGATCAATTAGAATTATTTTTCACGGAAAATCGGAAATTTCAATAATGGCTTATCGGGGTGACTTGATAGTCCCTACTTGGTTTCTTTCAGCTCAGGGTGCAAGTAGAGTAATAGCATTTGGAGGTACCTATAAATTAAATTTAGGAATGCAATCAAGTTATACAGGGTATTACAACTCATCGTTTTTAGAGTTTGGAGGGATATACAGACATGAAGATGCCCTCGTTGCCATAGTTAAATTTGATTGGGAGCAAAAGGTCCAAATTGGCGCAAGTTACGACATCAATATCTCTCGATTGCGAAATGCTTCTGTGTACCAAGGTGGATTCGAGGTTTCCTTAGTTTGGAAAGGAACGCTTAGTTGGAACCAATAACTTACTAGTTTAATTTCTTTTTTAGTCCTTTGAACATCTCTGCTGTCATGGTTTCTAGGTCGTAAGAATTGTTCCAACCCCAGTCTTTTTGAGCCTGGGAATCGTCTATACTTTTGGGCCAAGAATCTGCAATACTTTGTCTGAAATCTGGGGAATAAGAAATACTAAATTCCGGAATATGCTTTTTAATTTCATTCGCTATTTCAACAGGTGAAAAACTAATTCCAGCCAAATTATAGCTCGATCTAATTTTGATACTTTTTTCGTCCGCATGCATCAGGTCGATGGTGGCTTTTATTGCGTCTTCCATGTACATCATCGGTAAGTACGTATCATTTTTTAGGTAACATTCATAGCTACCTTCTTGGAGTGCCCTATAATATATCGCCACAGCATAATCCGTGGTTCCTCCACCTGGTTCGGCTTTGTAACTAATTAGACCCGGGTAACGAATGCTTCTTACATCTACTCCATATTTATTGTGGTAATATTCACACCATCTTTCTCCAGCTTGTTTACTTATGCCATATACCGTAGTGGGTTCCATTACAGTTGTTTGTGGTGTGTTATCTCTTGGAGTTGTTGGACCAAAAACCGCTATGGAACTAGGCCAAAATATTTTGTCAATTACTCCATCCTTAGCTAAATCTAACACGTTAAACAACCCTTCCATATTCAGTTTCCAGGCAAACATAGGATTTTGTTCTGCAGTAGCAGAAAGCAATGCTGCTAATAAGTAAACGGTCCCTACATTATTTTCTTCAATAATAGTTTTTAGTCTGGGTGAGTCTAAAATATCCAAAGACTCAAATTGAATTTCTCCATGGTTCCCTTCACAAATATCGGAAGCGATTATATTTTCTGGGCCTAATTTCTGGGCCAACCCCTGAACCAAATCTGATCCTATTTGTCCATTTGCACCTATTACTAAGCTTTTTTTCATCAAAAAAAATATTTGTTATTGTAGTGATTAAAGATACATAATTCCCCGAAAAATCAATTAATCACCTTATTAATCTGTCTTATGAGTTATAAATTAAATGGTGAATATGTAAAGACTCTTTGTGAATCAAATTCATTAAATCCTCAATAAATTCCTCACTTAATCCCAGTTCAGCAGCCTGTTTCTTGGATTCTTCTAGAACATGCTTCCATCTTTCAATTTGAAAAACAGTTGCAGAGTTTTCTTTTTTGTACTGTGCAATGTCTCGCACAATTTGCATTCTGTTACTGATCTCAATCAAGGCCTTTCTGTCGGCCAAATCTATATCTTGCCTCAACGAAATCAATTCATCCTGTTTGATTGCTTTGTGGGCTTTGTGGGTAAGTATTGCTTGTACAATCTCTTTTAAGCGCTCGGGAGTAACTTGCTGTTTGGCATCGCTCCAAGCTTCTTTGGGAGCAGGATGAGATTCAATCATTAGTCCGTTCATTCCCAATTGCATGGCAAATTTAGATACCTCCTCAATCATGCCTGCATCGCCAGAAATATGACTTGGATCACAAATAATTTCCAAATCAGGAAATTCAGTTTTAAGTTTAATGGGTATTTCCCACATGGGTGGATTTCTAAAAACACCCTTGGAATAAGAAAAAAAGCCCCTGTGAATTACAGCAACATTCGAACTTCCGGCAAGTTTGAATCTCTCAATTGCACCCATCCATAATCCCACATCTGGACTGATTGGATTCTTCACAAGAATTGGAATATCTACTCCTTTAAGCGAATCTGCAATTTGCTGTACATAAAATGGATTCACTGTGGTTCTGGCCCCAATCCAAAGAGCATCTACTCCAGTCTTAAGACAAGCCTCAACGTGCTCTGGAGTTGCTACTTCCGTTATAGTTTTCAACCCAAACTGATCTTTTGCCTCTTTGAGCCAATTCAATCCTTCTTTTCCTATTCCCTCGAAAGATCCAGGAGCTGTTCTGGGTTTCCAAATTCCAGCTCTGAAATAAGTCAATTCCTTAATCTCGGCTAATTCTTTTGCTGTGGCCAGAACCTGTTCTCTCGTTTCTGCACTACAAGGTCCTGCGATTAAATGTTGAAATGATTCTTTCAATATGATTGTTGTTTTAAGTTAACTAGAATGGTCTGTGGTTATCACCCAATTACTATTTTTTTTCTCCCAAATCAGACTATACATTCCGCTTAAATCTCCCAAGCTATCTGACCTAATTAGCAACCATTCACCCACTACAAAGATAGACCGTTCTCCTATAATGTCAAGGCTTTTATTTGTGAATTTCAAGGTTCCCATTTCCTTTTTATTAGGGTAGGAAGACTTGTAATTATTCAAAGTCTTAGTCCACCCCATATTTAATCCACTTTTCCCTATAAATCTCAGCGAATCCGATTGCCAATAAAACTGCATAAATCCTTCCAAATCTCCTTCATTCCAAGCGTCTTCTTGAATCTGCATATGGTTTTCGATTTGTTGTATATCGGATAAACTATCAGAACTTGAATTGTTTTTTTGACAGCTAAACAAAAGTAGAAAAACCATCTCAGCCATTAGGGTAATTTTGATAATTCTAACTCTATTGATATTGAAAAAAGAATCTAGAAACATTTGAAATGGATTTGAAAATTACTTTTAGTGCCCTCTTGTATAAAAGCAGACCGATAGCTAAGATCCTATCTGAAAAAGGTTATGGCACCACGTTATTATAATAAAAATTAATGCATGAATATCTTACCGTAACTCACCAAAAAAAAGTTACTGAATGAATACATAAATTAAAACCTAAATCCAGCAGTAACCATAAAATTGTTTACAAATTTATCGGCAATTATCGGCTCTACAAACTCCGGATCGTATAGGTATGACTCTTCTTTCCACGTAGTTCTTAAAAAAGTAAAATCTATAGAGAAATTCTCATTTTTGTAGCCAAGTCCACCCGAGTAATTTGTTCTGGAATGGTCAAGAATCTCGACTTCCTCCTTAATTGGGGAACCAAAGTGAGTATAGCCTCCTCGTATAGTCCAATGATTTGTCATTCGGAATTCCGCCCCAGCTTTTATAATATTTGCTGTTTGATAGATATTATTTACTGTGGCATTTTCAGCACTAAAGTTATAAGGTGAAATGGCTCCCGCAGCTCCATTAAAAGAAGCATTGGAATAATCAACCAACTCATATTCCAATGAAATCAGCCCACGTTTTTTATATAAAAATGCTGCACTTGCGATTAATCTTCCTGGTGTCCTCAGGCGGTAGTCAAATATTCCTTCCGGAGATGCAGCCCTTTCATTAAATCTATTATCAACGAAGTTTGACACGAACTCAGTATTGTAAGAATCACTCATCGTATACCAGGTTGGGGTATGAACTGCCAATCCTAATCTTATAAATCTAGTAGGAACAAAAATTGCTCCTAATTTAATATTAAAACCATTCCCTGTGGTGGTTAAGTTCTCCTCAAATGTATAATTCTCGGTATCGAGTATTGAATCTGGGTTTGCAAAAGTTTCAGTAAAAGTTCTCGTAGAATTATACCGAATCCTTGGAAAACCGAAACTACCCCCCACGTATAATTTACCATCATAATTTCCGCTGAAAGTTATATCCGTTTGATATTGAGCTCCTCTGGTGGTAAGAGCATTCACTTGGTTGATCGAACGATTGGCAGTATCATACCAAGGCGAATATGTATTTGATATTGAATCATATGAAATTAAATTAGCATCATATGCCTGTCCTTCATAAAAATCTGAAACTTCTGATAACGGAGTTCCTTTTGAGTTCAAAAAGCTGGTGTAAGAGAGTAACATAGAGTTATCATTCACTCCTTCTGCTCTTGTTCTCCCATGAAAATCATTCGATCTATTGGAGGTAATACCAACTTGAAAATACCTCCACATACTCGCTGTATTAAAATCAATAGGAACAACGAAAACTGCTCCGATGTTTGGGATATTAAAATTTCCTTTATTACTTGAACTAAATGAGTTGTTGTACTCAGACTCTGCTCCTGCATAGGTTACATTACCCGTAAAACTAAAATCTGATCTACTGTATCTGCCCATTCCAGCTGGATTTATTCCAATCGCTGACATATCAGCCCCTAAAGCGCCCATTGCGCCCCCTAAACCAGTAAACCTTGCGGTTCCGCTATAATTCAAATAGCTATATCTGAGAGCATCGGCCTCATTTTGAGAATAGACCAAAGAGGTCATAGAGATCCCTAAAAGAGTAATAAATAAACTTTTCATGTTGTTTGTNTTAACTATTTTTCGCTGAATTACCTTCTTCCGCCTCTTGAAGATCCAGAAGAACTTCTGCTACTTCCTCCTGAACTTCTGGAAGGTGAAGAGCTACCTCTTGAAGGAGAGGTACTTCTGCTTGGCGTATAACTTCTAGAAGGAGTACTTCTGCTTGGCGTATAACTTCTAGAAGGAGTACTTCTGCTTGGTGTATAACTTCTATTTGGTGTACTTCTACTTGGTTTGTAATTTCTCGATCTTGATGGAGAAGTTCTATTTGGCTGGTAGGACCTCGTGGGAGTTACCGACCTCTGAGAAGGAGTGTATCTTCTTGAGGGTGGAGTTGATCTCACCCCATTGTTTGTAGCTGGTGCCGTTCTTCTTGGTGTACTGGAACCAACAGTTGCTCTGGAAGGAGAACCTATTGCTACTCTATTTGGTCTAGCAGATGGTCTTGAATTTCTTTTTGGTACAGTTCTAGAAGGCGTAATTCTAGATTGACCCGGAACCGTCACTGATCTTCCCGAATTAAGAGTTGTAGGTTTTGCTGTTCTTGGCAAAGAAGGATTTGTTCTGGGCTTAGAGTTAGTTGCATTCAAAGGACTAGGTTGTCCTTGTCTAACATTTCCCCTTGTTCTTGTGGTTGTTCTAGAAGCGTTATCCATTCTAATGGGGTTAGTTTTTACCTCACTCCTATTACTTTCTATACTCCTCTTTTGTCTAGGCGTATTTGTTGCTCTCCTGGAGAAACCTTGTGTTTGAGAACCTGTATAGGCAGTTGCATTTTTCTCTATACTTTTTCCTGAAGAATTATAAACTCTCGCACCTGATCTTCGATCTCCATAAACAGATGACACCCTTGTTCCTGATCCTCTACTACCTCTGTGACCATATGAAACTCCTCTAGAATTTGATTCGAAACCGCCTCCATTAGCTGCCAAGACTCCATGAGTAAAACCTTGGTTGTATGCCCAGCCGTTATTTCCCCAGCCATTGTAACCCCATCCGTTATTCCAATATGGATTATAATGATTCCATCCTCCCAAAGCGTAAGGATTTCCCCATCGGTTAAATCTGTGTGGGTTCCCCCAACCTACGTTGTACCCTGCACCCCATCCATTCCAAGAGTTCCATCCCACATTCCATCCAGGAGCTCCCCATGAATTCCAACCTGGGTTTCCCCAAGAATTCCATCCAGGAGCTCCCCATGAATTCCAACCTGGGTTTCCCCAAGAATTCCAACCATTGTTCCAATAAGGATCGTTCCATCCATTATTCACATTATTAAATCTATTGAATCTATCAGAATAGTGGTAATTCCCACCGTAATAGTTGTTCGTAATATATGTATTGCCTGAACTCGAATCCGATGTCGAACTATAAGAAGGGTCATAATATTCATCTTGCTCTATCCAAGTGCCAGGATCCTCTCCTTTTACATACTCAGTAGAACTAGCTTGAGACGATGACGATTTCATAATCTGCCTAGTATTATCAGAATAAACATCATCAAAATCATCAAATCCTTCTTGAGCAAAAGAATGAGTAGTTAACAATGCGAGGGCCGAGAGTAAGAGATAGTTGAATTTCATAGTCACTTAGTTTTGTATGATGTATACCTTTCTTTGTAATTCGCCTCTAAATTACGATAATTTATCTAAATTTGGAAGCGTTATTTTATGTCCAAAAACACAAATACTGTGCCACAATAATTAATATGAGCAAGAAATTAACTACAAGAAGTAAAAACTATTCTGAATGGTACAACGAACTCGTTGTAAAAGCTGATTTAGCAGAAAACTCAGGTGTGCGAGGATGTATGGTTATCAAACCATACGGCTATGCTATATGGGAAAAAATGAAAGATGAATTGGACAGACAGTTCAAAGAGACGGGACACCAAAATGCCTATTTTCCAATATTCGTTCCCAAACACATGTTTGAAGCTGAAGAAAAAAATGCGGAGGGATTTGCTAAAGAAGCAGCTATTGTTACACACTATCGATTAAAAAACGATCCTGAAAAACCAGGAAAGCTGATGGTCGACCCAAATGCAAAACTCGAAGAAGAGCTAATTGTTAGACCGACTTCGGAAGCCATTATTTGGAGTACCTACAAAAAATGGATTCAATCATATAGAGACTTGCCAATAATGATTAACCAATGGGCTAACGTGGTAAGATGGGAAATGAGAACAAGACTTTTCTTAAGAACGGCTGAGTTTTTATGGCAAGAAGGACATACGGCTCAC
>JGI26083J51738_10001820_pt1 | contig 11303 bp, 17 predicted proteins | sample SaaInl85LU_5_DNA_FD_51738 | JGI IMG/M metagenome (IMG submission 51738)
AAGAGTCATTCCTAATGCTAAGCAGCTTCAAATTTATGAGTTTGTTTTAAATGTCATGTTAAAAGCATTACCGGAATACAGAGATTTAATTTATTTAAGAAACTTTCCTCATCGCAAATCCTGGAGAGATATGAAATATTTCTTTCTTGGACAATCTCATGAAACCATTAGAACCAAATATAAGAACGCTTTATTTGATATTTGTAGAATGGTAAATAAGGTAGGTTTAAATAAATTTATTTGACAATTAAGGCAAAAAGCTTATTTATTTTCTTATATTGGGATAACTCTATTCAATACTTTCTTACCCTGCCAGATTCTTCCTCTGTTCCTTTCTTTCGTTATCCTTGAGGTGTTCTGGCAGAGTTAGCAAGTCATTAAACATGTGTTGACCTGAGAATAATTCTGCAAAGTATTTTTCAGATTTAAAGAACTCTACAATTTCAGATTCTAATATTTTTGCAATTTGTAAAGCTGAAGATTCTGTTTTATTCATTGAATGGATTTCAATGATTGGAGTTCTAAGCGTATTAAATCTTTTGTTACTATCTTGACACCAAGCAACTTGCTTAGGGTCAGATATGATAAGATTATAATTCTTCATCCAATGAACAGAGTATTTAAGTTTACCTTGCATCGTTGGGTAAAGCTCTACTGATACAATAGGTTCACCCAACAATTTGTACTGAGATTTATATAACGATTGAACTTTCATTAATTGAAAACTCTTTTTGAAAGTTTACCATCTAAATACATTCCAACAATTCTAATGAATTTATCTACGGTCATGTATTTAAAGAGTTCACCGTTATCTGGGTCTTGTTCAAGTTTTCTTTTTAACTTGATCATGTCTTCTCTTGTTTTAGGTATTTTCATTTTAGTTCCTTTCGTTACAAATCATATTAGTTATTGTAAATACAATGTCAACAACAATAGAAAGATATTTCAAAAATTATGAGCAAAGCATTAATAGAACAAAAACAGAACAATCCGGTAGGAAGACCCAGTAAGTATTCTAAGAAAACGGTTAAGAAAATTGTAGAGCTTCTGGCTCAAGGTAAAACCGTTAGAGATATTACAAGATTAAAGTCTATGCCTTGTTGGGAAACGCTTAGGAATTGGATTAATAAATATCCTGAGTTCCAGGAACAGTATGCAAAAGCTAAAGCTGATGGAATAGAGTTTATCCTGGCTAATGCTGAAGACTTACTTAATGATAATTTAGAACTAGCTAAGACAGAAACCAAGACAGATTTAGGTAAGACTCACCTTGTAAAAGCTGCTGTAGATTTAGCCAAGTGGAAGGCAGAGAAGCTTTCACCAAAGGTTTATGGCAAACAAAGTGAACTAAATGTTAAAGCTGGTGATCAATTAATTCAGGTTAAATGGTCTGATTAACTTTATTTATCAATGTTATTTTGCATTTCACATGCAAATAATTAGTACCAATTTCTTATAGAAAAAAAATGTTCTTGTTTTGTTCGTTACAACTACAAGACGTTAGCGGTAAGAATAAATTATCAGAAGTAATAATAACTAGATTTTACTATCTAAAAGGTGGGGTTTTTGACGAACCCTACCCCCAAAACCAAAATCCGGTACTTGTTAAAAATGTACCGACTCACACACAAATAAACTAAGAGGCGACAATGGACTTTGACGATAAAGAATACAAAACAACAGTTTACATCAATAAAACTAATCAAGTTGTAATCAGGTTTGATGGCTTCAAAGACAAAAATGAAGCTGATTTATTCTCACAGTTTATTTCTTGGGAGCTTGGCATAGATTCTGCACATATCAATATGACTCTCCATTAGGGGGGGTTTTGTTTTAAAATGCCTGTTATTGAGATTCCTTACAAACCAAGAGAATTGCAAAAAATTTTGCATGAAAAAATCTCTAAGCACCGATTTAGTGTTTTAGTTCTACATCGTAGAGCTGGCAAAACGGTTATGTGTATTAATCACATGATTAGAGCTGCCTTGACGAACCCCAATCAACCGTCAAGATATGCTTTCATATCACCGACCTTCAAACAAGGTAAGGCAACGGCTTGGGATTACATTAAAACCTATGCCGGCAAAATACCTGGTGTGAAGTTTAACGAATCCGAACTAAGATGTGATTTTCCTAATGGTTCAAGGATTACCATATTAGGGGGAGAGAATGATCAAAGTCTAAGGGGTATCTTTTTAGATGGTTGTGTGTTTGATGAAACCCAAAGTATTTCACCAAACGTATTCCCAGAGATTATCCGACCTGCGCTAGCTGACCGAAAAGGCTGGTGTATATTTATAGGTACGCCAAAGGGTAGAAATTATTTTTATGACCTTTATTGCCAAGCCAAAGAAACGGAAGGGTGGTTTGGTGGATTATATAAGGCTTCTGAAACTGGAATTTTAGACGAAGAAGAATTAGGTTCGGCAAAGGCAATGATGTCTGCTGATTTGTTTGAGCAAGAGTTTGAGTGTTCATTTCAAGCTGCCATTACAGGTTCGTATTATGGCGCTATCATAGAGAAGTTAGAGTCTGAGGGTAAAGTTACAGACGAACTTTATGATGATAACCTAGAGGTTGAAACTTGGTGGGATTTAGGAATGAATGATCAAACGGTGATTTGGTTTGCTCAAAGACATAAAAACGAAATTAGATTAATTGATTATTATGAAGCTAGCGGTGAAGGTTTAGACCATTACGCAAAAGTGATTAATAACAAGCCTTATGATTATTCAACTCATATTGCGCCTCATGACATTAAGGTTAGAGAGCTAGGTGCGTTTGGAAAGTCAAGGTTAGAGTCAGCATTGGAACTAGGTATTAACTTTACAGTTGCTCCAAAATTGTCTATTGAAGATGGAATTGAAGCGGTAAGAAAGGTTTTACCTAATTGCTGGTTTGATAAAAATAAATGTGCAACAGGTATAGAAGCAATGAAAGCCTATCAAAAAAGATGGGATGACAAAAATCAATGTTTCAGAAATAAACCTTTACACAACTTTGCCTCACACTGCGCTGACGCTTTTAGAACTGGCGTTGTTGGAGGTGGTATTGAAATGACAGATTGGAAATCAACAATAGACGTAAACACAGATTACATTATTTAAACTATGGCAAAAATATCAAATACAGAATTAAGATTTATTATTAATAACGAAATTAATAACGCACTAGGATTTTTAGGTGGAGAGCTTTCTTCACAAAGAAAAAAATCTATTGAATATTATTTAGGTGAAAAATTAGGAACAGAAATAGAAGGTCGTTCTCAAGTTGTTTCAACAGATGTTTCAGATACCATTGAAACCATCTTGCCAAGCCTAATGAGAATTTTTACAGCATCTGACCATACGGCAAAATGCGAACCGTTCAAAGCCGAAGATGTGGCGCTAGCAGAACAAGCAACAAATTATATCAATTATGTTTTTAATAAAGACAATCCAGGTTTTCATATTTTATANACTTGGTTTAAAGATGCTTTATTAGAGAAAAATGGAATTGTTAAAATTTATTGGTGTGATGAGAAAAAAGTTTCTCAAGAAACATATAAAAATTTAAATGATACTGAATATCAAGTTTTAGTTAATGACGACAATGTAGAAATTGTTGAGCATGAAGAATTTGACGATGAAGCTGCTGAAGAACAGATAGAGCAAATGGAGAAACTTGCGCAGATGCAAGGACAAGAAATTAATATTCCAACTCCTAAAATGCATAATGTGGTTATTAAAAGAATGTCTAGCGGTGGAAGAATTAAAATTGAAAACGTTCCACCTGAAGAATTTTTAATTGAAAGAACAGCCAAGTCTATTGATGATGCAAACTTTGTAGCTCACAGAACAGTTAAGACTAGATCAGAATTGATTGAAATGGGTTACGACCCAGATATTGTTGCGCAACTTCCAGCAACTCAAATTGTTTTATATAACAATGAAAGATTAACTAGATTTAAAGATGTAGATGAATATCCTTATGACCAAACTCCAGATGAATCTACAGAGAGTGTTGAGTTGTATGAATGTTACGTCAAAGTAGATTATGATGGTGATGGCGTAGCAGAACTTAGAAAAGTAACGGTGGCTGGAGATGCAGCTTATGAAATGTTGGACAATGAACCAGTAGATCATATTCCTTTCTGTTCATTAACTCCAATTCCAATGCCACACAGATTTTATGGTCGTTCAGTTTCAGAATTAGTTCAAGATGTACAGTTAGTAAAATCAACTGTTATGCGTCAGTTGTTAGACAATATGTATCTAACAAATAATAATAGAGTTGCCATTATGGATGGTATGGTTAACTTAGATGACCTACTAACATCAAGACCAGGTGGAGTGGTAAGAACAAAACAACCGCCTTCACAAGTCATGATGCCAATGCAATCTCAAACGATTTCGCAACAAGCATTTCCATTATTAGAATACTTAGATACGGTTAGAGAAACAAGAACTGGGATTACAAGATACACTCAAGGTTTAGATGCAGATGCATTAAATAAAACAGCAACTGGCGTTAATACTTTGATGAACCAAACGCAAATGCGTTTAGAATTGATTGCTAGAATCTTTGCTGAAACTGGTGTTAAAGATTTATTTAAAAGAATATTTGAATTATCCGTCAAGTATCAAGACAAAGAAAGAATTGTAAGATTAAATAATCAATACGTTCCAGTACAACCTACAGAATGGAAAGACAGATATAATGTTACGATTACGGTTGGTATTGGTTCTGGTTCTAAAGAACAACAATTAGTTTTATTAAATCAAATTTTAGAAAGACAATTACAAGCGTTCCAATTACAAGGTGGTAGAGAATACCCAATGGTTGCTTTAAAAAATATTTATAATACGCTTTCTAAAATGATTGAGAACGCAGGACTTAGAAATGTAGAAAATTATTTTGTCAATCCTGATGTGGGTCAGAGAATGGTACAACCACCTCCACCTCCACCGGTAACACCAATTGAGAAAATTGAATTTACTAGAATTGATTCTGAGAACAAACGTAAGCAAGCTGAACTTGAACTTAGAATTAAAGAATTACAAGCTGATAATGCTAAATCATTACTTGAATTTGAAACGAAGATTAAAGAATTAGAATTAAAATATAATGCTCAAATTGATTCTGCTGCAATTAAAGCTGAAGCAGATTTAAATAAAGCAATTTTAGCAAATCAAGGTAAGGCATTTACACAATCACAACAAGCAGCGATGAATTTGCAACAACAAATTCAAGGATTAGATGAACAAAGACGAACAAGGCAAGTTGAACCAGGAAGTGAACAGATCACACAAGGCGAAACTGATATTGGAGAACCCAATATTTAAAGAATCATTAGAAGAATTAAAAAAATTATATACGACAAGTTTATTTAATACTGGCGCAAAAGAACAAGACACCAGAGAAAAACTTTGGTTAGCGTATAATGTGGTTGGAAAAGTAGAACAACACATTCAACAAGTTTTAGATACTGGAAAATTAGCTAGTAAACAGCTAGAAGATTTCAGGAAAGAAGAAAAATCTAAGAAATTCTAACAGCAGTTAGGATAGGCTAACCCCAAATGGGGAGCTTCAATCATAACAAACGGAGTAAATATGTCAGACAATCAAGCTAACCCTGTTCAGGGAGCTGAAACTGATTTGCAAAGTGCTGCAAAATCAATAGAAGGTTTATTGACAGGAAGTCAAGAACCTAAAAAACAAGAACAAGTTTCTCCTGAACCACAAAAAGAGGAATTATCGCAAGATAGTCAACCTCCGGTACAGGAACAATTGGAAGAAGAAACAGAACAGCAAGTTTCTGAAGAAGCTTCCGAAGAAGTATCTCAAGATGAAAACTCTGAGAATCAAATACAGGAACAAGATTCCACCTACAAGGTCAAAGTTGCAGGTCAAGAATTTGATGTTACCCTTGATGAACTAAGAGCAGGTTATTCAAGAGATGCGGACTACCGTAGAAAGACGGAAGAACTTTCATCTGAAAGAAAAAACTTCCAGGCTGAAGCGGAAAAACAAAGGCAAGACTATTCCCAGAAACTCAATGAGTTAAATCAGGTCATGGCTTTGGCACAAGAACAATTAAATTCTGAATTTAAAAATATAAATTTAGAACAATTGTACGAAGAAGACCCAACAGAAGCTGCTAAGATTGAACATAAAATGAAAAAGAAACAAGAAAAGCTTCTTGAATCTTTTCAGAAAATAAAATCTGAACAGCAAAAACAATTTCAGCAAGTTCTTGAAGAACAACAAAGGATTTTGGTAAATAAAATACCAGAATTTTCTGATTCTGACAAAGCAAACAAGTTGAAAACAGATATGAGGTCATATTTACAATCTTATGGTTTTAAAGATCAAGAGATTGGACAAATTTATGATCACCGTATCGTTATGTTGGTCAATGATGCTATGAAGTACAGGAATTTTCAGAAAGCTAAACCCAATTTAGCTTCTAAAATGCAAAAACCTGGAAAAATGTTATCAAGTGGTGTCAAAAAGACTAAATCTGATGAAAACTTTGCGAAAAGAAGGGAAAAGTTAAATCGTCTAAAGAAAACTGGTAGCATCCATGATGCTCATAATGTTTTTTTAGATATGATAACAAACAAAAACAAATAGGAGTATAATACTATGACACAAATAAGTGGTACTTATAGTACATATGACGCTGTTGGAGAAAGAGAAGATCTTTCTGATGTTATTTATAACATTTCTCCAACTGATACGCCTTTCATGTCAAGCATCGCAAAAACAAAAGCAACTGCTGTAAATCATGAATGGCAATTAGACTCATTAGCTGCTGCGGCTGATGACAATGCACAAGTTGAAGGTGATGAAGTAGGTTTCTCAGCACCAAGCTCAACAACAAGAAAAGGTAACTACACTCAGATTTCAACTAAATCTGTATTAGTTACTGGAACGTTAGATGCAGTAAACAAAGCTGGAAGAAATTCTGAGCTTGCTTACCAAATCTCTAAAAGATCAAAAGAACTTAAAAGAGATATGGAAGCTTCTTTAACTGCAAACAACGCACCTGTAGCTGGTGATGACTCTAATGCTAGAGAACTTGCTGGTTTAGGTTCTTGGTTAAAGACAAACCAATCTGCAGGAGCTACTGGAGCTGCTCCAGTTGTTTCTGGTGTAAACGCTAGAACAGACGGAACTCAAAGAGCTTTCACAGAAGATCAATTGAAATCAGTTATCAAGTCCGTATGGGACAATGGTGGTGATCCTTCAATGATCATGGTTGGTTCTTTCAACAAGCAAAAACTATCTGGTTTCACTGGTGGTTCAACTAGATTTGATCCAGCAGAAAACAAAAGGCTAGTTGCTGCCGTTGATGTTTACGAATCTGACTTTGGTGCTATGCAAGTAACACCTAACAGATTCCAGAGAGCTAGAGATGCTTTCGTAATCACTCCAGATTTATTCGCTGTTGGGTTTTTAAGAGATTTTGCTCTTGAAGACTTAGCGAAAACTGGTGATGCTATGAAGCAATTCTTAGTTTGTGAATACACACTAGAATCAAGAAACGAAGCTGGGTCAGGAATTATTGCTGACTTAACAACTGCGTAATCTTTGATTATGAATAGTGGGGGAGCAATCCCCCACTAAATAAACCTTTCGTTTGGTCTTTGAAGTCAATCAAGGCGGAACGAAGCAAACAAAGGAAAAAACTATGAGAACACTTAATGATTATTTCTTAACGGTTAAAATGGATGACGTATCTACAGCAGGTTCTGTATATGTCGTTGCTCCAGATGGCGGTAAGATTATAAAAATCCAATCAGTAATTGATGGTACTATCGCAACAGCAGATGCTGCTATCACTACTGAAATTAACGGTACTGCTGTAACTGGTGGAGCAATTACTATCGGTTATGACGGTTCTCTTGCTGGTGATGTAGATTCTGCTGAGCCAACTACTGCAAATTCCGTTGAAGAAGGTGATGTAATAGAGATTATTACAGATGGTGCTTCTGCAAATACTGTAGCTGCAACATTCACAATTATTATTAGAAGATAATAATATTTAGGGGGTGGAAACACCCCCAAAAATAAGTATAGATTAATTTAATTAGGAGAAAAAAAATTATGGCTGGAAACTCAACTGATCCACTATTCGCTGTTGTATCAACTGAAAAGTTATCTTACACAGGCACAGCAGACCAAAGTGCTGCTTTTGCAAGTGGTATTCATCATATTAGAATTGTAGCAACATCTGATTGTCATTATGCAATTGGTGCAAACCCAACTGCAACTGCTAATGACACTTACTTACCTGCTGACACTGTAGAAAAAATTAGAGTCAATCAAGGTGAAAAGATTTCTGTTGTTCAAAACTCTGCTGGTGGAGATGCTTTTATTACTTCTTTNTCTAAGTAATGGCNAAAAAAGCAAAAGGCTTTGGAGTAGATACTTACGAAAAAAAGAAAAAGAAAAAACGTAAAGGTCAACTCTCTAAAAGACCTAATAAAAAATACACTAGAAAAAAAAGTAGAGGACAAGGAAAACCATGAGCAAAAGATTTGTAGAAAAAGATGGTTTAATTACAACAACCTTTCATGGCGATGATACAAATAGACAAGTCGTTATAGAAAGAAATGTAAATTATAAACCTATCATTGAACACAATAAAAAGATGTACACTCATAATGATGGGTATTCCAAGTCAAGAGATTTAAAAAGAGTAGCTAGTATTCCTACATTAGTTTTAGAACTATGGACTAAAGAATATAATGGTTCAGGAAACTGGTTTGCTCTTTCAAAAGAAGAACAACAAAAAATTCTAAAAAAGAAACTTAACTCAAGTGAGTTTCAATATTTTAGAACAGCACCAGGAAGATTATAATGGCACTAAATACTTACACTGCACTGAAATCAGCAATTGCAAATTGGTTAAACCGTTCTGATTTAACAGATGAAATTGCAAATGATTTTATTGTTTTAACAGAAGCTGATTTTAACTCTAAATTAAGAGTTAGAAAAATGATTACAGAATCAACTATTACGATTGATGCTGAAACAGAAGATTTACCAACTGGATTTTTACAGATAAGAAATTTTTACATTCAATCAGGCGGAACTAAATATCCTTTAAAATATGTAACACCATCACAAATGGATTCTATTAAAGGAACATCTACTACTGGTATGCCTGAAGCTTATACCATATTAGGTGATAAATTAAGATTCGCACCAAGACCTGACTCCACTTACACATCTACTATGAATTATTATAAAAAGTTTGATGCGTTATCAGCTAGTAATACAACAAATTACATTTTAACTGATCACCCATCTATTTATTTATATGGTGCATTATATCATGCGACTAACTTCTTAGGTGGAATTGATAAAGCTTTAGTTGCTAAATGGGAACAAATGTATGGAACAGCTTTAGAAAGATTAGAAAGAAATGACAGAGAAGATCAATTCTCTGGTTCACCTTTACAAGTTCGTTCTGAAGATACTATTTCTTCTAACTTTGGAGGAAGATAATGCAACTCAAGTTTGGCGAATGGTTACCGGATCAACCACCGCATAACAATCCAGGTGCAAATGTTGCAACCAATGTTTACTTTGCAAGAGATGCTTATAAAAGATTTCCCTCATTAGTTAATTATTCTTCCAATAATATTGGTGATGATTGTAGAGGGGGTGGTTCATTTAGAGATGGCTCTGGAAATGTATTTAATTTCGTTGCAAACAATACTGACATTTATCAATTAGATGGTGGAACTTTTACTTCAAGAAAAGGTTCTTTAACAGGAACAGATACAGACTTTTGGACATTTACTCAGTTTGGTAACTATGTCATTGCAAGTAATGGTGTAGATGCACCTCAATATTATTTAATGGGTACATCAACAAACTTTGCAGATTTATCTAGTATTGCAACGGATGGAACACCTCCTGTATTTAGAGTATCAGGAGTTATAAGAGATTTTTTAGTTACAGGTAACCAAGCAACAAACACAAACAGAGTTCAATGGTCAGGTATCAATGATATTGGAACATGGAATCCTGGAGCAAAGAACGCTGACTTTCAAGACTTACCAGGTTCAGGTGGAGAGATTGTAGCGATTACCTCTGGAGAGATTGGTTATGTTTTTAGGCAAAACCAAATAGTTCGTATGGACTTTGTAGGTGGCGCAACGATATTTAGATTTTCAGTGATCTCACCGAATAGGGGTGCTGTTTATGGTCAAACGGTTTGCCAAGACAATAGACAAGTCTTCTTTTATTCTGATGACGGATTTTATGAAATCAATGGCGATAATATTATTGCGATTGGTGCAGAAAAGGTAAATCGTTTTTTTGAGAATGATTTAAACAAAGCATTTTCTGATAGAATTGTTGCAGCAACTGATCCATTTAATCAGTTGGCTTTGTGGTTATATCCTTCTAAACAAAATACAAATAATACCACTGGTATTTGTGATAGACTTTTAATTTATAACTATGCCACACAAAAGTGGTCATTAGCCGAATCATCAGCTTCATTTATATTCTCACAGTTCGTTGGAGCATATACCGTAGAACTTATGGATATTATTTCTCAAAACTTAGAGAATATTAATATTGCATTAGACACTGACTTTTGGAATGGTGGACAAAGATATTTAGGTGCAATAGACAATAATTATAAAGCAGCTATTTATTCAGGAACAGCTAATGAAATAGAAATAGAAACGTCTGAAGTAGAATTATTTCCAGGATTTATTTCTGTTATAGAAGGGGTAAGACCTATAATTGATGCAACAGCTACAGCTTCTGTCAAAGCTAGAAACCGGTTAGCTGATAGTCCAACGGCTACAGCTTACGCAAATATGCAAGAAGATGGTTTAAATCCTTTAAGAACATCTGGTAGATATATTAGAGCTAATGTTAAAGTGGCATCAGGAGTTAATTTTACTAATGCACAAGGCGTTGATTTTGTGGCATCACAAGGTGGTAGTAGATAATGGCAAACGAAGTTATTGAAAAAGATATAGATAATGTTAGATATTCATTTGAAACTCAAGAGTTTTTTCAAAGACAGCTTGAGGAGTCGGTGAATAGTTTAATTAATAAAAACAATGTAGAAACCGACAAAGTTTTCAGTTGGTTTATAAGTTAAGGAGAACACATGGCAGGTATTAAAGACTATTCAACAACAGCAGCAAGTAACACTTCAGTAGGTGGTATTAGTATTGCAGAAGGTATGTTGCCTTCTAATATCAATGATGCATTTAGAGGTTTATTAGCTGATATTAGAGAATGGTATAACGATGCTGAATGGGTAATCTATGGTGATGGTGATG
>JGI26083J51738_10001832_pt1 | contig 11272 bp, 11 predicted proteins | sample SaaInl85LU_5_DNA_FD_51738 | JGI IMG/M metagenome (IMG submission 51738)
CAGAATAGCCATCGTTAAGATTATCCGTACATTTTCACCATGAAACACTGGATCTCTCTCGCACTAAGCCTTGCTATCGCACCCCTTTACAGCCAATCACTCGTTGTGCTAGGAACGCTTCAAGACGGTGGTTCCCCGCACATGAATTGTGAAAAATCCTGCTGTGCCTCGCCCAAACCAAACGACTACGTCGCATGCCTGGGCGTTTATGATTCAACACTNGCTGTACTCTTTGACGCTACACCCGATATTGTTCCACAGCTTGGAGAAATNCTAGAAAGGTCCGGATCAAAAAAGTACGCCGTCTTTTTAACCCATGCCCACATGGGACACTACACGGGNCTCGCCCACTTCGGTCGCGAAGCAGCAAACACGAGCAAAGTCCCGGTCTATGCGATGCCAAAAATGATTGATTTCCTCGCAAAAAACGGCCCCTGGAACCAGCTTTTAAAGCTTCAAAACATCACGCTCAATGGACTAGAAAATCGTGTACCGCGCACACTAAAAAACGGCCTCATCGTCGAACCCTTTTTAGTGCCGCACCGCGATGAATTTTCCGAAACCGTTGGGTATTTCATAAAAAAGACANGAGGCAAGGTTGCCCTTTACATTCCTGACATTGACAAATGGGAAGAGTGGGAAGAAAACATCATCGCCGTTATCCCGCGCGTAGACTACGCTTTCATCGACGGTACTTTTTTCGCCGATGGAGAAGTGCCTCGTCCCATGGCGGAAGTGCCGCATCCGTTCGTTTCCGAATCGGCCCATTTGTTCTCTTTTCTGCCGAGGGAGGAACGTGAGAAGATTTACTTCATTCACCTGAATCACTCCAATCCCGCGCGCAACCCCGATTTTGAAGGGCGCAAGGCGCTAGAAGCAGAAGGAATGCACTTCGCCACGTTTGGACAAGAATTCGAACTTTAAACGTTCTCTTTTTTCGTGCGAATCAATAGTGTGCAGAACGCCGAAATCAGCAAAAGCACTCCGGCAAACGAAATGGCTTGGCGCGGATCATTGTCTAAAAATGTGCGNAAAACCCAACCAAANCTGAGGTTTTGAAAGATCATCGGAATCACGATCATCATGTTGATCACCCCCATGTAGACGCCATAACGTTCCTTTGGGATTTGGCTCACCACCAATAAATAGGGTATGCCCATCATCGATGCCCAACCAATTCCGAAACCCGTAATTGCGACAAACAATACATTTTGATTCTCAATGTGTGGAAAAGCGAGGAAACCTACCGCAGCCAAAAGCAACGCGCTCGCATGAACGGCTTTAGCTCCATAACGTTTCGCAAATCCCACCAGTAAAAACGCCGTTAAAAACGTAACAATGTTGTACCAGCCGTTCACTAATCCGGTCCAGCTGACTGCCTTTTCGTAACCGGCAGGATCGCTCGATGGTGTGGCGTTCCAGACTGAAAGTGCAATGGATTTTGACGAATTCTGCCAATAACAGAACAGCGCATACCATTGAAACAGATAAACCAGAGCCAATTGCCACATCACGCGTGGCATAGCTCCGATGGCGCCAAAGATCTCCTTAAACGGTGCGAATACCCCACCCTTCTGTGAACGCATTGCCGCGAGCTCTTCGTCTGTTGGCGGTATTTCGTCCGTGGTACGCATGCTCCACCAAATACTGCCTATCGAACACACCGCTCCCAAGAAGAACGACGCGAACACCCAGGTCGGTAATTTGCCCGTGGTTCCGATAAAAATCATGGGAAATATGAAGAGGCTTAGATTCGCCAGGGTCTGCCCAAAGCCCGTGAAGAAACTCTGCATTTGAAAACCCAAGGGCTGTTGCTCTTCGTCCAAAGTATCCGCAATAAACGCACGGTAAGGCTCCATTGCTGTATTGTTTCCGGCGTCAAGAATCCACAAGAGACCCGCTGCCATCCACAATGAACTACTAAAGGGGTAAATGAAAAGGGCAAGGCTACACAACAGGGCACCAATTAAAAAATAAGGCTTGCGACGCCCCCAACGCGGGTGCCACGTTTTATCACTCATGGCGCCNATAATTGGCTGAACGATCAATCCTGTCATGGGTCCGGCCAAATTTAANAACGGAATTTCATCCGGCGCNGCGCCTAAAAAATCATAGATTGGGTTAACTGCGCTTTGTTGCAAACCAAAGCTGTATTGGATCCCAAAAAACCCAACGTTCATGTTGAGTATCTGAGAAAAAGAGAGTTTAATCTTCTTCATGTGCGTTTCAGAGCTAACGAGTGTGCGTGTAAGATAGAAACTTTCCGCAAACGCGCGTTACTTACCAATTAGCCCTAATTTTAAACCCATGATGCTATCAAACGGAATAAAAAGCGGATGTTGAGTTTTTGGGAAAAATCCACGTTAGTACACCACGATCTGATTGTCGTCGGTAGCGGTATTGTGGGTTTAAGTGCTGCTTTGCACTACCAATTGGCCCATCCAAAAAAGAAGGTTGCCGTCATCGAACGCGGGCTATTCCCGAGCGGCGCCAGTACAAAAAACGCNGGGTTCGTTTGCTTTGGTTCCATCTCCGAATTGGCCGAAAATGCACGAACCGATTCCCAAGATGAACTGCTTTCCCTAGTTGAAAAACGGTACAAAGGCGGCCTTGAATTGCGCCAATTACTAGGCGACCCTAACATCGACTACCGACCCGTAGGCGGCTACGAACTGGATTTTCACGGCGACCTTCACGAGCGTATCGCCACCTTCAACGACTGGCTCAAACCCCTGTTCAAACGCCCCGTATTCTCTGATGCACGCGACAAAATCCCCTCCTTTGGCTTCGACCAAATNAAAGTAAAAGGACTGGTTAAAAACACATTTGAAGGGAGTATCGACACCGGAAAAATGATGGATGCCTTTGCGCGAAAAGCGCGCGAAACGGGCGTACAATTCTATACCCAAACGGAAGTGCTGCGTTACGAGGAACAACAGAATGGCGTTGAAGTTACGGTCTCNACTACNGACGGTCCGCTCCAACTTTTCACCGACCAATTGGCGTTGTGTACGAATGCATTCACAAAAGCACTCCTGCCAGAAGCCGACCTTGAACCCGGTAGAGGCATGGTTCTCGTCACAAAACCGCTGACGTGGGCGCCGCCGCAAGGAACGTTTCACTACCACAGCGGGTACAATTATTTCAGAAACGCAGGCAACCGCATCCTCCTCGGCGGCGCCCGCCACCTCGACCTCAAAGGCGAAACCACCACCAAAGAAGGCATCAATATCCTGTTAAAGGAACAACTCATTGAAGACCTCAAAAGCTTCATCGCACCTGAGCGTCCGCTAGAGATCGACTATGCCTGGTCCGGCATCATGGCCTTTGGTGAAGGAAAAGCACCGCTGCTTTTACACCCTTCTGCGCGTGTTCACGCCGCCGTTCGATTAGGCGGTATGGGTGTTGCCTTAGGAACGGGGTTAGGAAAAGAATTGGCCCAACAGCTGGACGCTACAGCGTTTTAAGAAAGTCAATAATCCCGTTGAAGTACGTATCCGCATCATCGTACATGGTCATGTGTCCTCCCTCTGAGCAATACAAATAGGTTCCATTTTGAACGGAATCCGCAATAGCGCGCATGGCTTCCGGATCCATGGTATCGTATTGCGCTCCAATGCTCAACGTAGGCACATTAATGCGGTGCAAATCTGCTGTCCTGTCCCAATTTTTTAACGTCGCATCCCCGACCATCCCAAACTCACTAGGTCCTTGAAGCTTTAGATATAGCGGATAGTTCAACTTTGAAAAGCTTCTGTTTACTGGCTCTGGCCATTCCGCTAACGGACGACGCAGCACATGCTCGGGATAGTAGTGCTCTTCAATCAGTCCCAAATAACGTGGATTCGTATAATCACCCGCCGCCTCAAAAGCCTGAAGCTCTTCCAATACCTCAGCCGGCAACTGGGGGCCTAAAACCTCCTGTGCATATTTCATGTATTCGGGTGCCGATGCCACCATGTTCGAGATGATCAACCCTTTAAGGTTCTGCTGGTACTTCAAAGCATATTCCATCCCTAAAATCCCACCCCACGAGTGCCCCAACAAAATAAAATTTGATGAATCTAGACCTAACGCAAGCCGAACCTGCTCTACTTCATCAACGAACCGGTCAAGGTCCCATAGGCGCTCGTCCTCTGGATTATCACTGTTTCCGGACCCCAACTGGTCATAGTAATAATATTCCACCTCAGCATTGGGAAAATAGCTGTCTGCGGACTCAAAATATTCATGTGTAGCACCGGGGCCACCGTGCAGCAGTAACACCTTCAAATCAGGATTATTACCGACCCGTTTCGTCCACACATTAAAAGTGCCCAATGCCGTCTCAACAGGAATCACCTTTACTCCCCCAGCCCATTTATCGTCGCGCTGTGAATAGTCTAAATAGCTCGATTTTTCTGCCGTCACTGGTGTTTCAGGAGCCGCACATGCCGCTACGAACAAGCCTACGGCCAAGGTCAATACATTTTTCATACATTCTTTTGTTTTAATCGACTGCGCTCTGCAGCAAAGCCCATGAAATGGCTCTCTACAGAGGCATCAATAGTACTGGTTAATACTGCTGGATTTTGTGTGCTTACTGCGGCTAAAAAATCAGAAACTAAACGCCAATCGCCCCCACCATGGGTATCCGAACCGTGCTCCCATACCTGCGATTCACCTGTTCTGAAATCCGTGTATGTGAAGCTCGTCATATCGCCCACGATATCACCCATGGAACCCATAACACGCGTTCTGCGCCCCTCATACGAAGTAAAGGCTTCCATGTTGAAGGTTGCCGTCACCCCACTCTCAAAAAGTAAATTCATGGTATAGTGATCGCACTGGTCATTGTCCATTCGATACACACAACGGCCGTAATCCGATTCTTCTAAATACTTCAGTATCGCGGGGCCGTGCGCGGCTGGATCATCCGGCAAATCAAAGTGATGCAGCCAAGTGCGTTTTTCGTAATAAATGCGCTTTGCGGAATACGGACAAGTCGCCTCCACAGCACAACCGCCAACGCAACGCTCGGTGCTGCCCTCTGGTGCATTCGCTTCTTTAAACCAGCTCAGATCGCCGTAGGCATTTAATGTTTTACACGGACTATCTACCAACCAGCGTAAAAGATCCAGGTCATGGCAACTTTTCGCAAGAATAATAGGTGTTGTTTTCGTGCTGTTTCCCCAATTCCCGCGGACAAAACTGTGGCTCATGTGGACATGATTGATCGGTTCAAAATGCTGGATAGAAATCAATTTTCCAATGGAACCGTCGTGCATCAATTCCCGCAGTTTTTCAAAATACGGTGCGTACCGCAACACGTGACAAACGGCCACAATGCGTCCGGTCTTTTTTGCGGATTCTAAGATATCTGCACATTCTGCTTCCGTTGGTGCGATCGGTTTTTCTAACAACACATCGTATCCCAATTCTAGCGCTTTCATGCAAGGACCATAGTGCAAATCATCCGGTGTGGTGATGATGATGGCGTCGGCAAACTTTGGCCGTTCAAAAACGTCCTCCCAAGTATTGAATTGGTTTTTCTTTTTAATCCCGTGCGCAACTGCGTACCGCTCCTTTCGAAGAGCAATGGGTTCCGCAACGCCCACAATGTTCAATTCCGACGTATAGGCCAATGCATAATTCCATAGACATTGCCCCTATTGCCGGCTCCTAAAGTGATGGCCGTTATGGTACGCGAGGGCTTGGTTCTGATTTCCGAAGGTAAATGAAGGCGTTCACCATTTTCACCAACGGCCAATGCGTGAAGTGGCAGCGCAGCTCCTAGAGCCAGCCCCAATGTTTTGAGCGCTTCACGACGTGAATACTGATCCGACATGGTTCGTGTTTAAGTTCTCTTTGAAAATACTAACTTTCTAGGACTCAACACACTCGCAATGGAAACAAAACGCAATCGGTACGGAGCCCTGGATGTATTTCGAGGGATGACCATCATTTTTATGATCATTGTCAATTCCCCAGGAAGCTGGTCGCACGTCTACGGCCCCCTTCAACATGCCGCGTGGCACGGCTTTACACCGACAGACCTTGTTTTCCCATCGTTTCTCTTCGCAGTGGGGGCCGCGCTAAGTTTCACGATGAAGCAATGGAAGAATTGGTCCCCTTCAGTCGTATGGGCTAAAATTCTCAAGCGCACTGCACTCTTGTTTTTGTTTGGATACCTCATGTATTGGTTTCCCTTTTTCAAGCTGGGACAGGATTGGACGGTATCCTCCTTCCCTATAGGCGAAACCCGCATTTTCGGGGTACTCCAGCGCATTGCGCTCGCCTATGGGATCACCGCTGCCCTGCTTCATTTTCTGGGCACGAAGAGCACCTACCTCATCGCCATACTTCTGCTGCCGCTGTACTGGATTGTACTCATGGTTTTTGGGGCTCAAGGGCTGGATCCCATGTCTTTAGAAGGCAATGCCATTCGCGCATTAGATCTTTACCTCTTCGGTCCTTCGCACCTGTACGCTGGAGACGGCATTCCTTTCGATCCTGAAGGTCTCCTGAGCACCTTAACGTGCATTGCAAATGTTGCCGCCGGGCACGCCGCTGGCGTCCATGTGCAACGCGATAAGAATGAAAAAAACAAACGGATTGACCTGATGCTTCTGGGGGCTACGCTATTTTTCGTGGCCTACGTATGGCACCTTGCATTTCCTATTAATAAAAAGCTGTGGACCTCCTCCTTTGCCCTGCTGACCATAGGATTGGACCTACTTATTCTAGGATTTCTGCTCGCGCTACTACCGAAAGATAAAATGCTGCCACGCTGGGGCCGATTCTTTGAAACTGCTGGAAAAAATCCCCTGTCGTTGTACCTGCTTAGCGAGCTGGTTTTAATCACCCTCAGTCTCTTACCTGTTGGCGAAACGAACCTCTGGGGTAGTGTTTATTTAAAAGGCTTTGCTTGGATGGGAGCCAATTTAGGATCTTTCCTAATGGCGGTTGTCTTTGCGCTGCTTTGCTGGAGCGTCGGCTATATCATGGACAAGAAAAAGGTGTACCTGAAAGTTTAAAAGCGAACCGCCGTTTGCACGACATGGCTGTGCATTCCAGTATTCGTTAAATCCCGCTGGTAGAAATAGCCAAAGGACAGTTTTCGACCTGCAATCTTATCCCCTGTGCCGATAGCGAAACGAATGGACCGGTCAAAATCTGGCGCGCTAGAAGCAAAGTATTCCACACCGAAGGTCGGGTCCCAAGCAAAATTCTTGATGGGCAAATCGTATTCCCCTCGAATCCGCCCCGTCATTTTATGGTTTCCGCCTCCGGTAAGCACCGCGCGTTGTTGCAAGGCATAGCGAATNTGGGCTTTACCGCGTGGAAGATCGAGGTGTCGTTCAGCTCGGAATTGNACCCGGGCACGCTGAAAAGTCCCTTTGGTAGCGCCATCCACATCGAAGATCAAGTAGTGGCGAAGTTCCGTGCCGATATCCCATTTTTTATTGACCGATTTTGTGAATTCTAATTCTGTCAACCACAAGTCGTTCGACGTTCCGGTTCGGTATTGCCCACTAGAGGTTAAACTCCACGCTTCGGAGAGGTCCGTTCGGTGGCCTATTTTCATCCAGGCCATTGCCTCTGTAGCGCTCTGAGCGATCGCGATTTGCGCCACTAAAAGGGCACAGAAAAGAAAACTATTTTTCATAGTATACCTGGATTTGAGCCGTTCCCAACGCATAATCTACCTTTGAAATGTGCACGCGCACAACCGTTACTTGCATTTGCTCCGCCAGTTTAGAAATTTTGGCATCAAGCACCGCTTGGTCCAATTCTGCCACGGGAAGCGTCACATTAATCTTCTGAAAAGTCGGTTCTTGCTGCTCCTCAATGAGTAAAAAACGCTCAAGTAAATAGATAAAGCCCAAGACAAGCGCATTCACCACAACCAATTCCAACCAGCCTTCTGCTCCGGACGACAATGCGTTAATGACCGCAATTCCAATAGATGCGAATAAATACGTCATCTCCTGCGGACGAAGCGCCTCCGTACGGTAACGAACGATACCNAAAACCGCAAACATTCCTATGGCCATTCCNATCTGCATNTCGAACGTCCGAAGCGCGTGTGCTAAGAAGAANACCACCACAGAAATAATAAAGAAGCTGTAGACATTCTTGCGCGATTCAGGCGCATGCTTGCTCACAATACGCATCTGAACAAGATTAAAGATCAGGGTGAGCGCGAAGCGCGTCAGTAATTCTAGAAGTGCGTTATCTGAAAATGCGGTCATGTAACTAAAATGTTAAGTGGTAAATATACCGAAATTGATCCTGTATGAACAGCGGCTACAGCAGACTGGAAACGTACCAAATTTCGCGCCATCAATACTGAGAAAATCCATCGTATTTTAAGGGCATGAAAACCTGCATTCGCTTACTCTTTATTCTGCTTGTACTGGCTTCGTGTGACCGGGATTATGCCGTGCACAGCTTGCCCATGATCGAAATTTACACGAACAGCGACATTCGCCCGGACGTAAAAATAAACGGGGAAATGACCCTTTTTCTCGAGGGCGAAAAAATACTAGAAAGCAGTATTGGTGTGGAATACAGAGGCAGTACGTCCTACCGTATGAGCGATAAAAAATCCATGAGTATTGAAACCCGAATAGGGGGTGAGGCAAGGAACCAGAGTCTTTTAGGTTTACCCGCAGAATCGGACTGGGTTTTGATGGGTCATGTCTTTAGAGCAAACAATGCCGACGACTTTTATGCCTTTGACCCCACCTTAATGCACCATTACATTTCCTATGAATGGGCTCGAAACATGGGCCAATACGCCAGTCGCTGCCGCTGGGTAGAGGTTACTGTAAATGGGGAGTATTTGGGGGTTTACGTCCTCATGGAAAAATTAAAAGCCGATGCACAGCGCATCGATGTAGGAGACCCTAGCGGAACCACACTTCCAGGAATTACCGGCGGTTACATCTTAAAAATTGACAAAACCTCTGGAGACGGGCCCACCGGTCAACCGATGGAGTATTACAATACGAATTGGGGCGACGATGCAGTGTACAAAAGCAGCAACAGCTTCCGATCCCACTACGACATCTACGGCGATACCCTGGGAATAGAACCGTTCCGTCCTCCTTACCACGATCAGCAATGGCGCGAGACTTATTTCCTGTACGAGCACCCCGGGCCTGGAGAAATGAACTATGAGCAACGCACATACATACAAAACTACCTCCACGACTTTGAAAAAGCGCTTGCCGAAGAAACCTTCACAGGCAATGAGCGCAGGTATTTGGACTACATAGATTTGGAGAGTTTCGTGGACGGTTTTATCATTAATGAATTGGCCGGAAATATCGATGCGTATAGAATTTCAACCTTCCTTCACAAACCGAAAAATGGTAAACTTCGCTTCGGGCCCGTATGGGATTTCAATATCGGATACGGCAGGCAAGGTCGTGTCCCGTGGGAAGATTGGATCGCGAATTACAACGACCACGTTACCTCAGACGCTTGGATGGTCCCCTTTTGGTGGCAAAGCTTTCTGCAAGATCCTGTTTTTCAACAAGCAGTGAAGTCTAGATGGACTGAGCTGCGCGCCACGACACTGTCCGATGATGCTGTTCTGGGCCTTGTAAACGAAACCGAATCGTACCTCGTATCCCACGGAGCCGTGGCGCGTAACTACAACAAATGGCGCACCTCCAACGGCAATACCGTAGACCACGCCAATGAAGTCGAATTCTTACGAAATTACCTCAACCAGCGCCTCAGCTGGATGGATGGGGAAATTGGCAGTTGGTAAGACCCGCAAATCCTCAATTTAGCTGTAATTTGCACCGATAAATTTGCATCCACTATGAGCACACCTTTTCTCTATATTGGCCCTGGTTTAGGCGTTGGCGCAGGCATCCTTATTGTCCTGGTACTAGTATTGATTGTAGCCGCTTTTGGCTACCGCATTTGGTATACCATCAAAAAAGCGCGCAAGAAGTAGATGTGGACGGTCCTCTTCATAGCCTTCCCCACCTTCTCAGGCATCCTGTTGAGCATTGGGGTCTTGCGCATGAAAAGGCCTTTTTTCACGCTCGCGCTGCACAGTGTAGCGCTTCTTGATGTACTCATCTCTGAGCAGGACGACGATGAAAAGTTTGAGGCTGTTAATGCCCAAACCGCGAAGACCGTCAAATCCCTCCTGCTGAACCTTGGGCTGCTCTCTGCGCTCATCGCGCTGACTTTTTACACCTATTACTACCTCCCCGGNCACTTTTGGGCCGACGTATTGCCCGACCAGCAAAAGCTTTTCGCCTTCGGTGTAGGCACACTGCTCCCCTTTTTATACCCCAAAAAGAAACGGAGCGCCTACAGCCCCATGGCCCAGCTATTCCACCGCCTCATTCTCAACCACTACCATCTGGGAAAGGCACTGCTGAAAAGACAAATCAAGGGTATCGAACATCCCGTTCAAGCCGACCAAACTTCTGCCGTTTTGATTACGGGGTTGGCGCGCGCAGGAACCACCGCGCTCACACGCGCACTTACGGATCGTGGCCCGTTCGCCTCTCTCGACTACAGTAACATGCCCGTCCTGCTCGCGCCTCGACTTTGGGGTAGATTCTACAAGCCGAAGAAAAAAGAGGACAAAGAGCGTGCGCACGGTGATGGGATAAAAGTCGGACTCGCCAGTGTCGAAGCACTCGAAGAATACTTCTTTAAGGTGGCCACTAACGACCGATTCATCTCCGATACCCAGCTTCATTTGCACGAGATCAGCGCGGAAGAAAACAACCTGTACCGCAGCTACACGAAAAGTCTTTGTGGCGACGGTGAAATCTATCTCGCAAAAAACAACAACGCTATTTTGCGTCTGAAGTCGATTCTACCACAAAATCCAGATATGAAGGTTTTTGTTTTGGTCCGTGATCCACTNCAACACGCCTTTAGTTTGATGAAGCAGCACCAGAAATTTGAAAAAGAACAGACGGAAGATCCCTTCATATTAGAGTACATGAATTGGTTGGGACACCACGAGTTTGGACTGGGTCAATTGCCTTTTAATCTATCCGGAGCGTCCCCACAACAAACCGATCGCGGGCAGCTTAACTACTGGCTCGAACGTTGGATCGACTATTACAATTACGCGAAAACCCTCAGCAACATTCAGTTCATCGCCTACGAAGACTTCGTTGCCCGGCCGAAGGAAGTGCTTGAGGGCATCAGCACTGCAACGGGCATCGCATTGAAGACCGAAGGCGTTGCGCTTTTCCCAAAAGCGCCTATCGATGTGCCGGAGCACGATGCCGGGCTCGCCGCG
>JGI26083J51738_10001834_pt1 | contig 11271 bp, 8 predicted proteins | sample SaaInl85LU_5_DNA_FD_51738 | JGI IMG/M metagenome (IMG submission 51738)
CTTTTGACTTATTTGTTTTTCCTGGGTAGAAACTCAAGGCCACAACAAAATGTTTTCCGAAACCTAAATCCGAAGTATTGAATGTTGAAGTGAGATTGGTTGCTGGAATTTGTTTTCCATTCACAAAAAACTGAACGCTATCAATTGGACGGTTGTTGTTTTCTGATATTTTAAAAGTAGCATCTCCATTTATAGCAACTGTTTTAGGAGTTTCTAGTGTAAATTTATACGTTTCAGAACATGAAGTACTTAGTATTAGAAGCGTAAAAAGAGTGATAAGAGTCAAATAATTTTTCATTTGAGATAAAAATTTCTATGTTTTTGTTCTGTAAATATTCAAAAAAAGAGGTCAAAAAACATTTTTTAATCTGTTAAATCCCCATAATTGTACTTTAAAGCTCTAAGATATCAAATAAAAACAATTTATTTATTTGTAAATTGAAAAATAACGTTAAATTTGCATCCTCAAAATAGCGGATAACAGTTATTTAGAGATCTAGTAGAGCCTTACCAATTTTACTATTGCAAACATAACATTAAAGTATTAAAATTATATACAATGAGAAAAGGAATTCATCCAGAAAATTACAGAATGATGGCTTTTAAAGATATGTCTAATGGAGATGTATTTATAACGCGTTCTACTGCAGACACTAAAGAAACTTTAGAAGTTGANGGNGTAGAGTATCCTTTAGTAAAATTAGAGATCTCAAGAACATCTCACCCATTTTACACTGGTAAATCTAAACTAATTGATGCAGCAGGTCGTATCGATAAATTTAAAAGCAAATACGCAAAGCATAAAAAGTAATCTTTTTATACTTTTGAAAAATACAAACTCTAACATTCATTTGTTAGAGTTTTTTTTGTGCTGAACATTTGGTGGCGCAAGCACAAATTAGGAACGAAAAAAACCGTTTCATAAATGAAACGGTTTTAGAGTATTTCCTTGAAGATTTTATGGGCTACATATAATCTTCAATCGGGTTGCAAGAGCAAATTAAGTTTCGGTCACCAAAAGCGTCATCTACTCTTCGGACAGTTGGCCAAAATTTATTCTCTGCAATATAGTCTAATGGAAAGGCTGCTTGCTTTCTTGTGTATGGAAACTCCCAAACATCGGCCGTCAACATTTCTTGAGTGTGTGGTGCATTTTTCAAAGGATTGTTGTCATCTTCTTTTGTTGCGTTTTTAATTTCTTCACGGATCGAAATCATGGCATCACAAAAACGATCTAGTTCTGCAATACTCTCAGATTCTGTAGGTTCTATCATCATTGTTCCTCCTACTGGAAAAGAAACTGTTGGTGCATGAAAACCATAATCCATTAAACGTTTTGCAATGTCTACGACTTCAATGCCGTTTTGTTTAAAATCACGACAATCTATAATCATTTCGTGCGCAGCACGCCCTTTTTCACCCGTGTATAAGGTAGGGTAGTGATTGTCCAAGCGTTCTTTGATGTAGTTGGCGTTTAGGATGGCCATTTTTGTGGAATCTGTCAATCCTTTTGCACCTAACATTGTAATGTATCCATAGGAAATTAAACAAGCTAAAGCAGAACCCCAAGGTGCTGCAGAAATGGCTGTAATTGCTTTTTCTCCACCTGTTTTTATCATCGGATTTGAAGGTAAAAAGGGTACTAATTGAGGTGCAACACAAATAGGTCCTACTCCAGGGCCTCCTCCTCCGTGTGGAATGGCAAAGGTCTTGTGAAGATTTAAGTGACAAACATCTGCTCCAATAGTTGCCGGATTTGTCAACCCTACTTGTGCATTCATGTTGGCTCCGTCCATGTAAACTTGTCCACCGTGCTCATGAATGATTTTAGTAATTTCCTGAATTTCACTCTCAAAAACACCGTGCGTAGATGGATAGGTTACCATTAATGCAGCTAAATTGTCAGAATGAAATATGGCTTTTTCACGCAAGTCGTCTACATCAATATTTCCATTTTCTGCAGTTTTGGTCACAATTACTTTCATACCCGCCATCACAGCAGAAGCAGGATTTGTTCCGTGTGCAGAAGCAGGGATGATGCAGATATTTCGATGAGCATCTCCGTTGGCTAAGTGATAGGCTCTTATGGTCATCAGACCTGCAAATTCTCCTTGTGCTCCAGAATTTGGTTGTAAAGAGGTCCCAGCAAAACCCGTTACAATATTTAATTGCTGCTCTAATTTCTTTAATACTTCCTGATATCCTTCTGCTTGATTTAAGGGTACAAATGGGTGAATGTTTCCCCATTGTGGATTGCTTAAAGGTAGCATTTCTGAGGCGGCATTTAATTTCATCGTACACGAACCTAGCGAAATCATGGAGTGATTTAAAGCCAAATCCTTTCGTTCTAATCTTTTGATATAGCGCATCATGTCTGTTTCAGATTGATACGTATTAAAAATTTTATTTTCTAAAAACGGGGTATTTCTTTTGGTGTTTTCTGCAATTACTGGAACCGATTTAGGGAATTCTTTTGCTTGTAAACTGAAAGCTTCTTCAAAACAATGAACTATTGCTTTTAGTTCTTTCATTCCTACAGTTTCATTGATCGAAATAGCAACATGATTTGCATCGATATAATTAAAATTAATTTGGTTTGCTTCCGCAACTACTTTTAATTTTTCTGCTTCTACCTCGATGAGCAGCGTGTCAAAGTAAGCGTTGTTTAATTGCTTAAAGCCAAGCTTTGTAATGGCTCCTGAAAGAATTGTTGTTTGTTGATGAACTCTGTCGGCGATGAACTGAAGTCCCTCTTTTCCGTGATATACCGCATACATTCCAGCCATAACAGCCAATAAAACTTGAGCAGTACAAATATTTGAAGTTGCTTTTTCACGTTTAATGTGCTGCTCTCTTGTTTGCAACGCCATTCTTAAAGCTCTTTTTCCGTTTTTATCTTTCGTGACCCCAATGATTCTTCCAGGAATACTTCTTTTGTAAGCTTCTTTGGTTGCAAAGTAAGCTGCGTGGGGTCCTCCGTAACCTAACGGAATTCCAAAACGTTGTGAGGTACCCACGACCACAGCGGCCCCAAATTCTCCTGGTGCTTTTAATTTTACTAAGGATAAAATATCTGCAGCAACGGCTACTTTTATATTGTTTTCATTCGCTTTTGAAACGAAGTTTTCATAATCAAAAATTTGGCCATATTTTCCAGGATATTGCAAAATAGCGCCAAAAAAGGCATCAGAAAAATCAAAATCTTCATGATTTCCAATCACCAATTCAATTCCAATAGGAGATGAACGGGTTTGTAGTAATGAGCGTGTTTGAGGTAGAATTTCATTAGAAACAAAAAACTTTTTTGCACCTTCTTTTTTCTTTGAACGTTCACGTACGTCATACAACAAGGCCATTGCTTCTGCAGCTGCAGTAGCTTCATCTAATAGCGATGCATTTGCTAATTCCATGCCTGTTAAATCACAAATCATCGTTTGATAATTGAGCAAGGCTTCTAGTCTTCCTTGTGCAATTTCTGCTTGATAAGGTGTGTAGGCGGTATACCAACCCGGGTTTTCTAAAATATTGCGCTGAATCACACTGGGTACAATGGCTTCATGATACCCTAAGCCGATATAACTTTTAAATACTTTGTTTTTTTCTGAAAGCTTCTTAATATGAGCTAAGTACTCATATTCGCTTAGGGCAGGTGCTAAATCCAATTCGTTTTTTAGGCGAATGTTATCTGGAACCGTTTCTGAAATTAACTGCTCTAAGTTTGCTGCCTTTATGGTGGCTAACATTTCATCTTGTTCCTTTGTATTTGGACCAATATGTCTTCTTTGAAATGAATTTGTATTCATAAAATAAAGTTTTGTTATGACTTATTTTTAGCGTTTTTTGTTGCATTTTTCACAAAAAATCAAAGTGATTTTTTACGGATCAAAAATAAGCAATAAAACAGTTACTTTAGGAATACAAAATCGATAAAAAACATGAAATTATTAACTAAATATTAAGGTTATAAACAGAAAGCTTATTTTTGGCAAATGAAATGGTTTAGAATTCTGTTTGATTTTTATTTGAATGCAAGCATACACGTTGCATTAGCAGTTTTTAGCTTTGTAAAAATTACGGAAATTTATTTTGGTTTGCCTGCGAATGATTCTTTAAATTATTGCCTCTTTTTTGGAACCATTACTGGATATAATTTTGTGAAGTATGCTGGCGTTGCAAAATTGCATCATCGAAGTTTGACAACCACGTTAAAAGCAATACAGTTTTTCTCCTTTTGCTGTTTTTTACTCCTTTGCTATTATGGGTATTTGCTGGCTATTCCAACCGTATTGTTATGTATTCCGTTTGGAGTAATCACAATATTATATGCTGTGCCCTTTTTGAGTGGGTTTCAAAAGAGTTTACGCACGTTTAGCTACTTGAAAATTACGGTTGTTGCTTTTGTTTGGTGTGGCTTTACGGTTTTTATTCCTGTATTTGATGCTGGAAAGGAACTGGATTTTACGCTCCTACTTTTTGTGCTTCAGCGTTTTTTAATTGTTGTAGTTTTAGTATTGCCATTTGACATTAGAGATGTACAATATGATGCCATTTCTCTTCAAACGATTCCTAAAAAAATAGGCATCGAGAAAACAAAGAGATTGGGGTTGGTTTTAATGATCATTTCTCTGGTAATTGAATACTGTATGCAACTAGAAATTGATTCAAAAAACAGTTTTTTAGGCTTCTTCTTTTTGGTGACTATTTTTTTAATGCGTGCTCAAAAAGAGCAATCTAAATACTACAGTTCTTTTTGGGTAGAGTTGCTACCCATACTTTGGTGGGTACTTCTTTTGGGATTCCGTAATTATTAGACATTATTCTGACTTTTTTTATCAACTTCAAGGTAATTGTTAACAAATAGAATAGATATAACAAAACTTAAAAAAGACTTCTATATCGACTTTTAACTTTGTAAATTTACCCACTTAATTCACAAGCAAAGTTTAAGAGATGGATTTAGTAAAAAGAAATTATATTTTCGATTTTGACAGCACTTTAACCAAGGTAGAAGCGTTGGATATTTTAGCTGAAATTACACTGGCAAATAACCCTAGAAAGGATGCCATTATCCAAGAAATCATTGATATTACCAATTTAGGAATCGATGGTGAAATCTCTTTTACAACCTCTTTAGAAAAAAGAATTCAATTGCTGAAAGCGAACAAATCGGATTTAAATCCTTTAATTGAAGCGTTAAAAAAACAAGTTTCCAAATCCATCGAAAGCAACAAAGCTTTTTTCGAAGCCTATGCAAATGATATATATGTCATTTCTTGTGGCTTTAAAGAGTTTATCGACCCGATAGTTGCTGAATACAATATTCCCACCGAAAGGGTTTTTGCAAACACCTTTGAATTTGCAGCCGATGGAGAAATTGTTGGTTTTGATGTAACGAACCCCTTGTCGCAACATAACGGTAAAATAGAATGCTTAAAAGACATGAATTTATCCGGAGAAATACAGGTGATTGGTGATGGTTACAGTGATTATGTTACTCGTGAAGCAGGAGTTGCCGATACCTTTTTTGCTTATACAGAAAATGTTTTGAGAGAAAAAACTACCGAAAATGCAGATTATATAGCGCCAAATTTAGATGAATTTTTATACGTGAATAAATTGCCAAGAAATATTTCTTATCCAAAGAATCGAATTAAAATACTCTTATTAGAAAATGTGCATCCAGATGCTTTTGATAAATTATCAAAAGATGGTTTTTCAGTCGAAACTGTAGCACGAAGTTTGTCTGAAGAGGAATTGATCGAAAAAATAAAAGATGTCCATGTTTTGGGTATTCGCTCTAAAACAAAAGTGACTAAAAAAGTAATTGCAGCAGCAGAAAAATTAATGACAGTTGGTGCTTTTTGTATTGGCACCAAACAAATCGATTTAGAAGCTTGTAAAGAAAACGGAATTGTAGTTTTTAACGCACCCTACAGCAATACGCGATCGGTAGTTGAATTGGCCATTGGAGAAATCATTATGTTAATGCGTAGTGTTTTTCAAAGAAGTACCGAATTGCATAATGGACAATGGAACAAAACCGCGCAAGGTTCTAAAGAAGTGCGAGGAAAAAAATTGGGAATTGTAGGCTATGGAAACATTGGAAAACAATTATCAATTTTAGCAGAGGCGCTTGGAATGCATGTGTTTTACTATGATATCGAAGATAAGTTGGCGCTTGGTAACGCTACGAAAGTCACTGATTTATCAGAGTTGCTAGCGATTTCAGATGTAGTTACGCTCCATATTGATGACAATGCTGCTAACAAAAACTTCTTTGGAAAGAAAGAAATTTCTCAGATGAAAGAGGGCGCAGTTTTCGTGAATCTATCTCGAGGTTTTGTTGTGGATATTTTAGCTTTAAAAGATGCCTTACTGTCTGGTAAAATATCTGGTGCTGCTGTAGATGTATATCCAGAAGAACCTGCCAAAAATGGTGAGTTTACAACAGAATTAAAGGGATTGAACAATGTGATTTTAACACCGCATGTGGGGGGAAGTACCGAAGAGGCTCAAAAAGATATCGCCGATTTTGTACCCAATAAAATGATGGCCTACATCAATTCAGGAAACACGGTAGATGCGGTAAACTTTCCAAACATACGTTTGCCAAGACAAACCAAAGCACATCGCTTTTTACACATCCACAAAAACGTTCCAGGCGTCATGGCAGAAATCAATAAAGTCTTAGCGAAATTTGATATGAACATTACCGGTCAATACTTGTCCACAGATGATAAAGTAGGCTATGTAATTTCAGACCTAGACAAAGAGTACAACCAAGATGTACTCAATAAATTGAGAGCCGTAGAGGGGACTATTAAATTTAGAGTACTATATTAGTACCTAAAAAGTAATGGTATGACGAAAAGAATTTCAATAAAAATAATTCTTCTTTTGTTCCTCTTTACATTGAATCTTCATGGACAAATTAAGCTAAAAACCTATTCAGAAAAAATTGAAAAAGGGTTTAAGTTTTTGGCAGACAATGAGGAGTATTGTCCAGTTTCGGTGAAAGTAGATTTCGAGTTAAACAATATGTCTTCGTCCAGAGGGAATCATAAAATTTTTGTGATTCCAGCAAGAGCTAGAAATTATTTGATTACGAAATTAAAGTCAAAATTCTCAGGCAGCTATAGTTTTAGCAGTACCACTCGATTCAATTATGGAAATAGTTTGAAAGATCGCTATGACCAAAATTATGTCTACAACCTTCCTTATAAAAATAAGAGTACCTTTATATTGTATCAGGGATATCATGGAACAAGAACCCACCAAAATAAGAATGCATTAGATTTTTCAATGCCAATAGGAACCCCAATTCATGCAGCCCGAGAAGGTGTTGTTGTAAAAGTAATAGAAAAGAATACAATAACCTGTTATCAAAAAGAATGTGCTAAGTATAACAATTCAATATTAATATATCATTCAGATGGTACTTTTTCAAACTATTTGCATATCGATACCAACGGTGCTATTGTTGAGGTTGGCGACACAGTCGCCAAAGGGCAACGGATCGCAAAAAGCGGTAATATTGGTTGGTCTTCGGGGCCGCATCTTCATTTTGAAGTCTTTCAACAAAAGATTGGAAAAAGAATTACATTAAAGACGAAATTTAAAATTAATGAGGTATCTGAAGCAATTTACTTGAAAGAAAAACAAAAATACACAAGAAATTATAATTAATTTAGAGTAATAAAAAATAGGATTGTTTTATATTTGAAGACAATCCTTTTTTTATGCATTATTTCAACACTTTAGAGTTCGCAAAAGAACAAGATAAATTAGACATTCTTTCTTCTTTACGAAATCGATTTCATATCCCAAAGGATAAAAAAGGAGATGAGTGGTTGTATTTTACGGGAAACTCTTTGGGCTTACAGCCAAAAACCACAAAAAAGTACATTCAGCAAGAATTAGAAGATTGGGCCAATCTAGGCGTAGAAGGTCATTTTGAAGCAAAGAATCCGTGGTTGGATTATCACGAATTATTAACCGATAAAATGGCGAAAATTGTTGGTGCCAAACCCATTGAAGTTGTGGTGATGAATACTTTAACCACCAATCTTCATTTATTAATGGTTTCTTTTTATAGGCCTACAAAAACAAAATATAAAATACTTATTGAAAGTGATGCGTTTCCTTCAGACCGTTATGCCGTAGCATCTCAATTAAAATTTCATGGGTATTCCGATGCCGATCTTATTGAATGGAGACCTCGAAAAGGAGAAGACCTTTTAAATATAGCTGATTTAGAAGCCATCGTTTCAGAACAGGGTGACGAAATTGCACTGCTCTTAATAGGAGGGGTTAATTATTATACAGGACAGTTTTTAGATCTTAAAAAAATCGCCGCCATTGGGCATTCAAAAAACTGTGTTGTTGGTATTGATTTAGCGCATGGTGCAGGAAACATTCAACCCAATTTACACGATTCAAATGTGGACTTTGCGGCTTGGTGTACCTACAAATACTTAAATTCAGGACCTGGAAGCTTGGCAGGTTTGTTTGTGCATGAAAAACATGCAAAAAATAAAGACTTACCTCGTTTTGCTGGTTGGTGGAATCATAATAAAGCAACGCGTTTTAACATGCGTCAACCCTTTGATGTGATNAAAGGTGCAGAAGGATGGCAATTGTCAAATCCACCCATACTCTCCATGGCAGCTATTAAAGCTTCCTTAGATTTGTTTGATGAGGTCGGTATGGATGCATTGCGGGAAAAATCCCTAAAACTCACTGGTTATTTTGAGTTTTTAATCAATGAAATTGACTCTGAAGAGATCACAATCATTACGCCATCCAATCCAAAGGAGCGCGGTTGTCAAATATCAATTCAAGTAAAGAACTCAGATAAAAATTTACATAAGAAATTAACAGCACAAAACGTTATTACCGATTGGAGAGAGCCTGATGTAATTCGATGTGCACCAGTACCATTTTATACGTCGTTTGAAGCGGTGTATCGAATGGTTTCTATTTTAAAAGAACTGTTAAAAAAATAGTAATAAGGCCTCCTGAGCTAAGAAACCTAATTTTTTATACTGCTCAAAAGCTGGTAGAAAGAAAACTAGAAAAGATGCAAAAGAAAGATAAAATAGTAATTATTGGAGCTGGACTTTGTGGTTCTTTATTGGCTTTGCGTTTTGCACAAAGAGGGCATAAGGTAGCTGTTTATGAAAGCCGTCCAGATTTACGGAAAACTGCTGTTTCTGCAGGAAGATCTATCAATTTAGCTTTGTCAGACAGAGGGTTAAAGGCCTTGCGATTATGCGGTTTAGAAGCAGTTGCAAAAGAAATTTGTATTCCAATGTATGGACGCCTCATGCATGATGCAGCGGGAAATACATTTGCATCGAATTACTCTGGAAGAGATGGAGAATACATCAACTCTATTTCTAGAGGAGATTTAAATGGGATTCTATTAACGGAAGCAGAACAACATGAAAATGTTTCCCTTTATTTTAATAAAAAGTGTGCACATATAGATATTGTAAACAGGGTTGCTCATTTTGTGGATGCTGAAACAGATACAGATTTTACGATTGAGGCCGATGTTATTTTTGGCGCAGATGGGGCGGGTTCTTCTTTGCGAAAAAGCTATGTATCTGAACGTAATTTTTTGTTCAGTTATTCTCAAAACTATTTAAACCATGGGTACAAAGAATTGGAGATTCCTGCAGATGAAAATGGAAATCACCAAATTAGTAAAGGGCATTTGCATATTTGGCCTCGAGGAGATTTTATGCTCATTGCATTGCCAAATAGAGATGGAAGTTTTACGGTGACACTTTTTTTAAGTTATGACGAAGGTGAATTCAATTTTGAAAACCTGATTACTGAAGAAAAGATTACCACATTTTTTGAGAAAGAATTTCCAGATGCCTTGGCATTAATTCCCAATATAAAAGAAGAGTTTATCAACAACCCAACTGGACCATTGGGCACCATCAAATGTTCGCCATGGAGTTATCAGCAAAACACCCTGTTAATTGGTGATTCGTCGCACGCGATTGTCCCTTTTTATGGGCAAGGAATGAATGCTTCTTTTGAGGATGTTGTTGTTTTGGATGAAATTTTAACACAAAATACAGCACAACTTCCAAACGGAAAGTTAGATTGGGGAGTTGTTTTTAAAGCCTATGAAAAAGCAAGAAAACACGATACAGATGCTATTGCAGACTTAGCGTTAGATAACTTCCATGAAATGAAAAAGCATGTTGCTAATCCACTGTTTAAAGAAAAAAGAATGATCGAAATGGCGTTGGAAAAAACATTTCCAAAACAATATGCGTCTAAATATTCATTGGTAACCTTTAATGCAAATATTGGGTATGATGAAGCCATGAAAAGAGGAAGAGCGCAAGACAAGGCATTGCTGCGATTAATTGCAAACAATGAGATATCAATGACTCCTAGCATGACAAACGAAGCATTAGAGCTTATACTATATACGGTTATTAAAGAAACGAATCTGCTTTTAGAACAGGATCATAGTTTTGAAATGTAAATGAAAAAATACATCATTTTATTCCGTGGAATCAATGTTTCTGGGAAAAATAAAATTCAGATGAAAGCATTGCGACGGTTATTAAATGAATCCAATTTTAAAAATGTACAGACTTGTGTATTTATATTGCTCGGCTGGATTTGCAAGGATAAAATTAACAAACACTGCTATTGAAAAAAACTTAATGTAATAGCAACGACAAGAAATTTAAGAACCATATTAAAATCATTAGGAACTATATAATATGTCAGAAAAAAAAGTAACACCAAGAGGCGCATATCCACACGTAAAAGTAGTCGGAGATTTTATTTTTGTATCGGGAACGAGTTCCAGAAGAGCAGACAATACCATTGCAGGCGTCGATATTATTGATGAAATGGGGACTAAGCATCTCAATATAGCAACCCAAACCCGAGCAGTTTTGCAAAACATTGATAAAAACCTGCAGTCTGTTGGCGCAAGTATCAAAGATGTGGTAGACGTTTCGACTTTTTTAGTAAATATGAATGATTTTGCAGGGTACAACAGAACCTATGCTGAGTTTTTTGACAAAGAGACTGGTCCCACAAGAACCACCGTTGCAGTTCATCAATTGCCACATCCAGATTTGGTGGTGGAGATTAAGGTAACAGCATATAAGAAAACATAGCCATTGTAACGATTTATATTGCGCGCTAAGAATTAGATCGCTTTTAAGACACACAACATGAAAATACAAAACTACATTAACGGAGAATATGAAAATCCAATTGAAGACCATT
>JGI26083J51738_10001839_pt1 | contig 11255 bp, 7 predicted proteins | sample SaaInl85LU_5_DNA_FD_51738 | JGI IMG/M metagenome (IMG submission 51738)
AACAGCGGCATAAGGCAGGCTAAAAAAACAAAAAGCTTGTTCAATTTTCCGTTTGACATATTTAAAATAACGAAAAATAATTGACATGATGCCCCATAACAAACCCCATGAGGCCACAAATCATGTTCTGCATCAGATAAGGTGTTTGTTCCCTTCATTTTTACTCTATATTTGCAGCGTATTGAGGTAGAGCACCATTTATGAAGCAAATTAGAAACTTTTGCATTATTGCGCACATTGACCATGGCAAGAGCACCCTGGCTGATCGTCTTTTAGAGGCCACCGGCGCAGTGACTGACCGAGAAAAGCAAAATCAATTGCTGGACAATATGGATCTGGAGAGGGAGCGAGGGATCACCATAAAAAGCCACGCCATTCAAATGAATTATTCACATCAAGGAGTGGATTATGTTTTGAACTTGATCGACACTCCTGGCCATGTTGATTTTTCTTACGAAGTTTCGCGTTCCATTGCCGCTTGTGAAGGAGCGCTTTTGGTTGTTGATGCGGCACAAAGTATTCAGGCCCAAACAATTTCTAATTTATATCTTGCTTTAGAGAATGATCTTGAAATCATTCCGGTATTGAACAAGGTTGATTTGCCCTCGGCAAAACCTGAAGAAGTTATCGACGATATTGTCGATTTACTTGGTTGTGACCCTTCGGAAGTTATTCCTGCCAGCGCCAAAACAGGCTTGGGCATAGAAGATATATTGACGGCTATTATTGACCGCATACCTCATCCCAAAGGGGATCCTGAGCAGTCTCTTCAAGCACTCATTTTTGACTCTGTCTACAACCCGTTTCGGGGTGTTGAAACCTACTTTAGAGTCTTGAATGGCTCTATCGCCAAAGGCCAACAAATTAAATTCATGGCTACCGGCAAAACATACTTTGCTGATGAGGTCGGCACTTTAAAACTGAAACAAGAAGTCCGCAAATCAGTACATACTGGAGATGTTGGCTACTTGATTACAGGCATAAAAGATGCGCGCGAAGTTAAGGTTGGAGATACCATCACAGATGCCAAACAACCAACAACCAATATGATTGCTGGTTTTGAGGATGTAAAACCTATGGTTTTTGCAGGAATTTACCCTGTAGACACAGAGGATTATGAAGAATTGCGTGGTTCAATGGAAAAATTACAGCTCAACGATGCCAGCCTTGTATTCCAACCAGAAAGTTCCGCTGCTTTAGGTTTTGGTTTTCGTTGTGGATTTCTTGGGATGCTCCATCTAGAAATCATTCAAGAGCGGTTGGAACGAGAATTCAACATGACCGTCATCACGACAGTCCCCAATGTGTCCTACCAAGCATTCACAAATAAAGACCCTGAAACTCCTATTTTGGTCAACAACCCAAGTGACTTGCCTGAGCCCTCAACCCTTAATCGTGTCGAGGAACCTTACATCAAAGCAAGCATCATTACCAAAGCTGATTTCGTAGGATCTGTCATGTCTTTATGTATCGAAAAGCGCGGGCAGATCACCAACCAAACATACCTCACGCAAGATCGTGTAGAGTTGAGCTTTGACATGCCTTTAGCAGAAATAGTTTTTGATTTCTATGACCGCCTCAAAACGGTCTCTAAAGGATATGCGTCATTTGATTATGCCCCGATTGGCTTAAGAGCCTCAAAACTTGTCAAGGTCGATGTTTTGTTGAATGGAACCACTGTAGATGCTTTGTCTGCTCTGCTTCATCAAGACAACGCCTATACTATAGGCAAAAAGATGTGCGAAAAGTTGCGCGAGCTGATTCCTCGTCAACAATTTGACATTCCAATACAAGCCGCTATCGGAGCCAAAATTATTTCGCGCGAAACGGTTAAAGCTTTGCGCAAGGATGTTACTGCAAAATGTTATGGTGGTGATATCTCCCGAAAACGCAAACTTCTTGAAAAACAGAAAAAAGGTAAAAAGCGCATGCGTGCTGTGGGTAATGTTGAGATTCCGCAAGAGGCCTTTATGGCTGTCCTGAAATTGAATGACTAGCCTTTGTTAAACTGGCTTTGATGAGGTCAATTGGCGCAGTTCCTCAACATCTTGAGGCTTGCCCAAATAAACCAGGTGGGACCCAGGACCGACTTCAGTATTGTTAGGCGCGTTGATCAAATCTAAAAACCCATCGCTACGCTTCAAAAATAACGGGACGGTTTGTTGGTTGTTTTTTAAAATACCCCAAATGTTTAGGAATTGTTTTTGAGAAGAAATCGGAATCTCCTGAATGGAGGGGTGTTGTCGCGCAACCTCATCCAGTGTGACATAATCGTGTGCATTAGAAAAATATTGAGGATTGTCGAGGTTGACGCCCTTTTGTTTTTCTTCCGGAGACATGAGGCGAAACGTGCCTGTTTGCCCAAAACTTGGGGACAAACGACTGATGGCTTGTTGGTTAATTTCAGCACTTCCTGTGAGCGCTAACAAATAACCTATGGTATTGAGTTCGGCATTTGCCGTCAAGTCATCTGTATATATATTGATCGAAAAAGCCTCTAGTCCAAGTGCTTGCGCTTGGATAATATTGGCTTGATTTGAATCCACCAAAACAACTTGGCGTCCATTTTTTTGCAGATAACTCGCGATCAATCGTGACAATTTGGACGCGCCAATAATCAAAACACCATTTGAAGATTTTAAGAACACCCCAACCAAAGAGGCAAAAAAACGGGCGGTCGTGGCATTGAGCAGCACCGTCACCAAAACCACAGAAAACACAAGTGGTGTGATGTACTCGGCGTTGGGCACACCTAATACAACAAGTCTGGTGCCAAATAAAGAAGCGATTCCTGCAGCCACAATTCCTCTTGGGCCGACCCAACTGATGAAAAGTTTTTCGTTAAATTTTAAGGTCGATCCCATCGTGCTCAAAAAAACAGATAACGGCCGCAAGACAAAGATGACAACCCCTAACAGAGCGGCTGTTTGCCAATTATAGATAAGGCGCAAATCGTCTATTTGAATATTTGCCGATAACAATATGAATAAAATTGAAATCAATAAAACACTAAGCGACTCTTTGAAGTAGAGCAGCTCTTTGAGGTTCGGCAGGTTACTGTTGCCTAAAAACATGCCCATTACAACTACCGCCAAAAGGCCTGATTCGTGCGCAAACAAGTCGCTTTGTATGAACACCATGAGCACAACAGAAAGCGCCACAACATTCAAAAGATAATGCGGCACCCAGCGCCGCTTGATAGAAAAATACAACGCATATCCACCGGAGAGGCCAAAAGAAAAACCGATCAATAGAATTTTGCCAAACTCCATAACCGCTTGTTTAGAGTACCCAAAATCACCGCCAACAATAATAAATTCGTAGACCAAAACTGCTGCAAGCGCGCCGATTGGATCAATCAAAATGCCTTCCCANTTGAGCACGGCAGAGACATCTTTTTTGAGTGGAATGTTGCGCAAAATTGGTGAGATTACTGTGGGGCCTGTCACAATAATGAGTGCTGCAAACAAAAAAGATAAAGGCCAATTGAGTTCAATCAGGTAGTGCGTCGCGACACCCGCGCCCACAAAAGTGACGCCAGCGCCAATACTGATGAGTTTAATAATGGCAGGCCCCACCTTGGAGACTTCATCGCGCTTGAGCGTCAGCCCACCTTCAAAAAGTATGATCCCAATAGCAAGAGACACAAAATAAAAAAGGTTTTCTCCAGGAAACAAACCACGTGTTCCATCCCAAATAGGTTGAATGTAAGAGGTCCCATCGGCCGAAATTAGTGTCGCAATAGGGCCTACTAAAAGGCCAATCAGGATTAGTGGTAGTATTGCTGGTAGTTTAAATTTCCACGCAAACCACTGCGCCAAAATGCCTAAAATAATAATGCCCGCTAATTCTACCATTTGCTTTTTTCTAAACATAAAAATACAAGAATCTTTTGACTNCGAGTGATTCTTCTGCTCAGAGACCAAATATTGCCGCAGAATACAGGTGAAACACCTAAAATAAACCCACAGGCATTCTCCTATTGGCCTTGCTTTTATTAATTTGCAGCCTAATGAATCTCTACCCAATCGAATCTGGTCATTTTAAGCTCGATGGCGGCGCCATGTTTGGTGTTGTGCCAAAAAGTCTGTGGTCACGAACGAATCCTGCGGACGCCAACAACATGATCGAGTTAGCCACGCGCTGCCTGTTGGTGGAAGATGCCAATCGCTTGATCTTGATTGATAATGGTTTTGGCCAAAAACAAGATGAAAAATTTTTCAAGCACTACCACTTGTGGGGCGACCACACTTTAACCAAGTCTCTTAGCCAGCACGGATTTCACAAAGATGACATTACAGATGTTTTTTTGACACACCTTCACTTCGACCATTGTGGCGGTAGTGTTGATTGGAGCAAAGACCGAACGCATTATGTGCCTGCTTTTAAAAACGCTATTTATTGGTCCAATAAAGCACATTGGGATTGGGCGACAAAGCCGAATGCGCGAGAAAAAGCCTCTTTTTTGACCGAAAATATTCAGCCTATTGCCGATTCTGGTCAGTTACAATATATCGAAAATGATCACGGTGTTTTTGTCGAGAAAACCCCTCTGGGGTTTGGTGTTTTTTTTGCAGACGGACACACTGAGAAACAAATGTTACCACACATCAATTATCGTGGTAAAACAATTGTTTTTATGGCGGACCTTTTGCCTACTGCAGGGCATTTGCCTCTGCCCTATGTCATGGGTTACGATTCCAGGCCCTTAAAAACACTAAAAGAAAAAGATTTTTTTTTAAATTTAGCAGCGGATAATGGTTATTATTTGTGGCTCGAACACGATGTCCATCATCCCATCATTACAGTCAAACACACCGATAAAGGCGTGCGGCTGAACCAAACTTTCACAATCGAAGAATTTTTTAATTAAACCATCTATGAAAACACGATCAATTACATTGTTTGTTGCTGCTTTGGGTCTTATTTTGGGCTCTTGTGGATCAGCACCATTTAACGCAAACCCCTTATCGGTCTCTGCGCCAATTTCCAAAAAATCCTCTGAACTGACGCAAACACAGGTTGAAAATTGGGGTGCTGCAGATTTGTTTACAGATACTATTGCGGGAATGAGTGTTGACAAGGCCTACAGCGAACTCCTTGTTGGTAGAAAAAGCAAAACCGTGATTGTTGGTGTCATTGACAGCGGTGTCGATATTGAACATGAAGATCTAAAAGAGGTTATTTGGGTGAATACAGATGAAATTCCAGATAATGGTATAGACGACGATAATAACGGCTATGTTGATGATGTACACGGTTGGAATTTCCTTGGTGACATTGTCAAAGAAAACCTAGAATACATCCGTATCATGAAAGATTTGGCGCCTGAGTTTGAAGGAAAAGACGCCTCAAGTATTTCAGATAACGACCAAGAGCGTTACCAATTATACCTTAAAGTGAAAGCCGATTACGAAAATGATTATGCCGAGGCGGCAAGCAATAAAGAGCGCTATCAAGGCATGCATGACGGTTTGGTAGAAGGCCACGCTTTTGCTGTTGAGGCTTTAGGTAAAGAGGATTATGGTGCTGCTGAGTTGGCTGCGCTGACTGATTTGACGGACCAACAACAAGCTATGGTAGATGGATTGAGCAGAATGTTGGGTTTTGGTCCAACAATCCCTGCGGTTATGGAGCGTCTTATGGGTGGTGTTGCCTATTTCACTGGGCGTCTTGAAAGCCATTTCAATATTGATGGGGATTACCGTGATGTTTTAGGAGATGATGCAAACGACTTCTCTTCAAAGTATTACGGCAACAATGATGTTGATGGACCAGACCCAAAAAAGGAGGATGCTACCCATGGAACACATGTGGCTGGAATTATTGCGGCAAAACGCAACAATGGAATTGGCATGAATGGTGTTGCTGATAATGCGCAAATCATGGTGGTGCGCACGGTGCCAGATGGTGATGAGTATGACAAAGATGTCGCTTTAGCGATTCGTTATTGTGTTGATAACGGCGCGCTTGTATTGAACACAAGTTTTGGTAAGGGTTATTCGCCGCATCCAGAATGGGTTTGGGATGCCATACAATACGCCTCAGATAATGATGTACTTATTGTGAATGCCGCTGGCAACGATGGTATGGATTTGGATGTCAATGAGACTTATCCTAATGATCTTAGACCTGGGGAAACAGAAGAAATTGGAGATACTTTTATCACTATTGGCGCCTCTGGACCAACATTCGATGAGAACATTGTTGCTGGTTTTTCTAATTACGGAACAGCCAATGTAGACCTGTTTTCTCCTGGTGTGAAAATATGGTCAACCACACCACTCAACACCTACGATTATTTGCAAGGAACCTCTATGGCTGCACCAGCTGTAGCGGGAGTTGCTGCGGTGATCCGCTCGTATTTCCCTAAACTTAGCGCTAAAGAGGTCAAGCAGATTTTAATGGACAGTGGTTTGACTGGCCCTGATAATGTCGTGTTGGGTGGGGACCCGTCGAATACTGCAAGTTTTGGTCAGATTTCAAAATCAGGACGCTTGGTTAATTTGTATAACGCCTTGATTATGGCAGACCAAAGGTCTCGCTAAATGGCCCGGTTTCTTCTGATATTTTTGACCATAAGCGGATTTGTTTATGGTCAAAACCCTTCTGGGTATTGGCAGCAACACGTCGACTACACCATAGATGTGGATGTCGATGTTGAAAGCGCTCAATTTACGGGGGCACAAAAACTTGTTTATACAAACAATTCTCCAGACACGCTTTCTCGCGTCTACTACCACTTGTATTTTAATGCTTTTCAGCCTGGAAGTGAAATGGATGTCAGGTCACGTAACATCGCCGATCCAGACCGCCGTGTTGGTGATCGAATCGCAGGGCTTACCCCAGAGGAACAAGGTCAATTGGTGCCTTTATCTTTGGCCCAAAACGGCGTTGCTCTCGAGCCAACGGTAGAAGGCACTGTATTGGTGGTCCCATTGGATCAACCTATACCGCCCGGAGCAGAGGCTGTTTTCGATATGAAGTTCAAAGGCCAGGTTCCTGTTCAAATCCGCAGAAGTGGTCGTGACAATAGTGAAGGCGTTGCTTTATCTATGGCACAATGGTATCCTAAATTAGCAGAATATGATCAAGATGGGTGGCATGCCGACCCGTATATTGCTCGAGAATTTTATGGTGTTTGGGGTGATTTTGAGGTGGCTATTACTATTGACTCTGATTATGTCATTGGTGGTACAGGCTACTTGAAAAACAAAAAACGCGCCGGCAAAGGCAAAACAAAATGGGTGTTTCAGGCGCCAAATGTCCATGATTTTACCTGGGCAGCGGACCCTGAATATATTCACGACACCTATCCTGGGCCAAATGGTGTTACATTAAATTTCTATTACAAAAACAACCCAGAGCTTATTGAAAATTGGCAAAAACTCCAGCCCCTTACCGCTGAGTTAATGGCTTATTTTAATGACGCTATTGGGCCGTATCCTTACGACCAATATTCTGTGATTCAGGGAGGAGATGGTGGAATGGAATATGGAATGTGCACCCTAATTACCGGCCAGAGAACATTAGAAAGTCTTGTTGGGGTTACAGCACACGAAATGGCCCATGCTTGGTTCCAGTTTTTATTGGCCACAAATGAAAGCTTACATGAATGGATGGATGAAGGATTTACTTCCTATATTTCAAGCCTTGCTGAAGATGTGGTTTTGGAACAAAATAGCGCAGATCCTTTAGCTGGGGCCTATAGAGGGTATTATTTTTTGGCCAATTCTGGACAAGAGCAACCATTGAGCACACATGCAGATCGCTATAATACCAACCGCAACTATGGTATCGCTGCCTATAGCAAGGGTGCTGTGTTTTTGGCTCAACTCGGCTATGTCATTGGTGATGAAAACCTCACTAAAACCATCCAATCTTATTTCAAAAAGTGGGCTTTCAAACACCCACAACCCAATGATTTTATTCGGATTGCTGAGCAGGTGAGCGGCCTAGAGCTAGATTGGTATCTGCAAGATTTTGCGCAAACAACCAACACTATAGATTACTCTATAAAATCCATTGAGGCCAACGAACAAGGGAGCGACATCGTGTTAGAACGTCTCGGTCTCATGCCTATGCCTATTGACCTATTGGTGACGTACCAGGATGGGTCAACAGAGTTGTTTTACATCCCGCTCCAAATGATGCGTGGAGAAAAGTTGTTTGCAAAAGGGCAAAACGTGACCACTCTTAAAGATTGGGCTTGGGCGATGCCAACTTATGTTGTGCGCACAGATAACAACAAAGTTGTTGCGCAAGTTGTTATAGACCCCTCAAAACGCATGGCAGACCGCGACCAAGAAAACAACACCTTAAATGCTGTTGATTAAACACCGCAAGGTTTTAAGATTTTAGAGCCTTTTCATCACTATTGAAAAGGCTTCTTTATCTTTACATCATGATGCAATGTTTTCCTAAAGAAGAAAAACTCAAAAGCAAGATTTGGATTGATGCATTGTTCTCTAGTGGGCAAACCAAAAAATCCTTTCCTGTCAAGGCGGTATATTTAACACAAGATGAGTTAATGGTTCATCAAGCTGGTTTCTCTGTGCCTAAGCGGCAGATCAAGAGCGCTGTTGATCGCAACCGCATCAAAAGGCAGATGAGAGAAGCCTATCGATTAAATAAAGCTTTACTTCCTCAATCAAACACCAAACACCTTACGGTGTTGTTTGTTTTTTTAGGCCGGGGATTTGTGCCTTATCAACAAATAGAAAAAGCCATAAAAAATCTTATTTTAGAAGTCTCTCAAGCTACCGCTTTATGAAAAAACCATACGTCAATTACAAACGCTTTATTGCTATAGCTGCTCTTGTTGTAGTCGTGTTTACAGCGACTGGGTTTGCCTCAAGGTTTTTTGAGATCACCAAACAATTAGAAATCTTCAATACCTTGTTTAAAGAGTTGAGCCTTAATTATGTGGACCAAACCACCCCTGGTTCATTGATGGACAAAGCCATTACAGGAATGCTTGACGGTTTAGACCCTTACACGGTTTTCTATACCGAACAAGAGGTCAATGATGCTAGAATGAACACTGGTGGGGCTTTGGCCCTGATTGGTGCGGAGGTAAGGCGTTATGACAATGGATGGCATGTGACACATATTGATCAAGGTGGTCCTGCGGACATCGGGGGGTTAAAACCTGGTGACGCGCTCGTTGCGTTAAATGGCCTAGTGGTGGACAGCACAACAACACAGATCGACCAACTGCTTAACGGCAGCCCTGGGTCCTCTTTATCGATAACCTATGAGCGCCTGGGCCGCATCAGTGAGGCTTTATTGATACGCGAAAAGCGGACAAAAAGCCCTGTTGTGTTTTCTGGTCTTGCTGACCCAACCACTGGATACATCGCTTTAGAGGCCTTCACTAATACCACAACAACCGACACAAAAAAAGCCTTATACGAACTCAAAAAACAAGGCGCAACATCTTTGATTCTTGATTTGCGCGGCAACCCTGGTGGGTTGCTCTCGGAGGCAGTCAATATGGTCGGCTTATTTGTGCCTAAAGACGCGCTCGTTGCGTTAAATGGCCTAGTGGTGGACAGCACAACAACACAGATCGACCAACTGCTTAACGGCAGCCCTGGGTCCTCTTTNTCGATAACCTATGAGCGCCTGGGCNGCATCAATGAGGCTTTATTGATACGCGAAAAGCGGACAAAAAGCCCTGTTGTGTTTTCTGGTCTTGCTGACCCAACCACTGGATACATCGCTTTAGAGGCCTTCACTAATACCACAACAACCGACACAAAAAAAGCCTTATACGAACTCAAAAAACAAGGCGCAACATCTTTGATTCTTGATTTGCGCGGCAACCCTGGTGGGTTGCTCTCGGAGGCAGTCAATATGGTCGGCTTATTTGTGCCTAAAGGCACTCTTGTGACCTATACAAAATCTGTAGTAGAAGAATATAACATCAGCTACAACACCAATACCAGTCCTGTAGATTTAAATATTCCCGTGGTTGTTTTGATCAATGGCCGCAGCGCGTCCGCTAGTGAAATTGTCTCAGGCGCACTTCAAGATCTTGATCGCGCAGTGGTTATTGGGGGGCGAAGTTTTGGTAAAGGTTTGGTACAACGCCCAAAAAAACTGAGTTATGGGACACAGTTCAAGGTCACGATTTCTCGATATTATACACCAAGTGGTCGCTGTATTCAAGCTCTGGACTATTGGAATCGTGACGAGAATGGCGACCCTGTAAAAACACTCCCTAAAAATTATAGCGCATTCCAAACCAAGGGCGGGCGAACGGTTTATGACGGCGGTGGGGTGTTGCCAGATGTTGTTTTGAGCAGTTCGGATTTTAGCCCCATCACTACTGCGCTGCTTAAAACTACTGCGGTTTTGGATTTTGGCGCAGCATATTATGATAAAAATGATTTGAGTTCTTGGGATGAGTTCCGTTTTGGGCGGGCAGATTATCAAACATTTGTCAATTTTGTCTCTTCACAAGGCCTCGGCATCAACACACAAACAGAGGAAGTCCTCCAAGAGGTTTATCTTTTGGCACAAAAAGAAGGCTTAGACCACAAAGTTTACGGCCATATCGAGGATTTGAAAAACACCATACAGCAAGCAAAGCTCGATTTATTAGAAGAAAAGCGGGTTGAAATTACAAGCCTTATTGTGGATGACTTGCTTGCTCGTTATTTTTATAGTGACGGACTGTACCAATACAAATTAAAAAACAACGCCGAAATTATAGAAGCGTTAGCGGTGTTGTCTGATCCCAAGCGCTATGCTAAAATACTGACACCATGAATCACTTTTTGACCTTTTTCGAAACCATGCCCGTCTGGCAAAAACTGCTATGGGTGGTGTTATGTATTGCTTTGTTTTGGGTGTTAGAGGGTTATTATCAGGATGTCACAAAGCCTTACAAAAAAACAAAACACGCTCGTGTCAACCTCAGCTTATTGGCTTTAGTCATGATCATAAACGTTGTTTTTGGTGTGCTGGCCTCTGGTGTATTTGTGTGGTTGGACCAAACAGGTTTCGGGCTCTTGCCTCTGTTAGACCTCTCCATTGGTGCCTCGTTATTTATTTCAATATTGGTATTAGATTTCATCGCCCAATATGGGGTTCATTATTTACTGCACAAAGTGCCTTGGATGTGGCGCCTGCACTTGGTTCATCATACAGATCAACATGTAGATGTTACAACAGGAACCAGACACCACCCTTTTGATTTTATGATTCGTGAAGTATTCGCTCTGATTGCTGTTGTGGTCATGGGTATG
>JGI26083J51738_10001848_pt1 | contig 11229 bp, 10 predicted proteins | sample SaaInl85LU_5_DNA_FD_51738 | JGI IMG/M metagenome (IMG submission 51738)
TGCGTTGACTGCAAGACGCTTGACGAGTTGCGCGAAAAGCAAACAGGCGCTTAATCCTTGACAGACTACCGCGGCCGTTTCGCACCGTCAGCGACCGGCCCGTTGCACTTGGGGTCCATCTTAGCGGCCCTGTTGAGTTTCCTGCACGCCAAACATCATCAGGGCCAATGGCTGATACGCATCGATGATCTTGACCAGACACGCTGCAAACCGATGTATACCGACGAAATCCTTCGCTGTCTTGAGGCCTTTGCTCTGGAGCCCGACGTTGCCGTCGTTTACCAACATCATCGGCTCGCGGCATATCAAGCAGCGTTCGATGACCTGAAGGATTTAGGGCTACTTTACAGCTGTCATTGCTCACGGAAATCATTACCCCGCGGTCCGTATCCCGGATTCTGCGCTCACCGGTTGGGACAGCCGCTGGATGAGCAGTGGGCTATTCGCATGGATACCACTGATCTTGACCCATGCGTTGACGATCTCCTTCTCGGTGCACAACACACAGAGCGGCCTGGCGACTTGATTGTCAGACGGCGAGACGGTTTATTTGCCTATCAGTTGGCTTGTGCTGTGGATGAGCATCTCGATCAAGTGACTCACGTGATCCGCGGCATTGATCTTCTCGAGTCAACGCCCATGCAACGGCTCATTGCCAGCAAACTCAACTATCACCGACCATCTTATGGGCACTTCCCTGTGATCGTCGGCCAGGATGGCGCTAAGCTATCAAAGCAGACATTCGCAGAATCGGTGGATTGGTCTGCTCCGGGAAAAACCTATGCGACGCTAGCGCGACTGCTGTTACTAACCGACACACCAGCTCCTGAAGGAAGCCGCCATGGTCTGGCGANAGTATTTTGAATCTCTCAATCATCCCGAATCGCTCTTCAGACACGCGTCACGGTCGAATACCTTTTCCATCTAGAACACCGTAAACTATCCTGAAATTAGGGATATTCATGGCAACGCTACTTCTCGTTACAGACGAAGCAATCATTCGCAAATCCATCCAAATGGGTCTGGAGAAACAGGGCCATACGATTCTCATTGCCGAATCGTTGCAAGCAGCTAAGCAGGTCAACACTGCGATCGATTGTGTGATCTGCGAGCATCGACTTGCCGATGGGTCTGGGATCGACCTGATTGCCCACTTCAAGCCAATACCTCTCATCTTGCTCGTTGGACAGGTTTCGCTGCAAGCCGGAATCGTGGCAATGCGCAAAGGGGCATTCGACTGTTTTACAAAACCAGTCGATCACCACGATCTCTTAAAAGCCATTGAGCGAGCAGCCGCAAGGGCGAATCAAGCATCCCAAGACGGCATGATTGGTGACTGTGACGTGATGCTCAAACTGAAGAAACAAATCTCGCGAGTCGCACCACTCGACACCACGATCCTGGTTGGAGGTGAATCAGGAACCGGAAAAGAATTAGTCGCGCAAGCCATTCATCGCCAGTCCCAACGCGCGGATCGTGAAATGTTGTCGGTCAATTGTGCGGCAATCCCCGAGTCACTCATCGAGGCGGAGTTATTCGGCCACGTCAAAGGGGCGTTTACAGGCGCGACCAGCGATCGAGCTGGACTAATTGAGTCCGCCGATCAATCCACGCTATTTTTAGATGAGATTGGAGAATTACCACTGGAAGCGCAGTCTCGACTGTTGCGTGTACTCCAGGAGGGGGAAATTCGGCGAGTGGGGAGTACCGAGCGCACCTATGTTGACGTACGACTGATTGCCGCAACCCACAGAAACTTATTGGAGATGGTCTCAAAGGGCCAATTTCGAGAAGATTTATACTATCGGCTCAATGTCATTGAATTGCGCTGTCCGCCATTGCGGGAGCGTGGTGAAGACGTCCTTCTTCTGGCTGAATTCTTCTTAAATGCCATTCAAACGCAAATGGCCCGCCCCGAGCTCCGATTCAGTCAAGATGCACAACAAGCGATCCAACAGCATCATTGGCCTGGTAACGTTCGGGAGCTCGCAAATGTCATTGAGCGAGCGGTAGTCCTGTGTGAAGGACCACTGATCGACGCTCTGGATCTCAGCCTTCAAAGCCATGGCAGCAATCCACCTCAATTTAGTGCTGGAGAGCAACGTCGACCAAGCGAAAATCGACCCATGATGTCGCTTGAGGATTATTTCCAACACTTTGTTTTGTCACACGAAGAGCACATGAGTGAGACCGAGCTCGCGAAACGGCTCGGCATCAGTCGAAAGAGTCTTTGGGAGCGAAGAAACCGCCTTGGAATACCGCGCCGCAAAGATGAAGGGAGCGATTAGTAACGCCTAATTGTTACTATTAGTAACTCCTTGTCACGGAGTGCCACCAAAAAGATTCCACCATAAGTCTAAGAAGTCATCTGAGGTGCTTCTAAATCTGACCCATATCAATCAGTTAAGTCCCTCGCTCGGGTTTGGCATAGCCCGTGCATAAGGTAAATGTGTTCGCGATAAGACCAATAAAAAAGAACAAAGCAGCGATAACAATAAAAACAGCGCTGGATGAGATTACGGTTCACTGTGAGAACTGAATTTCAAGGAGGTAGGATTGCTTCCTCGGGCCGATAATGACAATAAAGCGAGAGCTAAGGCCTTGGTTGTAGGGATTGCAACTTGGAATTGAGATTGCACACTGAAAGGTGATTTTAGAATACGTACGAACAATAACAATAATAACGAGCGTACATTAATCAGAAGGGGCGAAAGCCCCTTTTTTATTGTCTGGCTCTGGTATCATCTCCGCTTCGAGTAGTTGGAGTCTTCGGTTGTTTTCGTTGTTTAAAAAGAAAAGCCCTCAGCGAATGGACGTCTTCAAAGACGTCATCTCACAGGAATTCCACGGCATCCATCACCGAGACTTATCGTCTGGTAGTCTGCGGGTGATTGAAATTCTCCAGCAAGCCGGATACGAGGCTTACTTGGTCGGCGGAGGAATTCGTGACCTACTTCTGGGAAAGCACCCCAAAGACTTCGATGTGGCCACTAGCGCCAAACCGGCTGAAATCCAGAAACTTTTCCGAAAATCACGAATCATCGGCAGACGATTCCAAATCGTCCACGTTCGGATGGGCGCGGAAATCATTGAAGTCACCACCTTCCGCGGATCTGCAGAAAATAGCAAACTCCAACAAGCGAACGCATCAGGCATGCTGGTCCGGGATAACGTCTTTGGAACCGTTGAAGATGACGCCGTTCGCCGCGACTTCACGATGAACGCACTGTATTACAACCCGGCGAATCACGAAGTCCTCGATTTCGTCGGCGGTTACGATGACCTCGAAGACGGAGTGATTCGAATCATCGGGGATGCCGAAACACGGTATCGAGAAGACCCCGTTCGGATGCTTCGCGCCGTTCGATTTATCGGCAAACTCGGCCTTGAGCTCGAGGAAGCCACCGCGGAACCCATTCAACGACTGAGCCCGCTTCTTCGAGATGTTTCCCCCTCGAGACTCTTCGATGAAATTCTCAAGCTACTTCAAGCCGGTCATGGCCACGCGACTTTCCCGCACCTTCGGATTCACGATTTGCTGCGACCTCTATTTCCGCAGACACATGAGTTGCTCGAAGAAGGCGACGATATCCATTATGAAGAGCTCATTCATCTCGCACTACGCAACACCGACACGCGCCTCAATGAAGGCAAGTCGGTCACTCCAGCCTTTCTTTATGCCGCCATGCACTGGCCACAAGTGCATCGTCGTTGGGATGAATTGGAAGCGGAAGGACATGGACGAAGTCAAGCATTGGCCATCGCCTGCTCAGAAACCTTAGATTTCAATCAACAGTTTATCGCCATCCCGAAACGTTTCAGCATCACCATTCGAGAAATCTGGGAACTCCAAGCCAAGCTTGAAAAACGCCACGGACGTCGGCCGGACTCGACACTTGAGCACCCCAGATTTCGGGCAGGCTATGATTTCCTGCTCTTAAGAGAACGCTCCGGTGAAATCCCAGGCGGACTCGGGGAATGGTGGACCCAATATCAAATCGCTGACGATGCCCAACGGCGCGATTTGATTGCCTCGGTCAAAGAGGACACCGATGAACCACCGAAACGTCGACCACGCAGAAAATATCAGCGACGTGACTAACACCATCTTCCTGGGAATTGGTTCTAATCTGGATGATCCCATCCACCAAATTGAGCAAGCGATTGGGGCACTCTCCGTGTTTGTCCATTCCATCAAACGCGCTCNCCTGTATCGCTCCAAGCCTCTCGGGCCNCAAGATCAACCCGATTTCGTCAACACCGTTATTCAAGGCGAGACAGGACTCGCGCCCAGTGACCTTTTAAATCGGACTCAACAGATCGAAACAAGCCAAGGACGGATGAAAACCATGCATTGGGGACCACGTACCATTGATATTGATATTCTGTATTTCGCGAACCTCAGAGTCACGACTCCGACGTTAACCATTCCGCATCAAGAAATTTTCAATCGCTCTTTTGTCGTGATCCCGCTACTGGACTTGTTACCCAACGAAATGACGCCAACAGGTGACCGAATCGTNCGAAACCGATACGATGCTTCGACACTGGTTCGAATTGATACATAGGAAGTACTGACAGTGGCAAAAATCACTCTGAACACGCTGAAAAAGCACCGAATGGACGCGACTCGATTCAGCATGGTGACCGCCTACGACGCCTGCTTTGCCTCAGTGGCCTCAAATTCCGGCATCGACTCTATTTTAGTGGGTGATTCCTTGGGAATGGTTCTCCAAGGACACGCGAGCACTCTCCCTGTCACTGTGTCTGATATCGCTTATCACACCGCATGTGTCGCTGCCGCTTCTCCCGATTGCCTGATTGTGAGCGACATCCCGTTCATGGCCTCTGCGACAACCCAAGATGCTGTAGAGACTGCGCGAGCACTCATGCAAGCTGGCGCTCATGTGGTGAAAGTCGAAGGCGGGAGAAATCTTATTGATCTGGTCAAACTCTACCACGATCAAGGCGTTCCGACCTGCTGCCACCTGGGTTTGACACCTCAATTTGTCAATCAGTTCGGAGGCTATCGCGTCCAAGGGCGGACAGACGAAGCAGCCAAACGTTTGATCGATGCAGCCGCAAGCCTAGACCAAGCCGGCGCCGACCTACTGCTTCTCGAATGTGTTCCAAACCATGTCACAGAAGCGATCATGGAAGCCACATCGGTCCCTGTGATCGGCATTGGTGCAGGGCCCTCGACCACAGGGCAAGTGCTTGTCATGCATGACCTCCTTGGCATCACACCAGGCAATCCCGCTCGATTCGTGAAAAATTTTATGCAGGATGCACACTCGATCCAACAAGCATTCGAAGCTTTTGATCGCGCGGTCAAAGAGGGGGTATTCCCAGCACCGGAGCATTGCTTTGAGCAGTAATCGCCGACCACAGATCTATAATACCGTCGATGACCTCCGACAATTCTTAAATCAAGGTCGCCAACAGGGCCATACCATTGGCTTTGTTCCAACCATGGGAAGCCTCCATCAAGGCCATCTGGATCTGGTGCAAAAAGCGTCTGAATTGGCTGACATCGTGGTGGTTAGTATTTTCGTCAATCCGATGCAATTTGGACCCCATGAAGACTTTGATGCTTATCCAAGGACCTTAGATTCCGATTGCGACGCCTTATCTGACTGCAGATGTGATGCTGTCTTTGCGCCCACTGTGCGAGAAATTTATCCTAAAGGTGTCAATACCGAGATCGACGTTCCAGGTCTTTCCACGATCCTCTGCGGTCATCATCGCCCAGGCCACTTCAAAGGTGTCGCCACGGTCGTCACCAAACTGCTCAATATTGTGCAACCTGAAATTGCTGTTTTTGGCAACAAGGATTACCAGCAGTTACAAGTGATCCGAACGTTAGTCACGGATTTATTGATGCCGGTCGAAATCATTGGTGCAGATACCACCCGAGAACCGAGTGGCTTAGCGATGAGTAGTCGAAACGCCTACCTCTCCGCGACAGAGCGAGACACAGCATCACGACTGTATGCATCACTTCAAGCGATCGGCGAAGCACTGAAAAACGATCACCAAGTCGCGACTACACTCAGAGAACAAAGAGAACGGTTGGCTGCGGCTGGGTTTGTCATTGATTACCTCGAGATCCGTGATGCCAATGATTTATCTCAATCATATGTGGAATCGGAGACGGCGGTGATTTTGGTCGCAGCTAGGCTCGGACAAGCACGATTAATCGATAACTTGGTCGTCTCTCTGGCATCCAAATAACAAAAGGCCCCGTCAAGCGGGGCCCTTTGATCCAAACCAAGACAACCGTCTAGTGACGGCGACCCCGGAATTAGATGTCTTTCATCGTCAGTTTGATCCGACCACGAGCGTCAACATCAAGCACTTTCACTTTCACGATGTCACCGACTTTCATATGGTCTTCCACATTCTCAACGCGCTCTTCGGAAATCTGACTGATGTGCACCAATCCATCTTTCCCTGGGAGGATGTTCACGAACGCTCCGAAGTCGACAATTCGCTCAACCTTCCCTTTATACACGCCGCCGATCTCTGCTTCTGCTGTGATCGCCTCAATCATTGAAATCGCTTTTTGTGCTTTTTCTTTGGTCTCAGCGTACACACGAACCAATCCATCGTCATCCAGATCAACAGTTGCCGCAGATGTCTCACAGATGTTGCGAATCGTCGCACCACCCTTACCGATCACTTCACGAATCTTGTCTGGATCGATCCGGAAGCTATAGGTACGAGGTGCTGTATCAGCAACTTCGTCACGCGCGCTATCGATCACCTTGTTCATCTCGCCAAGAATATGAAGACGAGCGTCTTGAGCTTGTGCTAGCGCGGCTCGCATAATTTCTTCAGTGATGCCTTGGATCTTGATATCCATCTGCAGAGCAGTCACGCCATCTGACGAACCGGCCACCTTAAAGTCCATGTCACCGAGATGATCTTCATCACCTAAGATATCTGTCAGAACCGCGTATCCATCCTCTTCTTTCACGAGACCCATTGCGATACCAGCAACAGGAGCGCGAAGCGGAACACCCGCATCCATTAATGCCAATGAGGCACCACACACGGATGCCATCGATGATGAACCGTTGGACTCAGTAATCTCACTGACAACGCGAATGGTGTATGGGAATGTTTCTTCGTCTGGAAGCATGGCGTAAACACCACGGCGCGCCAAACGGCCATGGCCGATCTCGCGACGCTTTGGACCTGACATCATGCCAGCTTCACCCACACAGTATGGAGGGAAGTTGTAATGCAACATGAACGTGTCTTTGTCATCACCCATCAGGCCGTCAACAATTTGTGCATCACGCAGAGCACCCAGAGTTGTCACAACGATGGCTTGAGTTTCACCGCGGGTAAAGATCGCCGAGCCATGCGCACGCTTTAAAGAACCGACTTCACAATTGATCGGACGGACCGTCTTTTGATCGCGACCATCAATCCGCGGAAGACCTTGAATCACACGGCTACGCACCACGTTTTTCTCGACTTTGCTGAATAATTCACCGACTGCTTCAGCATGCTCACCCTCTTCACCGCCGAGAGTCGCAATGGCTTCAGAGCGAATGTCACCCAGAGCGTTATAACGCACCATCTTTTCTGAGATCTGGTAAGCCTCAACAATCCGTGGCTGGAACTGATCTTTGATCTGAGAGTACAAGGCTTCATCGATCGCTGGCGCTTGCCAATCCCACGCAGCTTTGCCGAATTTCTGGCCAAAGTCTCCAATCGCAGCAATCGCGACTTGGAATTCTTGATGGGCAAACATCACAGCCCCGAGCATCTGCTCTTCAGTCAGCTCATCGGCTTCCGACTCAACCATCAATACAGCGTCAGCGGTGCCGGCCACAACCATGTCTAACCGAGAATCTGACAACTCTTCAAATGAAGGGTTGAGCATGTATTGACCATCTTCAGAGAAGCCAACACGTGCGGCTCCGAGAGGACCGTTAAATGGAATCCCTGAAATCGCCAGAGCCGCAGATGCACCCAGCATAGCGGCTATATCAGAATCGTGTGTTTTCGACGCTGACATCACCGTTAATACCACCTGGACTTCATTCATGAATCCATTGGGGAATAGAGGACGGATCGGACGATCAATCAAACGGGATGTCAGTGTTTCCTTCTCTGTCGGCCGGCCCTCACGCTTAAAGTAACCACCTGGGATTTTACCTGCCGCATACGTCTTCTCTTGATAATGCACTGACAGTGGGAAGAAACTCTGGCCGGGTTTGAGGTTTTTCGACCCGACGACGGTGGCGAGGATTTGTGTCTCGCCCATTGTGATCATGACGGCACCTGATGCCTGACGCGCAACTGCGCCTGTTTCCAGTGTGACATCCTGCCCACCGAACTGAAATTGAACTACTTGCTTTTCCATTCTTTTCCTACTTCCAACATGCCGGATCTTTCCCGGCTAAAATGCGAAAACGGCCCCGCAGGGCCGTTTCCGTTTTGAACCGATTAACGGCGGAGACCAAGTTCCTTAATCAACGCTGCATAGCGACTCAGATCTTTTGACTTCAGGTAATCGAGTAACTTACGACGCTGATTCACCATCCGGATCAGACCACGACGACTGTGATGGTCATGGATGTTCTTTTTGAAGTGACCCTGAAGGGCTTCAATATTGGCAGTCAACAGGGCAACCTGGACTTCCGGGGAACCCGTGTCGTTTCCGCCACGGCCAAACTTCTCAACGATTTCAGCTTTCTTCTCAACTGATAAAGCCATTTTCCTACTCCTACAATGGCATGCCCGACCTTATTGGCCAAAATCCGTGACGCCGCGCATGCCAGCAGCGACCGGAGATAACATCCGTTTTGCAGCGATCACATCGTCTGAATCGACAGTCACGAGCCCAATGAAGCGCTCACCTGCAAAATAGGCGCGCATAGTACCGCACTCGCCGACCCCTTTTCCAGAAACTTTTTTCCCTTGAATCAAGGTCATGCATTCGTTTTCAGTCAAATCAAGACGTGGAAAATGGCCCAAAATAGCATCCACGGGTTTTAACAAAGTCTCGGGGTCACTCTGAGCGGCCTCACAGGTCGACTGCAAGGCTAACCAAGAGTGCGCGTGATCCAATGTAAAACCACCCGAAAGTTCGCGGCGCAAAGCACTTAAATGTGCAACGGTCTGCAATTGATCCGCGATTGATTCTGCGAGACTGCGGATATAGGTCCCTTTCGAACAATGGACACGAATCTCAAGCCAACCCTCATTGGCATCGAATTGAAGAAGCTCATTGACAAAAATGTGAATGGCCCGAGGAGGACGTTCAATTTCAACACCTTGACGCGCCAGTTTATACAGCGGCTGACCCTGATGCTTCAACGCAGACACCATCGGGGGAATCTGCATTAAATCTCCTGTCAGTGACTGAAGGACGCCTCGCAGCAGTGCTTCATCGATGACAGGAATGTCTTGTTCGGCGATGACTTCGCCATCGGCATCCAACGTATTCGTTGCCGTTCCGAGCTGCACACGGGCAACATATCCTTTGTTGGCCTCAAGACCGTATTGGCTGAACTTGGCAGCTTCACCAAAAACAATTGGTAACACGCCTGTCGCCATCGGATCCAGTGCGCCGGTATGACCGACTTTTTTGGCCTTAGTCCATCGCTTCAGGCGACTAACAACCCCGTTGGATGTGAGACCTTGCGGCTTATCCACAATAAGGATCCCGTCAAGTGCGCGACCCGTGTTGCGTTTACCCATCAGTCGTGTTGATCACTCTTCAGTGCATGATGAATCAACTCATTGATGCGCGCACCACGCTTTAATGAATCATCATAATGAAAACGCAGATGAGGCACTTTACGGACTTTCAGTCCGCGACCTAATTCCATCCGAAGAAAAGATGCTGCTTCGTTAAGAATCGTCAAACTTTCGACAATTTTTTGATCCGAATCATCTGCCACCAACACCGTCACGTTCACGTCGGCGTATGACAAATCTTTCGACAAATCAACGAAGTTGACTGTCACCATCCCAACACGGGGATCCTTCAGCTCACGTTGGATCAGCAGAGCAAGATCTCGCTTGATCTGCTCACCCAAACGCTGTGTGCGACTAAATTCCGCCGGCATCAGATCTTCCGTGCAACCTCGCGAACATCGAAGACTTCGATTTTGTCGCCTGGCTTCACATCCGTGTAGTTCTTCACGCCAATCCCGCATTCGGTACCATTGCGAACCTCGTTGACGTCGTCTTTAAAGCGACGCAAGGACTCGAGTTCTCCTTCATAAACCACCACGTTGTCCCGTAAGACACGAATCTTCTTGTTTCGGTAAACAATCCCTTCAACCACCATACAGCCTGCAATTTGGCCAAATTTTGGAGAGTTAAAGACATCGCGAACCTCAGCGATACCGACAATTTCCTCTCGAAGCTCTGGAGCCAGAAGACCAGACATTGCCGCTTTCACGTCATCGACGATGTCATAAATGACACTGTAATAGCGCAACTCAATGCCATCACGCTCGATGACTTGACGCGCACCGGCATCAGCACGCACATTAAAGCCCAAAATGATCGCACCTGCTGACGATGCCAAAGTCGCATCAGACTCTGTGATCCCACCAACACCCTGAGCAATCAGATTCACACGGACTTCCGCTGTCGCTAACTTTTGCAAAGCAACCGACAATGCCTCCAACGTCCCTCGAACATCGGTTTTCAACACGAGGTTGAGGTTGGCGACTTCACCAGCTTCCATGTTGGCGAACATTTGATCGAGCTTCTGCGCTTGCTGGCGTTTGTGCTCTGCATCTCGCGTCCGCTCAGCACGGAATTCAGCAACTTCTCGTGCTTTCCGCTCGCTTTCGAGAACCATCAGCTCATCGCCAGCATCGGGTGTACCAGAAAGACCTAGGATCTCAACAGGAATCGATGGACCGGCCTGCTTGATCTGCTGACCATTCTCATTCACTAGCGCACGCACTTTACCGACTTGTTCACCGGCAAGAATGGCGTCACCCACTTTCAAAAGACCGTTTTGAACGAGCACCGTGGCCACAGGACCGCGCCCACGATCCAAACGTGACTCAACAACGGTGCCACGCGCAGGCCCTTCATGAACTGCAGTGAGCTCAAGCAATTCAGATTGCAATAACACAGCTTCCAACAGTTGATCGATTCCTTCGCCGGTATGCGCACTGACCGGGATGAACTGCACATCTCCACCCCAATCTTCAGGAATGACTTCGCGGCCAGCCAATTCAGTTT
>JGI26083J51738_10001850_pt1 | contig 11223 bp, 7 predicted proteins | sample SaaInl85LU_5_DNA_FD_51738 | JGI IMG/M metagenome (IMG submission 51738)
AAGTTTATAGAATAACAGACGTGCAATACTTTTGTAGCATCTGTCATATTGGGCTCTAAGCCGCCATTCGCTGCGTGATCATCTTACGACTGCTATGCGGACAAAGTGTGAATTCGCTGAAACTGCGCCAATGGCCGCTTTTGTGGATCCCGCATCGTGCACCAACCTTTCCGCGTCCAACGATTTTACCACTCAACATCAGTGTGGGAGCGTCCAAAATTACGTGGTGTCTGGGCTGTGCCTTCTTCTCGAAGATTTTGGACGCCCTGGCAGAGACAACGTTGCGTCAGCCCGAGGCGTCTGGCTAATAACTCGGCCGTTGGCGACGACGTAAAGTCGGGCAGCACGTAGCCGCAAAGCTTCAATCGGGTTGCTGGCATCAAGGACAACCAAGGACGCCTTAGCTCCGATGCGCAGTCCGTAATCCGTCAAACCCATCGTTTTGGCATTGTTCACTGTGACCATGTCAAAGCAGGTCCGCATATCANCAGGGCTGGTCATTTGCGCAACATGCAAGCCCATGAATGCCACATCAAGCATATCGGCAGTGCCAAGCGAATACCAAGGGTCAAGCACGCAATCTTGGCCCCATCCGACATTGATACCCATGGCCAACATTTCTTTTACGCGNGTCAGGCCGCGACGCTTGGGAAAGGTGTCATGCCGCCCCTGCAGCACAATATTAATCAGCGGGTTTGGGATCACGTTGATTTCAGCTTCGGCGATAAGCGGAAGCAATTTCGAGACATAGTAGTTGTCCATCGAATGCATTGACGTCAAATGTGATCCCGCGACCCTGCCATTAAGGCCTAGCCGCTGTGTTTCNCATGCAAGTTTTTCGATGTGACGTGAATGTGGATCGTCCGATTCATCACAGTGCATGTCCACTTGCAAACCACGCGCCGCTGCGATTTCGCAGAGTTCTGTCACCGACGTCGCGCCGTCTTCCATTGTGCGTTCGAAATGTGGGATACCACCAACAACATCGACGCCCATGTCCAAGGCACGTATGGTGTTATCACGTGCCGTGGGATCGCGGTAGAAACCGTCCTGTGGGAATGCAACAAGCTGCAGATCGATATAGTCTTTGACCTGTTCTCGGACTTCAAGCAGCGCTTCGACCCCCAAAAGCCGATCGTCACAGGTATCAACATGGCTGCGAATTGCCAAAAGCCCCATGCTCGCTGCCCAATCGCAATAAGTCAGCGCGCGTGCCATGATATCGTCTTGGGTCATGACCTGCTTGAGTTCGCCCCAAAGCCCGATGCCCTCAAGAAGTGTACCGGACGTGTTGACCCGTGGCAGGCCGTAGGACAGCGTTGCGTCCATGTGAAAATGTGGATCGACGAAAGGGGGGCTGACTAAATCACCTGACGCATCAACCACTTGGCCAGCTTCCGCTGTTTCAAGCGCTCCGATAGCCGTGATTTTGTCGCCCACAACCCCAATGTCTGAGACTTGCCCATCCGGCAGCGTGCCGCCTTTGACGATCAGATCAAACATCAGCGTTCTCCTTTATTGAACGGAACCATGAGCGCGGCAGGCACTTCGGCGCGCCGTGACATGAGGATAAGCGCGAATATCGATAGGATAAAGGGCATCATCAGGAATATTTGGTAGGGAATATGGGTGCCCAAACTTGTTTGTTGTACCCGGATCTGTAGCGCATCAAAAGCTGCGAAAAGAACAGCGCCCAACAGTGCCTTGCCGGGTCTCCACGATCCAAAGACAACTAGCGCAATACAGATCCAACCACGGCCATTTACCATCTCAAAGAAGAAGCTGTCGAATGCCGACATAGTCAAGAAAGCGCCGCCGACGGCCATCAGGCCGCTGCCAATCATCACGCTCCCCATGCGGATCGCCGTGACGGATAGACCTTGTGCCACCACGGCTGCGGGATTTTCACCGGCTGCGCGCACGGCGAGTCCAAGGGGAGTGCGGTAGAGAACCACGCCGACAACCGCGACAAGAATGAAAGCAAGGTACGTCAGCGGTGTTTGAGAAAACAGTGCCGATCCAAGTAACGGAATGTCTGATAGGATCGGGATTTCATATGGTTGGAATGCTTCAATTTTTGGCGGGCTTGTCACCTCCGGCAACGCCAACCGATAGGCGTAATAGGTCGAGGATGTTGCAAGCAATGTCACGCCAAGCCCCACAACATGCTGAGATAAACCAAACGGCACTGTTAGTGTGCTATGGAGCAGGCCAAATAGCATCCCGACCAACATCGCGACACACACACCGGCCCAAAGCCCTGTGCCAGAATAAACTGCCATCCAGCCTGCAAAAGCACCAGCGACCATGATGCCCTCAATCCCGAGGTTCAACACGCCTGCACGTTCACAGATCAACTCTCCCAATGTGGCAAAGATCAGTGGGCTGGCGATGCGAATTGCTGCGGCCCAAAAGCTAGCGGTGAAGAGGATGTCGATAATTTCCATGACGCTAATCCCTCACCACGCTAAAGCGCGTCAGCATGATGGCCAGCACCATAAGAAGAAGCGCTGTCGCAAGCATGATATCGGCTAAATACGTCGGCACATCAGCCGCACGGCTCATACTGTCAGCACCCACAAAAATACCTGCCACGAACAAGGCCGCCACGATCACGCCAAGTGGATTAAGCAATGCCAACATCGCCACGATGATCCCTGTGTAGCCAAACCCCGGCGACAGGTCGAGTGTGAGGCTACCCTTTAAACCGGCCACTTCTGAAAAACCCGCAAGCGCTGCAAGACCACCAGAAAGAAGCGCCGTTTTCACGATCACAACGTTGACCGGAATGCCCGCGAAAGCAGCGGCATCTCTATTTAGCCCAACGGCGCGCATTTCGTAGCCCAAAGTGCTACGGTTCTGGATGATCCAAATGCAAATGGCCGAGAATACTGCAAGACCAAACCCCCAGTGCAGGCGTAGCCCATCCACAATTCGCGGTAATTTCGCTTCGGGTATGATGCGGGCTGATTTAGGCCAACCCATACCCATTGGGTCTTTGAGAACCCCTTCAAGCAGCATTGAGATAAACAGTAAGAAAATGAAGTTGAACAGCAGTGTTGTGACAACTTCATCAACGCCAAACCGTATTTTCAGGAGCGCGGGAGCCAACAGAACGACGGCACCCGCTAAGATAGATGCGACAATGATCAAAGGTAAAATCGCGAAACTTGGCCAAGGCAAAACACCCGTGCCTAGTAGAACCGTCATAAGCGCACCTGCATAAAGTTGCGCCTCTGCACCGATATTCCAAAACTTCGCACGGAATGCGACCGCGACCGCGAGGCCAGTGAAAATTAAAGGAGTTGCGCGGTTGAGTGTTTCTAGGATTGCGAATTGTGAGCCAAACGAGCCTTTAAGGATCATTCCAATGACCGAAAACGGATTTGCACCTGCAACCATCGCCAAAAACGATGCGATCACGACGGTCGAGATAAGAGCGATTGTAGGTGGGACAAGTTTGCGAACCAGCGTCGGATTCTTAATGGGTTCAAGGCGCATGGGCAATGTCCGTTTCAAATCCCTGACCGGCCATCCAAAGTCCCAGTTGCGCTGGTGTCATCTCGCCCCGCTTAAATTCTGGTGAAAGCCGTCCATCCGCAATGACATGGATCACATCGGAAAGTGCCATGACCTCATCCAAATCCTCAGAAATCAATAGCACCGCTGCACCGCGTGCCCGGGCCGCCAACAATTGGCTGTGCACATAGTTGACCGCACCAATATCCAGACCACGAACAGGTTGATTAGCTANAATTATCTGTGGATCAGCCTCAAGCACGCGCCCAAGGATCAGTTTTTGCATGTTACCGCCAGACAGCAGCCGGATCGGGGTTTCTGATCCGGGGCAACGCACATCGTATTTATCGATAATACCATCTGCAAATGCCCGCGATTTGCGCCAGTTCAGCCATCCGCCATTACTAAAAGCGGGCGATTTGTATCGTTCCAATATTGCGTTCTCAACGAGGTCAAAATCAGCAATCGTGCCGGTCTTGTGTCGGTCTTCAGGGATACGCGCGATACCGCTTTGCACCGCTATACGGGGCGTCCATTTCTGAACCGTTTCGCTGCCCAGAATGACTTGCCCTTCATTTGGATTTAATAATCCACCAACGACATCAGCCATTGCTGCCTGCCCGTTGCCAGACACGCCCGCAAGACCAACGATCTGCCCCCCTTTTAGGGCCAATGAAACGGATTTCAAACCGGGTACGCTGCCGACATCAGCGGTCGTTACATTTCGCAAGGCAAGCAAAGGCGCATCTGGTTTCGCAGGCGAGACTTCAGGCGGCGTCGCTTCGGTTCCCATCATCATCTCGGCCAGCGCGTTTTTATCGGTGTCTTTCGTATTTACACCACCGGCCATTTTTCCATGCCGCAAAACAACGACGCGGTCCGCGATTGCCATAACTTCATGCAATTTATGCGAGATGAAGATGATTGAAAGCCCTTCTGCGATGGCAAGTCTGAGGGTTGCGAACAGGTCATCCGTCTCTTGTGGTGTCAAAACCGCTGTCGGTTCATCAAGGATCAGAATACGCACATCGCGGTACAGCGCCTTGAGGATTTCAACCCTCTGGCGTTCGCCCAACGAAAGCGTTCCGACACGTGCATCCGGCGAAACGGCAAGGTGAAATTTCTTTGACAACGCAGTAATCCGCGTCTTTGCTGCAGCCCGCCCCAAGCTAGGCTTTAACAGTGAATGAACACCCAACGTGATGTTCTCTTGAACGGTTAGGTTATCAGCCAAAGTAAAATGTTGATGCACCATGCCGACACCTGCATCCAATGCGGCCCGCGAGTTACCCGATGGCAATGTGTCACCAAATACGCGCACGGTTCCGCTGTCAGCCGTATATTGGCCGAACAAAATATTCATCAGGGTGGTTTTTCCCGCGCCGTTCTCACCCAAAAGGGCGACGACTTCACCAACGTTCACGGCAAGGCTGACCGCATCATTCGCGGTCAGCTTTCCAAATCGTTTGGTTATGGCGTCAAGGGAAAGTGCCTCAACTGCATCTTTGGACATGATCGATTAGGACGACGATGGTTCGTTGTCGTTAATCGTGACCGAGAACGCGCCAGACTTAATCTCAGCCTCGCGTTGCGCCACAAGCGCAAGTGCCGTTGCTGGAACTTTGCCGTCAAACGTGCCCAANGGCGCAAGACTTGTACCACCTTGATTCATGAACGAATAGACACCGTAGTCCGCGGCGGTAAAGCTACCNGCCTGCACTTCAGCGATGGCTTTATCCAGCGTTGGTTCAAAATGCCAAATCGCAGAGGCAACAACCGTGTCAGGATAATCAGCCTGCGTATCAATAACGTTACCGATGGCAAGAATACCTTTTTCCTGGGCGGCATCAGAAACACCAAAACGCTCTGCATAAAGTACATCCACGCCGTTTTCGATCATCGCGAACGCAGTTTCCTTGGCCTTTGGCGGATCGAACCAGCTGCCAATAAAGCTCACCTGGAATTTGATGTCAGGGTTTATTTCAAGCGCACCAGCCATGAATGCGTGCATTAGACGGTTTACTTCGGGAATTGGGAACCCACCGACCATGCCGATGTTGCCGGATTCAGTCATCGCACCAGCAATGATGCCTGACAGATAGGACGCGTCTTGAATATAGTTATCAAAGACCGAGAAATTCGGCAGTGCGGCGTCTTCTTTAAAGCTTGAACCCATCAAGAATGCTACGTTTGGATATTCAGCGGCAACTTCGCGTGCTTCTTGTTCAGCACCAAAGACTTCGCCGATGATCAGTGTATTACCCGCCTCAGCGTATTCACGCATCACACGTGCATAATCAGTATTGCTGACATTTTCTGAGAATGAATAAGCGATGTCGCCGCGATCCTGCGCTGCAAGTGCAGCCTTATGAATACGGCTGACCCACTGCTGTTCGACAGGTACAGTATAAATACCTGCTGTTTTGATCGGTTCAGCGGCCAAAGCTCGCCCCGCCCCAAGTATCAGCGATGTTGCTGCGGTCGTCGCCATAAAGTGGCGACGGCTAAGGTTTGTTGTTTTCGTCATCGTGTCATCCCTCTCATGTTTTGACTGAGTAACTCTTCTTTTAACCATTTGGTCAAGAATTTTATTTGCTGGTCGAGATGGCGATGCTCACCGCGCTTTGCCAAATGGACTCCCAACTCAAATGAATTTGACCTGTACCGGAGATCTCATGCACCGGTACTGTCAGATTAAACTTGGTTGAAGCGAGCAGGGTGTATTTGTAGCATCCGCAAATGACAAAACTCTCAACCATCCCACATCACCAACTCAGCATCACCTGTGGCCTCTGTAAGCACCATACGATGCTAGAGGTAGCAAACCTCATCGCTGTCGTAGGAGGCGACACGACAGCCCACGAGGTACGTCAGAGAGCCAGATGCCATAACTGTGGCGTGAAGGGTAACAACACGTATCAGATCGTTTACACGGATAATTCTGATGTTGCGATTGATGGGGCTGTGGTTAGGTCGGATTAGTTCTTTCGCTGGCTCCACAACGGCACAACATCAGCAAACTCCGCGGTTCAAGCCGTGTTTAACTCGGCGGAAGGTTGAGCGAAGCGAACCCTTTGAAAAAGGGCTTGACCTGATGTGCGTGTGGGCGCACTACAATTCATCACATAAATACAAAATATCAACCTGTTAATTATTATTGATNNNNTTNNNNCCCCCCTTTGGTTGACCATACCCGCTATTTCCGCCACGCGTCCGCACGCCTGCGCGTCGAANCAAACATGTTTGTTTTGACATGTGATTGCGTGGCTGTTTGCGTGTTGAGGCGGCCCATNGTCCGCTCAAGCTGCAACATGGGCAGGGCGTTGGGTCAGGTTGACTGTGAAGGGTACAGGAGCGCCACTTCTACTCACGAGACAATTTCAAGCTCAATCGAACCGCTGCTCTCGCTGCGTGGCGCCAACTATTAAGCGCATACATTCAGGCTGGGCTACCAATCTGATGCGAGTTATCATTTGTCTTACAGCACCCTTTATTGTGTTGAAAGCTTTAACTTGGTAAGCTTTTTTTATGAGGAATAAGCTAAACAGTGAGTACCTTGTGATCAAAGTGCGGAAATTATTATTAATCGCTGGCATTCTGGTTAGCGCCCTAGGATCGACGGCTTCAGTTTTGGCCCGGGATCGCAGTGTTCAACGGGCGCAGCAGATCCTGACCTTGTCAGGGTTTGATCCAGGGCCTATCGACGGGCTATGGGGGGTGCGCACAGCATCCGCGTTGACAGAAATTGCGGCTGAGGCTGATTTGCTGGTTGCCCCCTCATCGGAGCGCGAGTTGCGCCCTTTGGTCTTTGCGGCAATGTGGCAGGTCTACCATCAACGAACCGAAACGGCTGAGGCGGCCCAGGCCCATTTGCAGCAAATCGTCGATGTAGCTGATGCCCGGCATCTGCTCGAGCGTGCCGGCATTGGTGCCCACCCAAGCGAGATCAGCGAACTGGTTGGCATGAACCGCAGCCAGGCGGTCACCCATGTTTTGAGCGGAATTTATGGCGGACGCACAAGTTTGGAACCGCCGGCCTTTTTGTCTTCAACGTCTTTGCCACACTACTGGATCCGTTGGGATTACGAAGAGGAAGACCGCCAGGCCTTTCGCGTCGCCCGAGATCAGGAAATGGGGGAATTGCGTAACTGGTGGGTGCGCGAAATGATCGCCACCCCGAACCCACAGGCAGAACGGCTGATCCTGTTGTGGCACAACCATTTCGTCACCGCCTATTCCGGCGTGCAGGAAGAGGTACACGCCGTGGCCCGCCAACACTGGACCTTCCGCGAATTGGGCCACGGCAGTTTCCGTGATCTGACGAAGGCGATGGTGCGTGATCCGGCGATGTTGAACTATCTGGACAACAACCGCAGCCGCAAGGAACAGCCGAACGAGAACCTGGCGCGCGAGCTGATGGAATTGTTTGTCCTGGGTGAAGGGAATTACACCGAAGCGATGGTCAAGGAAGTGGCCCGCGCCCTGACAGGTTATAGCTATAATGAAATGCGGAATTTCGAATTCGAGTTCAATCCGTGGGACCATGATCGCGGCACCAAGACGGTGCTGGGCCAACGTGGACGTTTTGATGGTGATGATATTGTTGAGGTTCTCCTGGACCAGCCCGCCGCGGCCGAGTTCGTGTCGCGCCGGTTCTGGAACGTCTACATCTCCGATTTCAATGTCGACGAAGCCCATTTGCAGAACATCGCGTCCAGGTTTCGTGACAGCGACTATGAAATCCCGGTGCTGCTGCGGGCGGTGCTGACGTCTCAGGCGTTCTGGGCACCGGAAAACCGCGCGACTATAGTGAAATCTCCAGTAGATCTTTTGGTGGGCGGGATTCGGTCAACCGGGGTTCTGCCCGAATGGTGGGCGGAGCTGCCAAACCGGATGGCCAGCCTTGGTCAGAACCTGTTCGAAGCGCCCAATGTTGCCGGTTGGCCCGGTGGGCCGGACTGGGTGACCCCCTCGCGAATTCTACTGCGGGGCGAGATGCTCAGCGATCTGGCAATGGCCGAACCGCTTGAGGCCGAGCAGGACCCGGCAATGGTGATGGCGGAGATGATGGGGGAAATGGCCGAGGACAACCCAATGATAGCACTGTCAGACGACCCCGTAGGCCGGTCGGTGTTTATCCGTTACGCTGCCGAAGATTTTGAAGGGCCCCCGAAATTCCGTATCTCTGCCGCAACGACTGTTGGCGACAGGAGCCAGATTGCTTGGACCAGCCAGACCCAGACCGCTAGAGGCGGCATCGATACGGCGCGGTTCGGTCGGGTCGAGACCTCGGACCTGCCGTGGCGCATCGCGCAGGTGGATTTCCCAGAAGACATCGACCCAGTCAAAATGATCGTATATTTCCAGAACGACCACTGCTGCGGTCCCGGTGGTTCTGATGGCGGCGACAGGAACTTTTTCGTGGATTGGGTGGCGCTGGACGGGCGGCTGTATCCCGCCGCGCAGGGCAAGCAAATCACCAACTGTAGCAATAACCAGGAAAACCCGGGCCGGATGTATTGCTCGGGCCGGTTGGAAATGGCCGAGTTCATTGAGCTTTCGGGCCCCGAAGCTCGGCCGATTGCGGCCAGCCAGACGGGTCAGGGACTTCAGGTCGATCGTGTTGCCTTTGAATGGGGCGATTCCTACGATCCGAATTCGAATTGGCAAAGCGTCAATTTCGCTCTGTTGAAACCCCGTCTGGAATCAATCGAAGTCGATGCGGTTCGCATCCGGATCATTCGCAACCGCAGTGACAAGGGAATGCGCACACTGTTGCAATTCGAAGACCGGTCCTGTTATCCGACCTGCCTTGGCGGGCCGCTGCCCCGTGCCGCTTATACCAACGACGACTCGGGCTCGCGTCAAATTAACTTGGTGCTGTCCGGCCCCGAATGGAATAACGAACGCGCCCAATGGAACCAGTTGACCGAAGCGCAGCGCGCCTTCGTCTCGGCGATCTGGATGGCCGTGCCGGAGATTCTGGAACAGTCCAAAAAGGGCCGCAACTGGCGCGAACGCAATTCCGACGCGCAGTTGGGCGGCTGGGAGCAAGTGCTAGAGCACATTGTGCGCACCTTGCCAAAATCGCGCTACGCCCGTTATGCCCCGGATGAGGTGTTGCAGATTGTGCCCTCGGCCAACGGTGGCGGCATGATGATGTCGATGATGAGCAGCCTGGCCAACACCAGTCCCGACCAGATCGCCGGCGTCTTCCGCGATCAGGCCCAGTGGACCGAGTGGGAGGAATTGAGCGGGACCGTGCCCCCAGCGCAGATATTCCTGGCGAGTGCGCCCGTCTCGTCGTCTGCCACAACGTCGGATTTGAACGTTCTGTTCCTTGATCCGATCTACAACCTGAAATAACGCGGAGAGGTCCCTATGAACCGTCGTACTCTTTTGAATGCCCTGGTCGCGGGACTTGCCATCCCGCTGGCACCGATCCGTTTGGCAAATGCGGCCCAACGCAGTGGCCGCCGTCTGATTTTGGTGGAACTGTCCGGTGCCAATGACGGGTTAAACACCGTGGTTCCAATCAAGGAAGAACGGTATCGCGAGATCCGGCCGAACATCGGTCTGAAAGGGCAAGAGGTGTTCGACATCGGTAACGGGTTGGCCCTGCACGAATCGCTGAAACCTCTGGACGCGGCTCTGCAAGCCGGAGACTTGGCCATCATCCAGGGCCTTGGCTACCCCGGTCAGAACCGCTCGCACTTCAAGTCCATCGCGCTTTGGGAAACCGGCGGCGACGGCAACCGGGCCGGAAAAACCGGATGGCTGACCGAAGATATCGAAGGCATGGGCAGCGCTAATGAGTTTGACGCCCACGGGATCAGCTTGGATGGGGGCATGGGGGTGTTTACCTCGTCTTCGGGCGTGTGGCTGTCGATGACCTCACTCAGCCAGTTCACCAGCCTGAGCGATGCGACTGCGCGGGTGGCGTCAAACTCCAGCGGGGTTTCCTCCTTGAGTAATCAAGCCCTCTCGATGATACTGGACCGCGGGCAGGCGCTGAACACTGCCATAACGCGAATTTCTGACAAGATTGGCGTGATGAACAATCATACCGAGTTTCGTATCAATGCTGGTGAGCTGGGGCGTCAGGCAGCCATGGCGGCGAAGTTGGTGCAGGCGGGCATCGACGCACCGGTTATCAAACTCAAAATTGACGGGTTCGACACCCATGAAAACCAATATTGGTCGCACAAGAACTTGTTGCGAGACTTAGGCAATGCACTTGCAGGGCTGCGCACCATGCTTATAAGCAGTGGCCATTGGGAAGATACGCTGGTCATGACCTACAGCGAATTTGGACGCCGGGCGGTAGAAAACCACTCAGGAGGCACTGATCACGGCACCGCTGCTCCGCATTTCTTAATGAGTGGTGCTCTGGAAGGTGGGATCTGGGGCGCACACCCTGACCTTGGCACGTTAAAGGAGGGCGACATGCAGTTCACGATGGACTACCGGTCAGTTTATCATCTTGTCCTGGCCAATTGGTTCGGGCTGGATCAGAATCGTTTTCAGGATTTTGACAAGTCGGCAATCGAGGGATTGCTTATGTCATAAGTAGGCACTGTCAGACAAAACGTGTAATCCAATGCCGCTGCTCTTGCTGAGTGGCGCCAACTATTGAGCGCATAGATTCAGGCTGCGCTAGCAATCTGATGCGAGTTCGCGTTAGTTTGACAGAACCCTAACAGC
>JGI26083J51738_10001851_pt1 | contig 11220 bp, 10 predicted proteins | sample SaaInl85LU_5_DNA_FD_51738 | JGI IMG/M metagenome (IMG submission 51738)
CGTACAGCCTCGCCCAGTAGTTCTGCAATGGTGATCACGCGGACACGGCCGGTATCCATGATCGCAGCGGGGACGGGGATACTATCAGTAACCACTAATTCGTCAAGCGCGCTGTCTTTCAAATTTTCAAGCGCACGACCGGACAAGACCGGGTGCGTACAATAGGCGACAACTTCTTTAGCACCTTCTTCTTTCAGTGCTTTGGCTGCATTACACAGCGTGCCTGCCGTGTCGACGATGTCATCAACGATCAAACAGGTGCGGCCGCTGACTTCACCGATAATGTTCATGACCTCGGCCTGGTTGGCGGCTGGGCGACGCTTATCAATAATTGCGAGATCGCTGTCTAACTGTTTAGCCATCGCGCGAGCGCGAACCACGCCGCCAATATCAGGGGAGACGACTACCGCATCTTTGGGTTGTTTGCGTTGGATATCGTCGAGCATCACAGGNGTNGCATAAATGTTATCAACGGCGACATCGAANAACCCTTGGATCTGGTCGGCATGCAGATCAACGGTTAACACTCGGTCGATTCCAACTCCGACCATGATGTCAGCCACCACCTTTGCCGTGATCGGAACACGAGCGGAGCGTGGACGTCGATCTTGGCGGGCATAGCCGAAGTAGGGGACGACTGCGTGATTCGTGATGCGGATGCGCGACGCAGTGCATCACACAACACCACCAATTCCATTAAATTGTCATTGGTTGGCGCACAGGTTGATTGCAAGACAAAGACATCTTGCCCGCGCACATTTTCGACGATTTCGACAGCGATTTCACCATCAGAAAAACGACCAACACTGGCATTACCCAGCGGAACGGCGAGGTAATCAGATACTTTTTTGGATAACTCTGGTGTGGCGTTACCGGAGAACAACATCAGTTGGGCCACGGGTGACTCCTTGAGCGTCGAGCGGTTTGAAAATGGCTGGGGTGGTAGGATTCGAACCTACGAATGGCGGGATCAAAACCCGCTGCCTTAACCACTTGGCCACACCCCAGTTACGCGTTTGCGCCGCAAGTATACAACATTGATCGATGACTCAGGAGACCAACTTGAACCGTTGCAGCATCACCAATGATGGCTTCGGCCGAGTCGGCGTTGACCGGATCGACGACAAACACGCATCCGCCTGTTCCCGTGAGTCTCGGCTCCCCGAACACTTGCAATTGATCCATCAGACGGTCAATGGCCGGATGGATGTCTCGAACAAGTGATTCGCAATCGTTGTGTGTTGTATCCAACTGCGAGGCGCGGATTCTGCAAGAGGGGGTATCTCTTGTCAACTTTGGATGCTGGAAAATTCCCTGTGTTGACACATGAATTTGCGGATCGGCAATCAAAACTTGAGTCCCCGGCCAATGCACTTCTGTGAATTTCTCGCCAACGCCTTTGGCAAAGCAGCTGGATCCAAAAATAAAGACAGGAACATCCGCGCCAAGCCTGAGTCCAATCGCTTGCAGCGCCTCGTTGGACTGCCCGAGATGAAAGATGTCATTNAAGGCAACCAAGGTTGTTGCTGCATCTGACGATCCGCCGCCTAGACCACCGCCGGATGGAAGATGTTTTTCAATCAGAATTTCGACACCGTGAGAGGTTTGGTCGAGTACCTGAGCGGCTGCTTGAAACACGAGGTTCTGTTCGCCAAGTCCTAGGGGGTCATGNAGCAGGTGGATCCCTGGAATCTCAGTTGGACGAAAATGGATCCAGTCACACCATTGCACGAATTGAAAACCAGTTTCGAGCAGGTGATAGCCATCAGCCCGACGTCCGACGATATGGAGAAATCGATTGATCTTTGCGGGAGCGGCAGCTTGAACGCCACCCTCAAGCAAGGTTGAGGGTTGAGTTACTTGGTGATGGCCTGCCATTCAGTACTGGCCCAGCGAATTTCGACGCCTCCACGAGTTGCAGTCAGACGTCTTGGTACTTCAAATCGATGTGAGCCCGATTCGATCGAAATATTGCCATTGTAGGCCAGTTGCCATCCGTCTTGAGCCAGCTCTGTGATGCGACCTTCACCGTCTTTCTCGACCGATTCCAGGGGCATATTTGGCGCGTCGAGACCGCGCACCCAGTAGCGCAAGGCATTCACAGGNAGTGAGATTTCCATNACTTCACGAAACAGAGTGTCAGCATCTTTTGCCACGGTTTCGCGGTCGTCGGTCTTCAGACGTGCTTCTGATTCAGTCACCGTCAGTTGTGCAACAACTGATCCCGTCGGCGANAGCACATCTAAGCGCTCTTCTGATGGGTTCAGGATCCAGCGAATACTGCCAGATTCGGTTCCTTCAGCGGTGGAGACTGAAAACTTGGCGGTCAGGTCCCACTGGTTNANCTGATCTGCGGGAAGAAACGTCAAAATCTCAGCATCATCGTCTGACGACCATGGCATGAGAGAGCAACCGGTCAGGGTTGCACTAATGAGAAGAGTGACAATGAAATGCTTCACGAATTTGTTAACCGTTGTATTGTGTCGCGAATCTTGTCACTTTCTGGCGTCGATTCATAGCCTATATCCCAAATTTCGCGGGCTTTTTGCTGTTGGCCGAGTCGCCAAAGAAGTTCACCATAGTGTGCAGCGATTTCGTGATCTTGGATCATTTCCCAGGCTTTGACAAAGTAAGGCTCAGCCTCATCAAGGCGTCCGAGTTTCAACAGCACCCAGCCCATGGAATCCAGAATGGCGGCAGATTCTGGTTTTTGTGCGAGCGCACTTTCGATCAAACCGAGTGCTTCTTCATATCGATCAGTTCGATCGGCCAGTGTGTATCCGAGAGCATTCAACGCATCCGGATCGTTCGGCTTGAGCTCAAGAATTTGTCGAAGATCATTTTCTGCGCCTCTAATATCGTTTAATTGTTCATAGGCGAGTGCGCGCGTGTACAGGATTTCGACACTCTCTGGTTCNCGCATTAATGCTTCAGTCAGTACTGGAATCGCTGCATCGGCCATCCGATTGGCCGTTTGAAATTGTGCTTCGGCCAGATAGAGCTCGTGCTTGAAATTCGGGAACAACAGTCGGGCTTCCGAGAACCACCGATGGGCCTGATCAGGTGTCTGTTGTTTGATGGCCAGATTGGCCAATTGTTTTCTNGCCTCAATGACAAGCTCACTTCGATCGACGCGCAAGAAACGGTCGATCGCCAAATCATCTTGGTTGTTTTGAATCGCGACTTCGCCCAAGTGATAGTAGGCATTGGAACGATACTGCTCGGATGCGAGCAAGGATTTGAGGTGCTTCTCTGCGGTGTCAAGGTTGCCTGCCTGCATCTCGAGCAGACCGAGGGTCAGTAAATCTGGATATCGATTTCCGTCTTCTTCAATCACCGANCGAAGAATGGAAAGAGCTGTTTCTCGATTCCCCTCAAGACCATGCCAGCGCGCCAATTGAGCTCGGACGTTGAGGTCGCTCGTCACCTCCGTGAAGCGTTCGACAAATGCGATAGCCCGTTGGCGATCCGGTAATTCAAGGCGTGACCGAAACAGAACGACATTGGCTGGCGGCACGTGGGACTCGATCCATGCGTCGAGCCAGTCAGTCCCTGTCTGCTCAGCGACTCGATTTTTGGCTTCGGTGACAACCATTGCTAATGAACCATTGTCCGACTGACTTCCAACTCGCGTGAGTGCATTTAAGAATGCCATTTGGCGATCAGGTTCCAGTCCAGCCCAGAAGCTTGCCAACCAGTGCGCGCGATAGTTAGGTTCTAACGCGAACAGCTGAGTCAGTGACTCGTCGAGTGCGTCCAGCCGACTCCGCTCAGCGTTGAAAATAATCGAGGCTTCCAGAGCACCTCGTGAATCTGGATCAATGGCTTTCCAGCGATCAAGTGCCTGCTCAATTTGAACATCGGATCCAGCTTGTCGAGCAAGAAAGGCCGCTCGTTCGGCNACTTCTGGGTTCGTGCTCTTGGCCGCCGCCTTGAGATACAGATGAATCGCTTGATCTAGATGTCCAGCGGTCAGTTCAGCTTCGGCCAGTAAAATGAGGCCCGCTGGCGTTTGGATCTCGCGTGGTTGTGCCGATTCGATCACGCTTTCCATCGCACGATCGGCGGATTCCGTCTGTAAGGTGCCTATCGGCTGACAGCCAGCAATGGTTAGGAAGACCAAGAGCACGCAAGCTCTGCTACAATCCGGCCACTGTTTAGATATGGGTTTCATCGTTTTCTTAAATGGCTCTTTTAACTCTCGGGCTTAACCATACCACGGCGCCAGTCGAACTGCGTGAGCAGGTTGCTTTTGATGCGCAGCGGCTTCCTGATGCTTTGGCGGAACTGACCAAAGAGTTTCCGGGTGTCCGCGAGAGTGCGATTTTATCGACTTGTAATCGAACGGAACTCTTTTTAGCGATTGACGGTGAGAATGAACCAGAAGTGATTCAGTGGCTCGCGAGTTATCATGCGGTAGAAGCCGACGCTTTAGCTCCTCATATCTACTCGTTTAAACACCTGAAAGCCGCGCAACACATGATGCGAGTTGCATCTGGCCTCGATTCGTTGGTGTTGGGTGAGCCTCAGATATTGGGTCAATTCAAGGATGCGATCCGAACGGCTCGGGATGCCCTGACCTGTGGAACCGAACTTGAGCAAGCCTTTTCAAAAGTCCTATCGGTCGCAAAACGAGTGCGCACCGAGACTGCAATCGGTCGAAATCCTGTCTCCGTGGCGTACGCATCGGTGAATTTGGCGAGCCGAATTTTTTCTGACCTTGCCTCCTGTAAAGTGGTCTTGGTGGGTGCTGGTGAAACCATTCAGTTGGTTGCCGAACATTTAAATGGCCAAGGTGTTCGTGGGACCGATGTCGTGAACCGCACGCTGGCGAATGCAGAAATTTTAGCGGCTTCGATTGATGGCCATGCCTGGCCGCTGACAGAATTAGGCGATCGCATTCAGCATGCAGACATCGTCATTGCATCAACTGGCGCTTCGGTGCCTGTATTAGGCAAGGGGATGGTTGAACGAGCCCAAAAAGTCAGGCGCCACAAACCGATGTTTATGGTGGATTTGGCTGTTCCTCGGGATATCGAGCCTGAAGTGGGAGAGATCGATTCGGTCTATCTCTATACGGTCGATGATTTGCAGGCCGTGGTTGAAGAAGGGTTAGAGCAGCGTCAGGAAGCGGCCAGACATGCGGACGCTTTGATCCGTGAAGCGTTGGACGATTGGCAGCGAGAGATTCGAGGATATCGTGCAGTCGATACAATTAAACAACTTCGCGATGGTACTCAGGATTTGTCCGAACAAGAGTTGGCTCGCGCGTTAAAAGCACTGGAGTCTGGGAAGCCGGCGGCAGACGTATTGACGCAACTAAGCCGTAACCTGACGAACAAATTTCTCCATGCGCCAACTGTCGCTTTACGAAGTGCCGCTGAGCAAGGCGATCTTTCACTTCTGGATGCGACGCATCGCCTTTTTTCGATAGATGAAACAGAGGATTCTGATTGAAACCATCATTGATCAATCGGTTGGATCAACTTGTTGACCGACACGAGGAACTGTCTGCCTTGCTTGCTGACCCAGAGGTGATCAGTGATCAAAAGCAATTTGTTGCCTATTCGCAGGAATACAGTGAGATTGAGCCGGTGGTTCAGCTGGTGCAGCGTCGACGGAGCTTAACGGCAGATCTCAAAGAGCTCGACAGTTACCTCGCGGGTGACGATGCGGAGATGAAGGAGTTAGCAGAGAGCGAAATCCCTGAGATACGGGTAGAACTTGAGTCGCTCGATGCCGATCTGCAAATCGCTTTAGTGCCCAAAGATCCAGCGGATTCACGGAGTGCGTTTCTGGAAATTCGTGCAGGCACAGGAGGCGATGAGGCAGCCTTATTTGCCGGTGATCTCGCACGGATGTACTTGAAGTTTGCAGAGACTCAAGGATGGAAAGCTGAGGTGTTGTCAGAGTCCAAGGCAGAGCTCGGTGGCTATAAAGAAGTCATCATGAAAGTTGCGGGTGATCGCGTCTACGGCCGACTAAAATTCGAGTCAGGCGCGCATCGCGTGCAACGTGTTCCCGCCACTGAATCTCAAGGTCGTGTGCACACTTCTGCCTGCACAGTGGCTGTCATGGCTGAAGCAGACCCAATGGCCGAAACCACCATTGACACGAAAGACTTACGAATTGATACCTTTCGAGCCAGTGGTGCCGGGGGGCAGCATGTCAACAAGACCGATTCAGCCATTCGGATCACACACATTCCGACTGGAGTGGTTGTTGAGTGTCAGGACGAGCGCTCGCAACACAAGAATAAGGCTCGAGCACTGAGTCTACTCCAGGCGCGTCTTGAGGATGCTGCTCGTCAAGAGCAGCAAGCGAAAGAAGCCAGTGAGCGGAAGTCGCTAGTCGGCTCAGGTGATCGCTCGGAGCGCATTCGAACCTACAATTTTCCGCAGGGTCGTGTGACAGACCATCGCATTAATCTGACACTGTATCGTCTCGATGAAATGATGGACGGTGCTTGTCAAATGATCATTGACCCTCTGGTTCAGGAGTATCAAGCCGAGCTTCTCGCAGGCCTTGATACTGGCGCATGACCTTAGCGGAAGTGCTTCGCTCGGATCCGATTCGAGCGGCAGCTTGGAGCAGTAGTGAGCAACAGTTGGTGATCTCAGAGATTCTGGGATTGTCACTCACCGAGCAAATGCTTCAAGAGGATCAAGCGCTGTCAGAGGCGGTGATTGGAAGACTGTATCAGGTGGCGCAACGTACCCAAGCCGGTGAGCCGGTTGCCTATATTTTGGGTGTCGTTGATTTTGACGGCTTACGGCTTTCGGTATCACCTCAGGTATTGATCCCGAGACCTGATACGGAGACCCTTGTCGAAACCGCGTCGCAGTTGATCGAACACAATGATCTCAACACCATCCATGACCTCTGTACAGGATCCGGTGCCGTCGGAATCGCCTTAAAAACTCGTCATCCAAACTGTGATGTCACACTCAGTGATCTGTCGATCGATGCAGTTCAGTGTGCCAAGGAAAATGTTCAGGCACTTGGACTGTCTGTGGATTGTTATCAAGCAGATTTGTTTGACGGGCTTGGTTGCTATGATCTGGTGACTGCGAATCCACCATATATTGCTTGGGATGATCCGGAGATCGATTCGAGCGTGCGATTGTATGAGCCTGCGGTTGCTTTGTTCTCGAATGCGCAGGGATTGGAATTGATCCGCCGGATTGTCAGTGATGGGATGAATCACTTAACCCCCAATGGCTATCTATGTCTTGAGCATGGTCATCGTCAGGCCCATGATGTCAGAGCGATGGCGGAAGAATCGGGTTGGCGCTCGATTCAGACGCATCAAGATCTGGCTGGACGAGACCGGGTAACCAGGATGCAAAAACGATGATGACTGATGACGAACTGCTGCATTACGCAAGACAAATTCTCCTTTCTGACGTGGATGTCGATGGTCAAGAGCGGCTTCGCAGCGCCCATGTGGTGGTCCTTGGTTTGGGCGGCCTGGGAAGTCCGCTGGCGCTTTACTTAGGAGCGGCGGGTGTTGGGCGTTTGACACTGGTCGATGGAGACACTGTTGATGAGACCAATCTGCATCGACAAGTGATTCACAGTCAGGCGAGTCTCCACCAATCCAAGGTGGACTCCGCAAAAGACCGCATTCTGGGGATTAATCCCTGGATTCATGTTGACGTGATCAGAGCGCATGCCGATGATCAGAATGTGTCCTCACTGATTGCATCATCGGATTGCATCGCTGATTGTACGGACCGGTTTGCGACGCGGTTTTTGGCGAATCGCTTGGCTGTTTCGCTCAAGCGACCTGTGGTCTCAGCCGCCGCCTTAGGTGTCGAGGGCCAGCTGACAACCATCGATCCCCGGCAGGAGAGCAATCCCTGCTATGCCTGTTTGGTTCCTGATGTCCCAGAAGTTGAGCCAACGTGCTCTGAAACTGGAGTGCTTGGGCCTGTTGTCGGTACATTGGGGAGTTTGCAGGCTGTTGAAGTCCTAGGCGTTCTTTTGGGATGGCCTGACCGTTTAGTGGGTCGTTTATTGCGTTTTCATGCCAAAACGATGGAGTGGAAGTCCTTCCGGTACCGGAAGGACCCTGCATGCCCAGTCTGTGGATCAGCTGCCAAGTTTTGAATGAAGGATTTGATTCACTGCTTGTGGATTGGCTTTTCCTTGTGACTTTTTCATCACCTGCCCGACAAAGAAGCCGAGCATCTTCCCTTGTTTATCGGAAGGCGCTGATCGGTAGTTCGCCACCTGATCCGGGTTTTCCTGGATGACCTCATTAACGATGGCCTCAATGGCACCGGTATCGGTCATTTGCACCAACCCTTTGGCTTCGATGATGGCGTTGACTTCACCCTCACCAGCTAACAAGGCTTCAAAGACTGTTTTCGCAGTTTTTGAATTCAGTGTGTTGTCTTTGATGCGACTGATGAGGTCGGCAAGTTGTTTCGCGCTGACAGGAAACTCAGTGATCACACTTCCCGTTTGATTCAGTTCAGCCAAGACACTCCCCATGACCCAGTTCGCAGCAAGCTTCCCTTCACCTGAGGTATCGGCGACCTCCGCAAAATAGTCGGCCACGTCACGGTCAGCGACTAATACGCCGGCATCATAGTCTGTGATGCCATAGTCCTTGATATAACGCGCCTGCCGCGCCTCGGGAAGCTCAGGAAGTGTGTTCCGACATGCCTCGATGAAACTGTCGTCTATCATGACAGGCAACAAATCAGGATCAGGGAAGTAGCGATAATCATTCGCTTCTTCTTTTGAACGCATCGACCGTGTTTCATCTTTATCAGGATCATATAACCGTGTTTCCTGAATCACTCGACCACCGTCCTCAAGAATTTCGATTTGACGATGAATCTCGGTGTTAATGGCTTTTTCGACAAAACGGAATGAGTTGACGTTTTTGATCTCAGTCCGAGTCCCTAAGACCTCTGATCCTTGAGGACGGATTGAGACATTGCAGTCGCAACGCATCGAGCCCTGAGCCATATTTCCATCGGAAATATCAAGGTACCGAATGATTGAATGGATCACTTTGAGGTAGGCGACAGCTTCTTTGGCTGAACGAAGTTCCGGCTCNGAGACGATCTCTAAGAGCGGCGTGCCGGCGCGATTGAGATCAACGCCCGTCATGCCATCAAAAGCGTCATGAACACTTTTTCCAGCATCTTCTTCAAGATGCGCACGCGTCACGTTAATGGTTTTTATGGTGCCGTCATCCAACGTGATTGTGACTCGACCGGGTCCGACGATTGGCTTCTCAAACTGACTGATTTGGTAGCCTTTGGGGAGGTCTGGATAAAAATAGTTTTTCCGATCAAACACAGACTCTTTGCCGATCTCGGCATCGATCGCGAGACCGAATTTCACTGCCATTTCAAAGGCTCGAGCGTTAGGCACTGGAAGAACCCCTGGCATTCCTAAATCAACCAAGGATGCTTGGGTATTGGGTTCGGCGCCAAAGGCGGTCGATGAGCCTGAAAAAATCTTGGATACCGTTGAGAGTTGAACGTGGACTTCAAGACCAATGACTGCTTCGTACATCTTATAAACTCTCCGGACGCAAAGTGTGCCAATCAGTCGCTGTTTGAATTTGATGCGCGGCATTCAAGATCGCACCCTCCCCAAAAGCAGGTCCTGTCAGCTGATAGCCAGAGGGTAATCCATCAATTAACGGTGCTTGGAATGAGCCACCTGGCAAGCCCGCCATGTTCGTCGCGACGGTGTAAATATCTTCAAGGTACATGGCAATGGGATCAGCGGTTTTTTCGCCAATGACAAAGGCGGTCGACGGCGTGGTCGGTCCAAATAGGAGGTCACACTGATTCAATGCACGCTCAAAATCCTGTTTGATTAAACGGCGGATTTGTTGAGCCTTTTTGTAGTAGGCGTCGTAGTAGCCTTCTGATAATGCATAGGTGCCGATGAGGATGCGACGTTTGACCTCGCTACCAAAGCCTTCGCCTCGTGAGCGTTCATAAAGGTCTGTTAAGTCTTTTGGATGTTCGGCTCGATAGCCAAAACGGACGCCATCAAAGCGTGACAGGTTTGAACTGGCTTCAGCCGGAGCAATGACGTAATAGGCCGGAATGGCTTCGGCGATATGATCGAGCGAGACTTCAACGGTTGTTGCACCGAGTGAACGGAAGACATCAAGGACATCATTCATGGATTGTCGCATGGCGGGATCTAAGCGTTCATCGAAAAACTGTGTGGGTAAACCAATCACCTTGCCTTTCAGGGGATCACTCAGTGTCGCGGTGTAATCAGGAACAGCTTGATCTGCCGAGGTTGAATCACGGGGATCATGACCGGCAATGAGGCCAAGACCGAGCGCGATATCTTCGGCGGTGTGAGCAATTAATCCACCTTGATCAAGACTCGATGCAAACGCGATCATGCCAAATCGACTGACTCGTCCGTAGGTTGGTTTTAACCCAGAAGTCCCTGTCAATGCCGCTGGTTGACGAATCGATCCGCCGGTATCTGTTGCTGTCGCTAGGGGTGTCATCCGGGCCGCAACAGCCGCCGCTGACCCTCCAGAACTTCCCCCGGGAACACGTGACGGATCCCATGGATTTCTGACCGCCCCAAAAAATGAGTTTTCGTTTGACGAGCCCATCGCAAACTCATCCATATTGAGTTTGCCAAGGGAGATCAGTCCAGCTTGCTGACAACGACTGACCACATGCGCATCATAGGGCGCAACAAAGTCGGCCAGCATTTTTGAGCCGCAAGTGGTCCTAGTGCCATCGGTACAAAACAGATCTTTATGGGCGATGGGAAGGCCCGCGAAGGCAGATGCTTTGCCCTTGGCTCTGGCCGCGTCAGCGTCCGCCGCTGCTTTGCGCGCATCCTCATGAGTGATGGTGATAAATGCATTGAGCTCTGGATTGAGTGAGTCAATGCGGTCTAAGAAAGCGGTGGTAATCTCGACGCTCGACAGATCACCGTCGTCAAGTGCTTGCTTTAACTGGGCCAACGTAAGGTCTGTAATCTGACTCATTCAACAACCCTCGGGACTAAATACAGCCCAGCCTCCGCCTGAGGAGCCACAGATTGGTATTTTTCACGGTGATTGGTTTCAGTGACTTGGTCGGCACGGAGTGTTTGCGTCAACTCAAGTGGGTGCGCCAGAGGAGCAACTCCATCGGTGTTGGTTTGCTGCATTTGGTCGACTAGTCCAAGGATTGAATTTAACTGTGTCAATGTCTCGTTGGTTTCTGC
>JGI26083J51738_10001862_pt1 | contig 11196 bp, 10 predicted proteins | sample SaaInl85LU_5_DNA_FD_51738 | JGI IMG/M metagenome (IMG submission 51738)
TGATTTTTTAATTTAGCCTTTAAAGCAAATCTTTAAAATCGAAACAGTAAACTAAAAAAAAATCGCCTAAAAATTACTTTTTAGACGACCTCTTTTTTGTTGTGAATATATCTTAATGTTATCTGCCTTCAGCAGCTTCTCTAGCTTCTTTTTTCAACTTTAAGTTTTCCCAAATAGTTCCACCAATCCAATATGGTACTACAAATGTTAGTAAAAAAATTAACAACCAAAAACCAGCTGTAAAAATAAACATGAATAAAACTAATCCAGAAAATTGAGAAAAATCTAACATTTTAAATTCTTTAAATAATTAATATTGCAAAAATAACACATATTTTCAAATTTCACTATCAAAAACTAAAAATTTTCAACATAAAAACAAGCAAAATGTTTATAAATAATATGCCTGCTTTTTTGTAAATTTGTNGGCTACACAAACAATCATTCAAAATGAAATACAGAATAGAAAAAGATACAATGGGGCAAGTAAATGTGCCTGCAGATAAGTATTGGGGAGCTCAAACAGAACGCTCTAGAAATAACTTTAAAATTGGGGCACCTGCATCTATGCCTTTAGAAATTGTTTATGGTTTTGCATACTTAAAAAAAGCAGCGGCCTATACAAATACAGAATTGGGAGTGTTATCATCAGAAAAAAGAGACTTCATTGCAAAAGTTTGTGATGAAATTTTAGAAGGTAAACATAATGATCAGTTTCCTTTGGTAATTTGGCAAACAGGTTCTGGTACACAATCTAATATGAATGTAAACGAAGTAATTGCTAACAGAGCTCATGAAATAGCTGGTAAAGTAATTGGTGAAGGTGAAAAAACAATTCAACCTAATGACGATGTAAACAAATCGCAATCATCAAACGATACTTTTCCTACAGGGATGCATATTGCTATTTATAAAAAAGTGATAGAAACTACGATACCAGGCATTATTAAATTAAGAAACACCTTAAATAAAAAGGCAGTAGCTTTTAAAGATGTAGTTAAAATTGGTAGAACACACTTAATGGACGCAACTCCTTTAACGTTAGGACAAGAATTTTCTGGATACGTTGCTCAATTAGATTTTGGTTTAAAAGCTTTAGAAAATACCTTAGCACATTTAAGTCAGTTAGCTCTTGGTGGTACAGCTGTTGGTACTGGTTTAAATACACCTAAAGGATATGATGTATTAGTCGCAAAATATATTGCAGAATTTACAGACTTACCTTTTGTAACTGCAGAAAATAAATTTGAAGCTTTGGCNGCACATGATGCTNTAGTAGAAACTCATGGAGCTTTAAAACAANTAGCTGTTTCTTTAAATAAAATTGCAAATGATATTCGTTTAATGGCCTCTGGACCAAGATCTGGAATTGGAGAAATTATAATACCTGCAAACGAACCAGGTTCATCTATTATGCCAGGTAAAGTTAACCCAACACAGGCAGAAGCTATTACAATGGTATGTGCACAAGTTATGGGCAATGATGTTGCTGTTACCNTTGGTGGCACACAAGGTCATTACGAATTAAATGTGTTTAAACCAATGATGGCTGCAAACGTATTACAATCTGCACAATTAATTGGAGATGCTTGTACTTCTTTTGAAGAAAATTGTGTAGCTGGTATAACACCAAATCACTCAAGAATTAATGAATTGGTAAATAATTCTTTAATGTTAGTTACGGCTTTAAACACTAAAATTGGTTATTACAAAGCAGCAGAAATTGCAAATACTGCTCATAAAAATGGCACTACTCTAAAAGAAGAAGCTGTTAATTTGGGGTATGTAACTCCACAAGAATATGATGCTTGGGTAAAACCAGAAGAAATGACAGGTAGTCTAAAATAGAGAGAATATTTTACTAAAAAAAAAACCGAAGTTAACTCTTCGGTTTTTTTTATAAATAGTATGGAAAATAAATATACCTTTTATGAGGATAAAGCTATAATTTTATTTTAATTTCGTTTTTCATTTTTACAAAATGTTTTACCACCAAAGAAAATTTCTTGCTTTTTTATTAAAATCAACCAACCAACATGGGGTACACTCCCCTTTTATTTTTAATTTGGTTACCAAAGGATTGTACAAAAAAATAAACGCCAAAAAATGGGAGTCTTTTCAAAACATAAAAAATCAACTTTTAGATACTAAAAGCTTTAAAAAAGTAACAAATTTTGATGTTGATTCTAATGTTTTTAAAGCTAATACACTTCAAACTTCTAAAATTGAAAAAATAGGTCCTATTTCTAATAAAAAAACACGTATTTTAATCAAAATTATAAATTATTTTAAACCTAAAAGCATTTTAGAAATTGGCACTTCTTTGGGTGTGTATACAACTGCCTTAAAAGCTGGAAACAAAACATCGAATATAACCACTTTAGAAAACTGTAAAGAAACTTCAAAAGTGGCTAAAAACATTTTTGAAAACAACCATTTAGAACAAATAAAAATAATAACAGGCAAGTTTTCTAAAACAATATCAGATGTTACAAAAAACAGCACTTTTGATTGTATTCTTTTTAACGATCATACAAAAAAAGAAACCCTAGTACATTTTAATAATTGTGTTTCAACTATTCATAATAACTCATTTTTTATTTTTAATGATATTTATCGGGATACAGAAATGGAAAGTACTTGGATTGAAATAAAAAACAATCCAAAAGTTACTGTAACAGTAGACCTTTTTTATTACGGAATTGTATTTTTTAGAAAAGAACAAGCAAAAGAACATTTTAAAATTAGAGTTTAACATTTTCTTAGAAAGTAAACTTTGTAACTTTGAATTTTAAACCCAAAATCTTGAACTCATCAACATGAAAATTTATACAAAAACAGGAGACACAGGTACAACAGCTCTTTTTGGCGGCACAAGAGTAAAAAAATACAATTTACGCATCGAGAGTTATGGCACTGTAGATGAACTAAACTCTTATATTGGGTTAATAAAAGACCAAGAAATTTCTAAAAATGCAAAAAATCTTCTTTTAAATATTCAAAATGAACTGTTTACACTAGGTGCAATGTTGGCTACNCCTCCAGAAAAAGAAACCTTAAAAAGTGGTAAAGAACGATTAAATATTCCTAAAGTTGATAAAAAATCGATTGCCTTTTTAGAAAATGAAATCGATAAAATGGAGGCTGAGTTACCCCAAATGACACATTTTATACTTCCTGGAGGGCATCAAGCAGTGTCATTCTGTCACATTGCTAGATGTGTTTGTAGACGTGCAGAAAGACTTTCTGTTGAATTAAACGATCAAGAAAATATAAATAACGACATTTTAATTTACCTAAACAGACTTTCTGACTTTCTTTTTGTGCTGGCACGAAAATTGACTAAAGACTCACAGGTAGAAGAAATAAAATGGATACCTACAAAAAATTAATACGTTCTTTTTTTATTGAATTAAAAATTATTTTTAAGTTTTAATAATTAGTTATCAGTATAATTAATCTTAAAAATAACTTTTTATTATATTTCTTAAAAAAGACTTGCATAATTGCGTAAAAAAATTATTTTTGCACAAAATTAAACATTAAGAAATGTATTGGACATTAGAATTAGCATCTTATTTAGCAGATGCACCTTGGCCAGCAACCAAAGACGAATTAATAGATTACGCTATTAGAACTGGAGCACCGTTAGAAGTTGTAGAAAACTTACAAGACATAGAAGATGAAGGTGATTCATATGACTCTATTATAGAAATTTGGCCAGATTATCCAACGGAAGATGATTATCTTTGGAATGAAGATGAATATTAAAAATCCAAAAATGATATAAAAAAGTCTCTAAAGAGGCTTTTTTTTTGTTTTTAAGTTCATCAAAAATAAATCTTTTTGTAGATTTATAATAAATTGATATACAAATAAATACAAATTCAATTTGTAATAAAAAAATAAATAATAATGAGCATATTAAATTCTGTAATAAAACTTTTTGTAGGCGATAAGCAACAGAAAGATTTAAAAAATTTACAACCTATTGTAGAGGATGTAAAAAAGTTTGAAGCAGCACTTTCTAAACTTTCTCATGACGAGTTAAGGGCAAAAACTATAGAGTTTAAAGACAAAATTAAGGCAGCAACTAAACAATTTACAGACAAAATAGATGCTTTAGAAATAGACGCAAAAACGGCCGATATTGACAAACAAGAAGATATTTATGCAGAAATAGATACTTTAAAAGACCAAGCCTACAAAGCCTCTGAAGATACGTTATTAGAAATTATGCCAGAAGCATTTGCAGTCGTTAAAGAAACTGCAAAACGTTTTGTAGAAAATGAAGAAATAGAAGTTACTGCCACACCTTTTGATAGAGAATTATCTGCAGAAAGAGACAACGTAACTTTAGAAGAAGACAAAGCTTATTGGGCCCACTCTTGGGATGCAGCTGGAAAACCAGTTACTTGGGACATGATACACTATGATGTTCAATTAATTGGAGGTTCTGTTTTACATCAAGGTAAAATTGCAGAAATGATGACGGGTGAAGGTAAAACACTTGTATCTACATTACCTGTATATTTAAATGCCTTAACAGGAAAAGGGGTGCATTTAGTAACTGTAAACGACTATTTAGCAAAACGTGATAAAGCGTGGATGGGACCCATTTTCGAATTTCATGGTTTAACTACAGACTGTATCGATTACCACCAACCAAATTCTGATGCACGTAGAAAAGCCTATAATGCAGATATTACTTATGGTACAAATAACGAATTTGGTTTCGATTATTTACGCGATAATATGGCTAGCTCTAAAGACGATTTGGTACAAAGAACACCAAATTATGCCATTATAGATGAGGTAGACTCTGTTTTAATTGATGATGCAAGAACTCCTTTAATTATTTCTGGACCAATTCCACAAGGAGATATACACGAATTTACAGAGCTTAAACCTTTGGTAGCAGATATTGTAAATTTACAAAAACAACATTTGGTAAGTGTACTTGCAGAGGCAAAAAAATTAATAGCAGAGGGTAATGATAAAGATGGTGGTTTCTTATTATTAAGAGTGTACAGAGGGTTACCAAAAAACAAAGCCTTAATTAAGTTTTTGTCTCAAGAAGGTATCAAACAAATCTTGCAAAAAACAGAAAATTACTACATGCAAGATAACAACAAGTTAATGCCAGAGGTAGATGAAGACTTATGGTTTGTTGTAGAAGAAAAAAACAATCAAATAGATTTAACAGATAAGGGGATTGCACATTTATCTGAAAAAACAAACAACGATACCTTTTTTGTATTACCAGACATTGGTGTAAAAATTGGCGAAATTGATGCTTCTGAAAATTCTGCAGAAGAAAAAGCCTCAGAAAAAGAAGAATTATACAAAGACTTTAACATTAAAAGCGAGCGTATTCATACCATGAATCAACTACTAAAAGCATATACTGTTTTTGAAAAAGATGTTGAGTATGTAGTAATGGATAACAAAGTAATGATTGTTGATGAGCAAACAGGACGTATTATGGACGGTCGTCGTTATTCTGACGGATTGCACCAAGCTATAGAAGCAAAAGAAAATGTAAAAATTGAAGATGCTACACAAACTTTTGCAACAGTAACCTTACAAAATTACTTTAGAATGTATCGTAAATTGTCTGGTATGACAGGAACTGCGATTACAGAAGCTGGAGAATTATGGGAAATCTACAAATTAGATGTAGTAGAAATTCCTACCAACAAACCTATNCAAAGAGATGATAAACAAGATTTAGTTTATAAAACTGCTAGAGAAAAATACAATGCAGTAATAGACGATATTGTAAAANTAGTAGAGCAAAAAAGACCTGTTTTAGTGGGTACAACTTCTGTAGAAATTTCTGAATTATTAGGTAGAATGTTACAAATGCGTAAAATTCCACATAATATTTTAAATGCAAAATTACATAAAAGAGAAGCAGATGTTGTTGCAGAAGCTGGTAAACCTGGTGTTGTAACTATTGCTACAAACATGGCAGGACGTGGTACAGATATTAAACTTTCTAACGAAGTAAAACAAGCTGGTGGTTTGGCAATTATTGGTACAGAACGACATGATTCTAGACGTGTAGATAGACAGTTAAGAGGTCGTGCTGGACGACAAGGTGATGTAGGGTCCTCTCAATTTTATGTAGCTTTAGACGATAATTTAATGCGTTTATTTGGCTCTGATAGAATTGCAAAAATGATGGACAGAATGGGCTTAAAAGAAGGTGAAGTAATTCAGCACTCTATGATTACAAAATCTATAGAAAGAGCTCAGAAAAAAGTAGAAGAAAACAACTTTGGTATCAGAAAACGTTTATTAGAGTATGATGATATTATGAACGCACAACGTGAGTTTGTATATAAAAGAAGACGTAATGCATTAGATGGTAAACGTTTGCAATTAGATATTGCTAACATGATTTATGANACTTGCGAATCTATNGTAAACAGTAACAAATCTGTAAAAGATTTTCAGAATTTTGAGTTCGAATTGATTAAATTCTCTTCTATGACTTCTCCTTTTTCTAAAGAGGAATTTGAAAAACTATCTGAAAAAGAAATCACAGATCAATTATATAATATTGTTACAGAACACTATAAAAATAAAATTGAAAAAAATGCTGTTTTAGCATATCCTGTAATTAAAGATGTTTATGAAAATGAAGGTGATAAATATGAACGTATAGTTGTACCTTTTACAGACGGAATTAAATCTTTACAAGTAGTTACCAATTTAAAAGAGGCTTATGAAAGTGAAGGTAAAAGCTTAATTACCGATTTTGAAAAAAACATTACACTTGCTATTATAGATGAAAACTGGAAAGAGCATTTGCGTAAAATGGACGAGTTAAAACAATCTGTACAAAATGCTTCTTACGAACAAAAAGATCCGCTTTTAATTTATAAATTTGAAGCTTTTGAATTATTTAAAACTACGGTAGATCACATCAATAAAGAAGTATTATCTTTCTTATTTAAAGGTGAATTACCTGCACAAGATAGAAATCAAATTTCTGAAGCTCGTCAGCAAAAAAGAGAAAATTTAAGTACTAGTAAAGCTGATGTGCAAAATACAACAGAACAAGCGATTCAAAACTCTCGTCAGCAATCTTCAGAACCTGTAGAAACCGTTGTAAGAGAACAGCCAAAAATTGGTAGAAACGAACGTGTTACTATTAAAAATGTAATGAGTGGCGAAGAAAAAGCGGTAAAATTTAAACAAGCCATTCCATTAATAGAAAAAGGAGAATGGGTTTTGGTTAGTAATTAAAAACTATTTTTTATTACTGCATAAAACGAAAAAAAATAAGATTTAAACTTTTTATTGTAAACAAAAAAATCCCGATTTAAATTTTAAAATCGGGATTTTTTTTAATAACTAAAACAGTATACTAAAAATGCGTATCCATTTGTAAATATTGTAAAAACTCTTTTTTAGTTTCTTTTTCTTTAAACTTTCCTCCAAATTCAGAAGTTACTGTAGAACTTTCTATGTCTTTTATACCTCTAGAATTTACACATAAATGTTTTGCATCTATTACACAAGCTACATCTTCTGTACCCAAGGCTTCTTGCATTGCTTGTACAACTTGCATGGTTAAACGTTCTTGTACTTGTGGTCTTTTTGCAAAATACTCGACAATTCTATTCATTTTAGACAAGCCAATTACTTTGCCATTAGAAATATAAGCCACATGTGCTCTACCAACTATTGGCAATAAATGATGCTCGCAAGTAGAATATACCACAATGTTTTTTTCTACCAACATTTCGCCATAATTATAATTATTATCAAATGTTGAAGCAGAGGGTTTATTCTTAGGATTTAAGCCCATAAAAAGCTCATTTACAAAAGCTTTCGCCACTCTTTTTGGAGTTCCTTGTATACTATCGTCTTCTAAATCCATACCTAAAGTGTATAAAATATCTTTAACACTTTCTTGAATTTTATCTATTTTTTCTTCGTCAGAAATAGAGAAAGCGTTAGCTCTTAGTGGATTNTTTGCAGACGTTGCTACATGGTTATCGCCTATTTCTTCAATTCTTTCGTCATTCATTTTGCTGTTCAATTCAAACATTTCAATCGTTTATAATAATGCAAATTTACGTGTTTACAACGTATTATTTTAGTTTCTGAATAAGTTATCGTTATAATTCTATCAATTTTCATTTAAAATTAAAAAAAAACAACCTTTGATTAGCATATTCTAACAGGGTAACTTATAAATTTGTATAGTTTAGAAAGTTAAGCTATTGTAGTTTAATACTATTTTAATTCTTTTATCAATTCTTCTAAATTGTAATTATTTTGCTCTCCAGAAATCATATTTTTCAAAGTGAATTCTTGGTTTTCTATTTCTCTAGAGCCTACAATTACTACAAACGGAATTTCGCGTTTATTGGCATAATTCATTTGTTTTTTCATTTTTGCATTGTCTGGAAAAAGTTCTGACTTTATATTTTCTGCTCTTAATTTAGCAATTGCTTTCATAGCATATAAAGTTTCATTTTCTCCAAAATTGACAAACAAAACTTTTGGTTTTGGCAAGTCTACAGTTTTAAACAAACNTAATTCTTCTAATACTAAATAGATTCTATCCAAACCAAAAGAAACACCTACACCAGAAACATCTTTTAAACCGAAAATACCTGTTAAATCATCATATCTACCTCCACCTCCAATAGAGCCCATTTTTACACCTTTGGGGGCTTCTACTTCAAAAATAGCACCAGTATAATAGTTTAAACCTCTTGCTAAAGTAACATCTACCTGTAAATTAGCAGATTGCAAACCTAATTCTTCTATAGAGTTGATTACAAAACGTAACTCCTCTACCCCTTTTGTGCCTTCTTTTGAAGTTTGTAACATTTGTTCTAAAGAAGCTAATTTCTCTAAATTAGAACCCGTAAAATTGAATAATGGTTGTACTTTTTCTATGGCATTTTCAGAAATTCCTTTGGCTAACATTTCTGCTTCTACCTTCTCCTTTCCTATTTTATCTAGCTTGTCTAATGCTACTGTAAAGTCGATTAATTTCTCTTGTGCACCAATCACCTCAGCAATACCAGACAATATTTTTCTATTGTTAATTTTAATAGTAGTTTGCAACAAACCAAGCTTACTAAAAACAGTATCATATAACTTAATAAACTCTACTTCTTGCCATAAAGATTTGCTACCTACAACATCTGCATCACATTGATAAAACTCTCTAAAACGTCCTTTTTGAGGCCTGTCTGCTCTCCAAACAGGTTGTACTTGGTAGCGTTTAAAAGGAAAGGTTATTTCGTTTTGATGTTGAACAACATATCTTGCAAAAGGTACTGTTAAGTCGTAACGTAAAGCTTTTTCTGATATTTGGGAAGTTACTTTTAGACTGTCTTTATCAGATAAATAGTTTTCATCTGCTTTTGATAAAAAATCCCCAGAATTTAAAATTTTGAAAATCAACCTATCTCCTTCTTCTCCATATTTTCCCATCAATGTAGAAGAGTTTTCAAAACTTGGCGTTTCAATCGGTTGAAAACCAAAAGTTTCGAATGCACTTTTAATCGTATTCATAATATAAGTACGATTGGCTACTTCTGTTGGCGAAAAGTCTCTAGTTCCTTTTGGGATGCTTGGTTTCATATTTAATTATGAATTTTTTATTGATGTCTTCTCGAGTATAGTAAGATGATATTAATAAAATCTCTACTACACTTGACCAGACATTATTTATTTCAGACGCAAATATCGTGAAAAAGTTATAATTTATTAGGTCTTGTATAGGTTTTATTTCTTCTTCTTAGAGAGTAAATAGAAGCATTTAACTCGAAACCTAAAAGTAAAATAATGGCATTTAACCATATAAATATCATCAATATTAAAAGTGTACCAATAGAACCATACAACTCATTATATTTTGCAAATTCGTTTACATAAAATCCAAACAAATAAAAGGTTAACACCGATAAAATAGTAGTTAAAACTGCTCCTGGAGAAAAAAACCGAGCATATTTTGCTTCTTTAACTCCATAATGATACAACAAAGAAACGGTTATAAAAATCATGGTTAAAAAGATAAAACCTCTACTTAATTGTAGCCAAATTAAATTATCTTCTAACCAACCAAAGGTTACAAATTCTTTTAAAATAAATTCAAAAAATATGATAAGTACTACTGAAAGAAATAGAAAAAATACAATTACAAAAGAAACCAACATGGCTATAAAATATGCTCTAAACACATTTCTAACTTCTTTTATATGATAGGAATATTCGAATCCCCCAAAAATAGCATTTACACCATTAGTCATTAAAAAAATAGAACCTATAAAACCAAAAGATAACAAACCACCGTATTGATTGTTGATAATATCTATCAATACAGAGTCTACTGCATCAAAGGTTTTGGGTGGTAAAACATCAGAAATAATAGAAAGTAAACCTTCTTGAGCGCCATCTATTGGTAAAAACGGAATTAATGTAAGGACAAATAACAAAAANGGNAAAATTGCCATAAAAAAACTGTAAGCAATACCACCTGCCCTAGTTGTTAAAGCGCCTTCTACAATGCCAATAAAATACATTTCTAAAACGTCGTATAAAGACATCCCTTCTAAACCAGGTACTTTAATTTTCTTTCCCAGTTTTACCAACCATCCAACAACTGGTATTTGCGCTAATTTATTTTCTACTTCTTTTGTCATTATTTTGAGTTGGAAAGTTGCAAAGTTACAAAGTTTAAAAGTGTCAAAGATTATTAGTATTGGATTTTATACTTCTTATAAAACTCGATAACATTCTCTCTATCTCTCTTGATAATTCATACAATTCATCAAATTTTTCTTTAAGAATGTATTGTAAATTAAAGGCTATTTCTAATTGTGTTTGTAACTCAAAAAGTGATGAAATAGCAATATTTAAAAAACGGAGTTAGTCTTTAACACTATCCCTTCCAAAACCTTCAGAAATATTACTTGGAATTGAAATAGAACACCTTCTTATTTGTGATGTTAACCCAAAGAGTTCTTCATTAGGAAAAGTTNTAGATATTTGATAAACTACAGTTACAAAATTCATTGATTTTTGCCATACTAATAAATCTCTAAAGGTTTTCATTTTTCTTTTTATTTGATAGATACAGTTTTAAAATAGTTGTAAAGTAGCAAAATTTTGTTTTATTTCTCTGCAACTTTGTAACTCTGTAACTTTATTACTTTACAT
>JGI26083J51738_10001870_pt1 | contig 11161 bp, 8 predicted proteins | sample SaaInl85LU_5_DNA_FD_51738 | JGI IMG/M metagenome (IMG submission 51738)
CGTGTGGCGCTTGAGCGCAGTGGTCCAAGAGATTTGCTGGCGCTTGGGAATGGCATCGCCCAAGCCGCGCAAGTGCATGCCCTTTTGGCAGAGCAAGAGTTNCCGCCACTNCTGAAGAATGCGGCAGATGATCTGAAAGGGTTTGAGGCCCTGTCCGATGAATTGGATCGCGCCCTGGTCGCCGAACCGCCCCTTCTGGCGCGAGATGGTGGGTTTGTCGCCACTGGCTATTCGGCAGAGNTGGATGAGATGACGGCCCTGCGCGACGAAGCGCGGTCTGTGATTGCTAGGATGCAAGCCGATTATGCCGGCCAGTCTGAGATTTCCTCCCTGAAAATTAAGCACAATAATGTGCTGGGATATTTCATTGAAACCACCGCCACCCATTCCCAGCGCATGATGACGGCACCTTTGAGTGATGTTTTCATTCACCGACAAACCACCGCCAATGCGGTCCGCTTTACGACGGTCGAACTGGGTGAGCTGGAAACCAAAATCCTAAATGCTGCCGGCCGCGCCACAGGGTTAGAGCTTGAAGTTTTTGCCAGTCTCTGCGCGCAGGTGTTAGATCATGCCGCCGCACTACAGGCTTTGGCAGTCTCGATTGCAGAGATTGACGTCGCTGCCGCTCTTTCCGAGTTGGCCATGGCAGAGGGTTGGGTCCGCCCGGTGCTGAATGACAGCCGCGACTTTATAATTGAGCAAGGCCGCCATCCAGTGGTCGAAGCGGCAATCAAAGCGCAGGCGGAAACTGTTTTTGTCGCCAATGATTGCCAATTGACCAGCACAAACGACATGATATGGCTGCTCACCGGGCCAAATATGGCCGGTAAATCNACGTTTTTACGTCAGAATGCTTTGATTGCCCTTTTGGCACAGGCNGGATCTTTTGTGCCGGCGGCTCGGGCTGAAATTGGCATTGTTTCACAGATTTTTAGCCGGGTTGGTGCGGCCGATGATTTGGCCCGCGGGCGATCNACNTTTATGGTGGAGATGGTTGAGACCGCCGCAATTTTGAACCAAGCAGATGATCGNGCTNTGGTTATTCTGGATGAAATTGGCCGCGGAACGTCGACCTATGACGGGCTATCCATCGCTTGGGCCACGATGGAGCATTTGCATGATGTCAACCGATGCCGCGCATTATTTGCCACTCATTACCATGAGCTCACCCAGCTCACCACGAAACTGACCCATGTGGACAATGCCACCGTCACTGTGCGGGAGTATCAGGGAGATGTGGTGTTCTTACATGAGGTGAAGAAAGGCGCAGCAGATCGGTCCTATGGGGTGCAAGTGGCCAAACTGGCCGGCCTGCCGCAATCGGTTTTGGAGCGGGCAAAGGTGGTTCTTGAGGCTTTGGAGCGGGGCGAGCGCGAAGGGCATAGCAAGCAAAAAGCCCTCATCGACGATTTGCCGCTGTTTTCCGCGGTGGCGATGTCGGCACCTGCNCCCTCAGCCCAGTCGGAGCTTGAAGAGGTCTTGACTGGGGTCCAGCCAGATAGTTTGAGCCCCAAAGAGGCGCTGGATCTCATTTATGAGCTGAAGTCGAAACTCAAGACATAAAAGGCGGCCCTTGAGCCGCCCTTGTCGCAGATATTGCTTTTTAGCCTCAGCCTGGAGTTGAAGAAACGCCCACTTGCGCAGGGCGCAAAAGGCGATCATGCAACATGAATCCTTCGGTCATCACCTGAATGATGTCCCCTGCTTTTGTGCCAGGAACAGGCGCTTCAAACATGGCTTCATGATTTTGTGGGTCAAAACGTTCGCCAATTTCTGGCGAAATGGGTTCGATGCCATGTTTTTTGAAAACATTGACCACTTCGCGCATGGTGAGCTCAACGCCCTCGATCAAAGCAGCCGAGACTTCGCGCTGGTCATCCGTCGCGGCCTCCAGGCCACGCTTGAGGTTGTCATAGACCGGCAGTAGATCACGGGCGAGCTTCGAGCCGCCATAGTTTTCAGCCTCTCTACGATCACGATCACCGCGTTTCCGGGCGTTTTCCGCATCCGCGAGGGCACGCATCCACTTATCTTTGAGATCATCACGTTCGGCGCGCAGAGCATCAAGCTCTAGCTCTTCTTCGGTGTATTCTTCCTCACCATATTCTTCTTCTTCGGCAAGACTGACGTCCTGGAGAAACTCGTCTTCATGTTCTTTTGCCATCTGGACCTAACCTCGATCAGATAAAACCCGCCCGACCATTTGAGCGGTATAATTCACGATTGGCACGATCCTACCATAATTCAGACGCGTGGGTCCGATTACGCCAATAGCGCCAACCACCTTTTGGTCAGCGTTCATATAGGGAGAAACCACCAAAGAGGAACCCGAAAGTGAAAATAGTTTGTTCTCAGAGCCAATAAAAATGCGAACACCCTCACCTTCATCGGTTAATTGCAGGAATTCCGCTATATCTCGCTTGCGTTCAAGGTCATCAAAGAGCACTCGAACCCGCTCTAAGTCCTCAGCTGTTCCAGCATTCTCAAGGAGATTCGATCTGCCGCGGACAATTAATCGCTCATTGTCACCGCCAGCATCCTGCATGACGGCCACGCCAGCCTCAACCAAGCCGGTTGTCAAAACATCCAATTCAGAGCGGTGTTTTTTGATCTCTGTGACAATGGTGGATTTTAACTCTTGCAATGTCCGGCCCTGACCGATGGCATTTAGAAAGTTTACAGCCTCTCGCATTTGACTCGGGGTTTGACCCAAAGGCGGTCGAAATACCCGGTTTTCAACCTCACCATTGGCAAAAACCAACACCACAAGCGCCCGGTCGGTCGCCAAGGAAACAAATTCAATATGTTTTATGGGCGATGACTTTTTGGGCGCCAGAACCAAAGATGCTCCGCGGGTAAGTCCGGAAAGGGTGCTGGACATACGGTCAAGCATGCCTGTGATGCTGTCGTTTTCATCCATTGTTGCGGAAATTTTACGCTGGGCGGCCTCATCGGGCTCCCCAACCTCCAAAATACCATCGACAAACATTCGCAGACCAAGCTCCGTGGGCTGTCGGCCGGCAGAGGTGTGCGGGCTGTCAAGCAGGCCAAGAAGCTCTAAGTCTTTCATGACATTGCGAATGGTGGCGGCGCTCACGGGTTGTGTCATGTGTTGGGTTAACGTGTTGCTGCCCATCGGTTCCCCCGAAGACAGGTAGCTTTCCACAACCCGTTGAAACACTTCACGGCTCCGGGCATCCATTTCTGAAAATAACTCTGTAGACGAATCCATTCACCTAAGCCTTGCTATTTGGGGTCCGCTTCGCATATTCGCGCATGAACACAGAGAGGACAAGCGATGCGACCATCCAATCGAGAATTAAATCAAATGCGTGACATTGTGATTGAAACAGATGTCACCCGTCATGCCGAGGGATCTTGTTTGATCAAGATTGGCGATACGCATGTGCTTTGCACAGCCAGTTTGGAAGAGCGCGTGCCTCCTTTTCTGCGGAACTCAGGATTGGGTTGGGTAACAGCAGAATATGGGATGCTGCCCCGCGCCACGCATACGCGCATGCGCCGGGAGGCCAAAAACGGTCAATCGGGACGCACTCAAGAGATTCAACGTCTCATCGGGCGGAGTTTGCGCGCCGGTGTGGATCGGGTGGCTCTGGGTGAGCGGCAAATCAGTATCGATTGCGATGTGATCCAAGCAGATGGCGGGACGCGTTGCGCCGCAATCACAGGCGGTTGGGTGGCGCTTAAGCTCGCTGTGCAAAAGCTCATGAAAATTGGCGATATTATCAGCGATCCGCTTGTGGATCCCGTGGCTGCGGTGAGCTGTGGAATCTATGCGGGCCAAGCGGTTTTGGATCTGGACTACCCGGAGGACAGTGAGGCTGGGGTTGATGGCAATTTCGTGATGTTGGGATCGGGCAAATTGGTTGAAGTCCAGATGTCGGCTGAGGGCTCAACATTCTCTCGTGATCAAATGGGACAGCTGATTGATCTGGCCGAGGCGGGCGTGTCGCAGCTGGTGGCTGCGCAACTGGCGGCCGTTGGCTGATGCGCGTGCTCACCGAACCTAAGATCGTTCTTGCCAGTCACAACAAAGGCAAGTTGCGAGAAATTCAGGCTCTTTTGGCTCCCTTTGGCATCGCATGTGTGAGTGCCGGGGAGCTGGGCCTGGAAGAACCGGTGGAAACTGAGACCAGTTTCGCTGGAAATGCGCGCCTGAAAGCACATTTTGCAGCGCAGGCGGCCGGTCTGCCGGCTCTGTCTGACGATAGTGGAATTTGTGTTGATGGGCTGGATGGCGCACCCGGGGTTTATACGGCCGATTGGGCGGAAACCCCCAGTGGTCGCGATTTCACAATGGCGATGACGCGGGTTTGGGAGGAGCTGGAAGCAGCAAATGCACCCTTCCCGCGCCGTGCGCAGTTTAATTGTACATTATGTTTAGCATGGCCAGATGGTCACGATGAGATTTTCGCCGGCATTGCGCCCGGTCAAGTGGTTTGGCCAATGCGCGGTATGCATGGATTTGGCTTTGATCCTATGTTTCAACCCGATGGGTTTGATCGAACATTTGCTGAGATGCTCCCCGAAGAAAAGCACCCCCTAAGCCATCGGGCAGATGCCTTTAACAAGTTGGTGTCTGGCTGTCTGACGTGATGGAAGATTGGCGCCACGGCGGGTTTGGCCTTTATATCCATTGGCCATTTTGTGAAGCGAAGTGTCCTTATTGTGACTTCAATTCCTATGTCAGCGCCACGGTTGACACTGAAATGTGGGAACACGCCCTATTAAGGGAATTGGATCGCCACGCGGCCCTCACCCAAGACCGCGTATTAAATTCAATTTTTTTCGGGGGCGGCACCCCAAGTCTGATGCCACCCAATATGGTGGGGCGTTTAATTGATCGCGCGCGGGGGCATTGGCCCTTCGCGAATGATATTGAAATCACGCTTGAGGCCAATCCATCCTCTGTTGAAGCATCACGCTTCGCGGATTTCCGTAAGGCTGGAGTGAACCGGATTTCCATGGGAATTCAGGCGCTGAACGATCCAGACCTAAAGCGCCTTGGCCGTTTGCATTCAGTGGCGGAGGCGCGGTCCGCCCTCACGGTTGCGAAGACTTATTTTGAACGGGTCAGCTTTGATTTAATCTATGCAAGGCAGGACCAAACGCTTGAAGCTTGGCAAAGAGAGCTGACCGAAGCCATTGAAATGAGCGCGGGGCACCTGTCTTTGTATCAACTCACGATCGAACCGGGGACGGCCTTTGGTTTTCGAGCAAAAGCGGGCAAATTGGCGGGATTGCCCGATGAAGACTTGAGCGCGGATATGTTCGATGCAACCAATGAGATCTGCGCTGCGGCAGGCTTACACGCCTATGAGGTGTCCAATTATTCACACAAGCTATTGGAATCAAAACATAATATTATATATTGGCGTGGGGGTGACTATATCGGAATTGGGCCCGGAGCCCATGGGCGCCTAACCTTGGCAGGAAGGCGTTACGCCACGCAAACAGCATTGGCGCCGCAGGCCTGGTTGGAGCGGGTGGCAAAACTGAACAGTGGGACCAGTCGTCAGGAAGTTTTAACCCCTCAAGATCATGCAAATGAATTAATCATGATGGGATTGCGGGTGTCAGATGGGATTTCGCGCAGGCGCATTGAGGGCATCGCCGACACTCAGCTGAAAATCCCAGATCACTTGCTTGATTTGGGCCTACTGGAACTCTCAAACGATCGGCTGCGCGCCACAAAAACCGGCCGCCCGCTGCTCAATCAGCTGGTCCAGGCTTTGATGTATTAAAGCCCGGCTAAGTGACGACAAAGCTCATCAAGCTGCTCTAGGTTTTTGTAGCGAACAGTGATCGAGCCGCCCTCTTGTCCGGGATTATGTGTAATCGAAACCGCCATTTTAAGCGCTGCGGAAAGGTCGCCCTCAAGCGCACGTGTATCTGCGTCTTTGACGGATTTTGACGCGCGCTCTTTGCCGGAGGTTTTGGGCTCTTTCACCAGTTTCTCAGTCTGTCGGACAGATAACCCCCGCGCCACAACAACACGCGCCAGATCAGAGGCGTTGGGCGCCGTAATCAGGGCACGGGCGTGACCACTTGAAAGGCTACCATTGACGACAAGGGATTGAACATCTTCCGGTAGTGCCAGAAGGCGAAGTACATTTGCAATATGCGGGCGCGATTTTCCAAGCGCCTCGGCCATCTGCTCTTGCGTATGGCCAAACTTATCCATGAGCTGTCGATAACCGATTGCTTCTTCAATTGGATTTAGGTCTGCGCGTTGGATATTCTCGATGATGGCGATTTCAAGCACATCCTGGTCAGAAAATTCCCGCACCACAACAGGCAATTCATGCAGCTGGGCAAGTTGAGAGGCACGCCAGCGCCGTTCACCCGCGACAATTTCATACTCTCCAGTTTTGCCTGGATGGGCGCGCACGACCAGGGGCTGAATAATGCCCTTAGAACGAATGGACCCTGCTAGGTCATTTAGATCGTCAACGTCGAAATGCCGACGTGGTTGATCCGGGTTGGGATGTATATTTTCGATTGGCACAAGCATGTCATTGCGCCGATCAGACCCTATTGGACCCGAGTCACCAACGGCGGGTTCAATATCTGCCATAAGAGCGGATAGGCCTCGGCCGAGACCTCTTTGGCGTTTGGGTGTATTGGCCATGGTGTGTCCTAACTCTTTATCATCTTCGTGCCAAAATCTCTTGAGCGAGGGCGCGATAGGCCTCCGCCCCTTTGGAACGGCTATCATAACTTAAAACAGGCATCGCAAAAGAGGGCGCCTCGCTTATTCGTACATTGCGGGGTATGACTGTTTTAAAGACCAGTTCGCCCAGATTTTCCCGCGCGTCCTCTTCGACCTGCAGAGACAAGCGGTTGCGCGCGTCATACATTGTGAGCACCACGCCCTCGATTCTAAGGTCAGGATTGCCTAGATCTCGAACCTCTCGCACGGACATCAGTAGCTGTGACAGCCCCTCCAGTGCAAAAAATTCACTTTGCAAAGGAATAATGAGCGCATGGGCCGCTATCAGCGCGTTCACAGTTAGAACATTGAGCGATGGGGGGCAGTCCAACAATACATAATCATATTTTGAAAGGTCTGAGTTGCCGAAAACCTTACGCAGCTTTTCACTTCGGTTCTTTGCACTGGCCAGCTCAATGTCTGCAGAGCTGAGATCCGTTGTTGATGGGACAAGATCGATATTTTCAATATCTGTTTTTTGTATAAATCGGGGCTCAACGTGAGTGCCGATCAGAACATCATAAGTGGTAAATTCGCGCGCATCAGCGTGGGAGCCAAGCCCCGTTGACGCGTTTCCCTGAGGATCTAGATCCATAACCAGCACTTTAAAGCCGGCTTCTGCGATTGCAGCTGCCAAATTTAGGGTTGTAGTTGTCTTCCCGACCCCACCCTTTTGGTTCGCGATGGCGAAAATTTTTGGTTTAATCTGCAACACGTCGAATATTCCTGATTTTCAACACCGCGGCATTGCTNTCTGTCTGGCTCTGTACGATGTCATGTTCAAATGACCATGATTTTTGCGCCGCCGCAAGTTCATCCTGATAGGTTTGTCCCTTCATGAACAAACACACGCCGNCCTTTTCNACGAGAGTTTCGGCATATTCTAACAGACTNGGCAGAGGTGCGAGNGCGCGCGCCGAGAGGGTGGCCGCCGGAGCTATNGTTAAGGATTCAATTCTTGAGCTGTGGATTTCACAGTTAAGCTNTAGAAGCGCGGCTGCTTGACGGAGGAATGTGGCTTTTCTCANATCGCTTTCGACCAAGGCGACACAAGTGGATGGGGAGATCTCTTTCAAGCAAATCGCCACAACGATACCGGGAAAACCCCCGCCGCTGCCAATATCAATCCAATAGTCTGACAGCTTTGCCAATGCGATAATTTGTGCCGAATCTTCAATGTGACGGCTCCAGATGTTCGGAATGCTGCCCTTAGCGATCAGATTGATCACCGGATTCCACTTTTCAACCAACGCAACAAAATCGTTGAGTTGCGCCTCTGTTTCACGTGAAACATTCAGACTGGCGAGTGTTTCTTGCTTCTTCATCCAGTATTTTTCAGGCTTTGGGATTTAATACTCAGTAATACGGCGGTCAAAGCCGCCGGCGTTACCCCTTCAATATTTTTAGCGGCGCCAAGTGACGCCGGACGCGCTGCACTTAATTTTGCAATCATCTCAGAAGACAAACCAGCAACGCCCGCATAATGAAAACCGTTTGGAATCTTAACGCTTAGGTCCCGAGCCAATGCCTCGATATCGCGGCCCTGGCGTTCAATATAAGTAACATAGAGCGCTTCTCGCGCAGCCTGATCCAGGGACTCTGTGTCAAACTCGGCTAGCTTTGGGGTCAAATCAGCGAGATTGGCAATGGTGACACCGGGGATAGAGAGCAGCTCATGTCCATTGCGACGACGCCCATCTAAACCAAGGTCGATTCCCACCTGTCGCGCCTGGTTGGGTGACACGGACATTGATGACAGCAGCGAGCGACATTGATCTAGGCGCTTCATCTTCTCTTGATACACGCCGTACCTTTGACCAGATACCAGCCCGGAGGCATGTCCTTGCTCGGTCAACCGCTGATCAGCATTATCCGCACGGAGTTTCAATCGAAATTCAGCCCTTGAAGTAAACATTCTATACGGCTCGGTTGCTCCCCGTGTTGTCAAATCATCGATCATAACCCCAATATAGCTGGTGCTACGATCAAATGTGATGGGACACACGCCCTTAAGCCGTTTCGCAACGCCGATTGCCGCAACCAGGCCCTGAGCTGCAGCCTCCTCATACCCTGTCGTGCCGTTAATTTGCCCAGCCAAGAACAAGCCGCCCATCAAGTTTGATTCCAAATCACTTGATAAACCCTGAGGATTAAGAAAATCATATTCAATGGCATATCCTGGCTGTTGAATTTCGACATTCTCCAAGCCCTGGATCGACCGAACATAGGCCTCTTGCACGTCCTCGGGCAATGATGTCGAAATACCATTTGGATAGACGCAGTTTGTCGTTAGCCCCTCTGGCTCCAAAAACACCTGATGGCTGGATTTATCAGCAAAACGGGTTATTTTGTCTTCGATTGAAGGGCAATACCGCGGCCCAACGCCTTCGATGTGCCCCCCATACATTGCCGACTTGCCAATGTTCTCCCGAATAATGTCGTGAGTATGGCTGTTGGTATGAGTAATGCCGCAGCTGACCTGCTGGACAGCAGGTCCTTTTGATAAGAATGACAACATCACCGGATCACAATCGGCCGGCTGAAGCTCGAGCTGGCTCCAATCAATGGTGTCACCGTTCAACCGGGGCGGCGTGCCAGTTTTCAACCGGCCAAATACAGCGCCCAAAGATTCCATCTGCAATGAAAGCTCGTCCGCAGCCTTCTCTCCCATGCGACCGGCGGAAACCCTTTTATCGCCAATATGAATTGTCCCCCGCATGAAGGTTCCAGCGGTCAGGATAACCGAGCGGGCGCGAACTTCCGAGCCATCCGCCAAACGAACACCCGTCACAGAACCGGCATTTGACATCAAAGCCGCCGCTTCCCCCTCGATCAATGTGTAATCTTGCTGAGCAAGCAGGGCCTGAATTGCCTTTAAATACAGCTGCCGATCCGATTGTGTCCGCGGGCCCTGCACCGCGGGCCCCTTGCTTCGGTTCAGAAGGCGAAATTGAATGCCCGAAAGATCGGCTGCGGTGCCCATAATTCCATCCAGAGCATCGATCTCACGCACCAAATGGCCCTTACCCAAGCCACCAATCGCTGGGTTGCATGACATCACGCCGACCTTGTTTTTGTCCAAAGTTACAAGAGCGGCATTCAATCCATACCGGCAGGCCGCATGAAGCGCCTCGCATCCGGCATGTCCGCCGCCTACAACCACAACATCAAAATGTTTCACGTGAAACAAGCCCCCTACTTCCCCAAGCAAAAGCTTGAGAAGATTTCATCCAATACAGATTCTATATCAATCCGACCGAAAACGAAATCCAATTCACTAAGCGCGAAATACAGCTCTTGGCTGGCCAATTCAAAGGGCAATGGGTCGGCTTGAGTCAACTCCAATACCCGCCCAAGAAAGGATTCCGCCGCACGCAAACCCGTGATTTGACGTTCTCGAATAGCCACCACATCTTGCGGTGTTTTGACCATTAACCGTTCAGCAATAAGGCTCAGTAATTCTGATACACCTTCCCCGGTTTTTCCCGACACTGTACCAACTTCAGAGCTTCGCTCATCTCCCTTGTTCAGCCGAACAATATCTCCATCACGCAGAGCAATAGGGAGAGGCTCCCCCACCTCTTCAACCAAGAACACACGAATATCAGCGGCGGCTGCCATCTCATATGCCTTTGAAATTCCTAAGTTTTCAATCTCATCCTCTGACTCGCGCAAGCCCGCTGTATCTAAGAAACTCACAGCCAACCCTTGCAAATCAACCCGGCACTCGATCACATCTCGCGTCGTTCCCGCCACATCAGAGGTAATTGCAGCTTGCCGTCCCACAATAGCATTCAACAGCGTGGATTTACCAACATTGGGCGCGCCGATTATCGCAACCGTAAAACCGGTACGAATTTTTGACGCCATCATAGACCGCTCCAATATTGCAGCGATCGACGCACGCGTCTCCTCAACCAAGCTGATAACCTCGACAGAAAGATCATCCGGAATTTCCTCATCCGAAAAATCAATACTAGCCTCCAGCAGCGCTGCCGCACGCAACAACTTGCCCCGCCACATCTCCCCGGCGTCCCCGAAACGACCATCCAATACACGAATGGCTTGCTGGCGTTGCGATTCGGTTTCAGCATCAATGAGATCTGACAAGGCCTCGACCTGATTAAGATCCAATTGGCCATTTTCGAGCGCACGGCGGGTAAATTCACCCGGTTCTGCAAGCCGACAGCCCTCTTGTGCCGACAGTTCCGACAGCAACTTGGCCACAGTGGCCAGGCCCCCATGGACCTGAAACTCTACAACACGCTCGCCCGTAAAGCTTGCACCTTGCTCGAAACATAGCACAAGTGCCTGATCTATAAGCGCCCCATCGCGTCCCCGAACCGCCCGCAGGCCGGTCCGACCAACCGCCGGCAATTTGCATAATATTCTTGCTATATCAAACGCTTGAAATCCAGATAAACG
>JGI26083J51738_10001876_pt1 | contig 11136 bp, 9 predicted proteins | sample SaaInl85LU_5_DNA_FD_51738 | JGI IMG/M metagenome (IMG submission 51738)
GCATCTAATCTTGGTTTTACATAAAAAGGACTTTCTGAATTGAACATCCATTTAATGCCTTTTGTAATCATTCCTGGTGCTGATAATGGAATAATATGACTTGGTGTAATATAGCCTGCATTTACATATGAAGCTCCTGATGAAAAATCAGATTTATCAATTACAGTAATTTTATGACCTTCTTTTTGTAAATAATAGGCTGTAGATAAACCTATAATGCCACCTCCAATAATAACAACTTCTTTATTCATTTTTTAGTGTAATATCCCAAATTGGTTCTTCGTTTAAAAGATGTTCTACAAAATAATTCCATCTTTTTTTAATAAAATAATTTCTATGAACACCTGTATAACCATGTCTTTGGCTAGGTAATATTAGTAAATCGAATTCTTTATCTGCTTTAATAAATGCCTCAGCTAATTTAAAGGTGGCAGAAGGGTTTACATTGTCATCTAAACCACCATGAGTAATTAATAACTTTCCTTTTAAATTTTTAGCATTGGTAACGTTAGATATTTGATGATAAGTACTATCTATAGGCCAACCTTGGTACATTTCTGGCCACCAAGCTTTTTCCATTCTAAAATCGTGATCTGCAGAACTAGCAACACCTACTTTATAAAATTCAGGGAAAGCTAATAAAGCTCTACCTGTATCATAACCACCAGCAGAATGCCCAAAAATACCAACTTTATCGACATCTATAAACGAGTTTTCATTTGCTAAATGTTTTATAGCTTTTACATGATCTTCTAAATTATTACCCATGTTTTTGTATGAAAAATCTCTAAATGCCTTAGATCTACCTGTGGTTCCTAAACCATCTATTTGTACTACAATAAAACCTAATTCTGCCATTGCTTGATTTTCAAATACCCTATCAAAAGATTTTGGAAATCTTTGAGTATGTGGGCCTGTGTATGTTGCATCTATTATAGGGTATTTTTTTGATGCACTAAAATGAGTTGGTTTCCAATAAGCCCCATAAATTGTGGTTTTATTGTCTTTGCCAATTAAAGAAAAAGGTTTTGGTGCTTCCCATCCTTTTTGAGTTGCCCAATCTACATTTGCAGTTGTTAATTCTGCTACAATTTTTCCTGTTTCAGAAACTCTAAGAACTGTTTTTGTTTTTTCTTGAATTGTAGACATATTATCTACAAAATACTTTCCATCTTTAGAAAAATTGATTTGATGATGTAAATTTTCTGCAGTTAATAATTTTTCATTCCCATTAAAATCTACACAATACAATTGTTGATGGTAAGGATTGTTATTTTCTTCTTTACCTGAAGCTAAATAGTAGATAGTTTCTTTGTCTTTATCTACATAACTAATATCATTTACAACATAACCATCACTAGTTAATCTTGTAGTTTTTCCTGAAGAAATATCTAATAAATACAATTGTCTCCAACCACTTCTCTCTGAATAAAAAACAATTTTATGATCATTTATTAATTGATAATCAAAGTTTTCAATATTTGTATTAGAACTTTCTTCTATTAACTTTTTAGTCGAATTTTCTTTAAGATTTAACAAGATAAGCTCTTCCTCTTTATATCCTCTTTTTGTAATTCTTGCTAAAAGCGTTCCAGAAGTATTAGTCCATTGTAACTGACTAGCATTAATATGAGTAGTTGTTGGCAGTATAGTTTTTACCTCTTTTTTTGTATCAATATTATAAATTATAGGAGTAATTTTTACCATATTAGAATCACCAGGAGAACCTCTGTAATAAGAGAGTAATTCAGGTTTAAAAAGTTCGTCTTTACTCCAATCNAAAAGANACATTTTTTCTGCGTTTCTTGTATCTACAATAGATGTTGAAATATATTTAGAATCTTTAGACCAATTCACAAAAAAACGATCTGGTCTGTTTCCATTTTCTCCTTTCATTTTATCAAACCAGCCATAATAAGAAGCATATTGAAAGTTTTTTTTACCTGATGTACTTAATTGATATTCTCTATTTGTTAAAGTANATTTTATAAATAAGTTGTAATTTTTTGTGTAAGCCAACCATTTTTTATCTGGTGATAAAGATTGATCTGTATTCTCTTCTTGTTGTTTTGCCTTTTCTTCTTTTTTAATATTATAAGTCTTTAAATCTACAGTGTATTTTTCATTAGAATAAATAAAGGATAAACCTTCTTTTACAGGTTGAAAATTGCTAAAACTTACTCCATTAATTTCAGTAAAGCTATCATTAAGTTTACTTATTGCATTTTTTAGTTTATCATAATCAAAAAGTGGCTTTACTTTGTAATCATTAAAATTTATTGTTTTATATTCTTTTTTTTCTTTACTGTAATCTATAAACCAAATCCCTAAATTATCTTGAAACCAATTTACGTTTGTATTTAAATTAAATACTTTTTTATTATTGTAATTATTATATAGAAAATCTACAGCATTGTCATATTTGGCTTGTATACCAATCTTTTTTTCATGGTTACAGCTAAACATTATTACACTGAATAACACTAACAATATTGCTCTAATTTTCATAATATTTTTTATTTAAATTACACTAAATCCATAAGCATAAGGATCATCTTCTGAATCTATAGTAATGGTATTTTGACCATAAATTTTAGCCCAACCTTTAATGCTTGGTATAATTGCTTTAAAATCTCCAAGTGTTGATTCTTCTTCTATCTTCCCAACAAAAGTGCTTCCTATATAACTTTCGTGAATAAACTCTTCACCAACATTTAATTTTCCTTTTGCATATAATTGAGCTAATCTTGCTGATGTTCCTGTTCCACAAGGGCTTCTATCTATAGCTTTATCTCCATAAAAAACAGCATTTCTTCCATCTGAAGTTTCATGAATGGTATCTCCAGTCCATAACAAATGAGTTACATTTTTAATAGAATCATTTTCTGGATGAATAAATTTGTTTGGATATTTTTCATTAATTCTATTCCTAACTGCTTGCGAATATTGAATTATTTTTGAGGCAGTAAAATCTTGAATTCCGTTAAAATTTTTCTGTGGATCTATGATTCCATAAAAATTACCACCATAAGCAACATCAAAAGTAAGTTCTCCTAATTCAGGGCAATCTATTGTTAAGTTTTCTGCTGCTAAATAACTTTTTACNTTAGTCAATTTTACCCATTCTACTTTATCATTTATTTGTGAATATTCAATTTCTACTAANCCAGCAGGTGCTTCCATTTTTAGTTTNCCTNCTGTTTTAGGTTTAATTAAACCTTCTTCTATGGCAATAGTTATAGTTCCTATAGTTCCATGACCACACATAGGTAAACACCCAGAAGTTTCTATAAATAAAATGGCAAAATCGTTTTTTGGGTTATGAGGTGGGTATAAAATACTACCAGACATCATATCATGTCCTCTAGGTTCAAACATTAATCCTTTTCTAATCCAATCGTATTCATTAATAAAATGAAGACGTTTTTCATTCATGGTTTTTCCAACCAATTCAGGACCACCTTTTTTGATTACTCTTACAGGGTTTCCACAAGTGTGAGCATCTATACAAACAAAAGTATGTTTACTCATTTTTTACTTTGTTAATATAATTGTTTACTCTAGTTTCTAANATTGCTAAAGTTACTGTTCCTTGCTCTAAGATTACCTCATGAAAATCTCTGATATCAAACTTTTCATTCAATTCTGTTTCTGCTTTTTTACGAAGTTCTCTTATTTTTATTTCTCCTATTTTATAAGACAAAGCTTGTCCAGGCCAAGAAATATATCTGTCTGTTTCTGTATTTATTTCGTGTAATGATAGTGCTGTATTTTCTGACATATATTTTACAACTTGATCACGTGTCCAACCTTTTGCATGTATTCCTGTATCAACCACCAATCTACAAGCCCTCCACATTTCGTATGTATATTTCCCAAATTGTTCATATGGTGTTGTGTACATACCCATTTCGTCTGCTAAAAATTCTGAATACAAACCCCAACCTTCACCATAAGCAGATAAATATAAATTTCTACGAAATTGAGGAATAGAATCTCCCAATTCATTATTTAAGCTTCCCTGTAAATGATGTCCAGGAACAGCTTCATGTACTGTTAAAGCAGGTAAAGTATACAGCGTTCTACTTGGTAAATCGTACGTGTTTACCCAGTAATAACCTGGCTCTGTACTATTTTTTGAAGTCCCTATATAACGTCCTCCTGTGTATTTTGGAGCTATTGCATCTGGAACAGGAGCCACACCATAAGGTTTTCTAGGTAAGGTTTTAAAAAATTTAGGCAATTGAGCATCTGCTCTTTTAGCCATATCTCTAGCAATCATTAAGATTTCTCTAGGTGTTTTTGCATAGAATTGTTCATCTGTTCTTAAGAATTTAAAAAAGTCTGCAAAAGAACCTTTAAATTTTAATTCCTCTATAATTTTTTGCATTTCTGCTTTAATTCTTGCAACTTCTTTTAATCCTATTTGATGAATATCTTCTGCTGAATATTGTGTACTTGTTGTATAAAAATTAATTCTATTTTGATAGTAAGCTACTCCATTAGGCGTTTCTGAAACTCCTAAAGTAGTTCTCGTTTTTGGAAAATATTCCGTTTCAAAAAAAGTTTTAATTCTTTTAAATTCTGGCACTACTTTTTGCTCTATAACATTTTTAGCAGCAGTTAACACAGAATCTTTTTGAGTTTGACTTAGGCTTGAAGGTAAATTATTAAAAGGTTTATAAAAAGGACTCTTTTTAAAGTCACTTACAATATGATCATTATAGGTAGTTTCATATCCTTTAAAAATCACTTTTGGTTGAGAAACCCCTTTTTCTAGACCTTCTCTTAAATTTACAAAATGCTGATTCACAAACTCTGGAAGTGCATTTAACTTTTTTAAATATTCCTTTACAGCCCAATAGTTATTTAAAGATCTAATTTGGTAATTTAAACTACTATGAAATCCAGAATCTGATAATAAAGGATTTAGGAAACGTTCAAACTTGTAAAAATCAATTTTATCTTGAAGCACAAATTTTAATAATTCTGCAGAAATTTGCTCTGTTTCAGAAAGGTCATCCATTTTAATACAAGCAAAATTTTGTAGTTGATTTTCTGCATAATCTGCTTCTGCTTTGTAATACTCTCTAGTATACAAACCTAATGGATATTTATCTCTATCATACGATTTTCTATCTTCATAAGATTTAATTAACATGGTTAATTCAGTTGATGATTTACCACATTTTTCATTTTTATGATTACAAGAAGCAAATATGAAAAAAGCTATAAAAAGGATTTTATAAATTTTCATAGTTTAAATTTTATCTTTAGTTNTTTCTCCATCAATAGTTCTAAAAATGTTTAACGGATTTTCGTTTTGTAATTCTTTTGGCAAAAAATGATTTGGCCAACTTTGGTAACTAAAAGGTCTTACCCAACGTTTTATAGAATTGATTCCAACAGCCGTAAATCTACTATCAGTTGAGGCTGGATAAGGACCTCCATGAACCATAGATTCACAAACCTCAACACCAGTTGGCACTCCATTAAAAATAATTCTACCTATTCTATTTTGTAGTGCATCCACTAAAATATTATAGTTAGATAATTCATTATCATCAGCAATAACTGTACCTGTTAATTGCCCCTCTAAATTAGAAATTACAGTTTCTAATTCAGTTTCATTATCACACTGAACTACCATAGAAAAAGGACCAAAAACTTCTAAATGTAATGTTGGATTTTCTAAAAAAGTTTTACCTTCTACTGTAACCACAGCTTGTTGTGCATAATTATTATGTACATCACTTGTATAGTTCGCTTTTATCTCAACTTTATCTTCATTAACTATTTTCGATTTATTTGCTTCATATCCTTTTTTGATGTTTGGATGTAACATACAAGAAGGTTCTATTTTTATNATTTCTGTAGATANTTGTTCAACAAAATCTGTTAAACNCTTGCTTTTTATCCCTAATAACAAACCTGGGTTTGTACAAAATTGACCTGTTCCTAAAGTGATAGAACCTGCATAGGTTTTTGCAATATCAGCTGCTCTATTTTCTAACGCTTTTGGCAATAAAACCACTGGATTTATACTTCCCATTTCTGCAAAAACAGGAATAGGTTCTTCCCTTTTCGCAGCTAAATCTAATAAAGCTCTACCTCCTTTTATACTTCCTGTAAAACCAACAGCTTTTACTTTAGGATTAGCTACTAGTTGTTGCCCAACTTCTATTCCACTTGAGTTTAAATTTGAAAAGACTCCATTTGGCATTCCTGTTTTCTTAGCTGCTTTTACAATTGCAGAAGCTACTAATTCTCCAGTACCAGCATGCATTGGATGCGATTTTACAATTACAGGACAACCTGCAGCTAATGCAGCTGCTGTGTCTCCACCAGCAGTTGAATAGGCTAAAGGGAAATTACTAGCTCCAAAAACTACTACAGGACCTAAAGGTATATTCATTTTCCGAATATCTGCTTTTGGCATTGGTTCTCTGTTAGGTTGTGCTTTATCTATAGTTGCTTCTACCCAAGAACCTTCTTCAACTAGAGTTGCAAAACTCCTTAATTGACCAACTGTTCTTCCTCTTTCTCCTTTTGCTCTTCCTTCTGGCAAGCCTGTTTCAGAACAATAGGTTTTTACTAAAGTATCATCTAATGCTAAAATTTCATCAGCAATAGCATTTAAAAACTCAGCTTTCTTTTTACCAGAAANATTTCTAAACTCTTTGAAAGCATCAGTTGCTAAGGATAAAGCTTGTTCTATTTCTTCTTGAGTAGCTTCTGTGAAAACTACATCATTTTCTCTATCTAATTCAGGATTATAAGTGGTGAATGTTATTGTTCCAGTAGCTGAAAGTGTATTTCCAATTTGATTTTTTCCTGTAATCATTTTTATTTAATTTTTATTTTTCTAATTTAAGAATCAACTTACTAAATCTAAAACTTCAAGTCTCTCTTTTGCTAAAATATATCTTGCTTTGACATCATCAATTTGCTGTTGAGTTAGTTTTTTACCAAAAGTACGCAGACCTCCAGCAACATCATTATGATGAATTCCCATTGCAAGCTTTAGGTATTCCAAAAGCAATGGCTGAGCATCCAAATACGATAAGGAATTTAAAGCCTGTGAAATTTTATTTGCTTTNNCCCATTNACCNTTTAAAACATATTCTTGCATGGTTACACTTGCTTTTGGAAAAATATTTCCTACGCCTGTAATTCCACCACAAGCACCAGCAAGACCTGCATGAACAGTGACTGTATCTACTCCTGCCAAAATTTTTAAATCTTTATTTTTTAGCATCAGTGTTTCAATGATTGATACATCTATGGTTGATATTTTTAGTGCAGTTACATTCGAAAGTTGAGAAAGTTTTAATAAAAGTTCAGTTGAAATTGCATGATAACCAGCTGCATCTGGATTGTTATATGGCATAATTGTTACACCTACATCTTTTGCAGTTGCTTCAGAAAGTGCATAGTACTCGAACATTTCTTTTTCAGAAGGAACCGTCTTCGTTTTTGGGGGCATAACCATCACTGTATCCACACCAACTCTTGCAAGTCCTTCAACTATTTTGGCGAGTTCTTCTTTAGTCTCTGCAGCAGCTCCACTAATTAAAGGAACATTGTATTCTTTAGCAACTTCAGAAAGTGACTTAAGTAAAGAAATNCGTTGTTTATTACTCAAATAACTATTCTCACCCAAAGTACCAGAACCAACAAGTCCACTCATTCTACTTCCACCCTTTCCTTGAGTTTTTAAAATTTCTGCAGCTTGTTTCTGTGTTTCATCAAAGTCAATTTCTAGAGTGCCTGATTTTGATTCTTTTAGCCATGTAAAAACTGCAGGCATTACACCATCCCAATTACTTTTCATTTGGTTATAATTTGTTTGATATAAATTTATAACTCATAATTCTTTTAAAATAGGAGTAAATTAATCAATTTTAATACTATATTATCCATTTAATGAATTTTATAACTATAAAAGAATAATATTTACTTATTTTTAATTTTTTAATCATTAATCTTAAATGAAGGTATATCCGTTTAAAATTCCTAAACCGAACAATAACGCTCTTATTTACCAAGAAGATATAGAGATTGTTTTTTATGATAAACTCCATCAACATGATGAAATACAAATTAGTTATATAGAAAAAGGAAATGGAACTTTATTAGTTGGTAATAGCTTTACAAATTATTATACAGGAAATGTATTTGTAATTGGCAGTAATGTACCTCATGCTTTTAAAAGTGATACTTCTAAGAATGAAACCTCTAAAATGTTGACGCTTTTTTTTACAAAAGAATCTTTTGGAACTTCGTTTTTTAAACTTGAGGAATTTGAAGAAATTGAAAGTTTTTTTGTCAATTCTTTACATGGCTTTCAAGTAACATCTCAACTAACAGAAATAAAAGAAATATTCAATAAATTAAAAAAAGCCACAAAATTAGAACGATTTATTATTTTAATAGCGCTTTTAAAATTATTATCAGATAGTGATATTAATTTACTTTCTAATTACACCTATGCAAAAAAACTATCTGATTCTGAAGGAAAAAGAATGCGTAAAGTATTCGATTACACATTAAAAAATGCAAATCAAAAAATTTCTTTAGATGAAATTGCTAGTGTTGCAAATATGACTAAAAATGCTTTTTGTAAATTTTTTAAAAAGAGAACTAATAAAACGTACATTAATTATTTAACTGAATTACGCATAGAAAATGCATGCAAAATTTTAAAATCTAATAAAGATATGGCTATAGTAGATGTTGCTTTTAAAGCTGGATTTTATAATATTTCTAATTTTAATAGAAGGTTTAAAGAATTAAAAAAAATGACTCCTTTAANATTTAGAAACTTATAAATCTTCTAACTCTCTTTGAACCTTTTTAGGAAAGCTTTTTATTACTTGATCGTAAGAATGATTAATTAATTCTCTCACCAAATCATCAGAAACATCACTATTATTTATAGTTACTGTATTCCAATGTTTTTTATTCATATGCCAGCCNGGATTAATACCTTCATATTCTTCTCTTAATTCNACAGCTTTTTCTGGCAGACATTTTAAATTTATTTTTTGTTCTCCTGCTTCCCAAGCATCTAAACCAACCAAAGCAAACATTTTATTAAATACTTTAAAAACCAAAGTAACATCATCAAAAGGAAAATGTTCTGTTACTGCTTTTTTTGCAATACAAAAATTTCTAAGTTCATCTATTTGCATTGATATTAATATTTAAAAAGTATCTTTATACTATAAATTTACAATATTTTTTAATATGAAAAGTGAGTTTCTAAAAAACACATCCTTAATTAGTTATTCTAAAAAAAGTTTCGAAAAATCTTGTTATACTTCGATTCTTGATGTAATTCTTACAAATTCCACACCATCTACAGAATGGCTTAATACCTATGGATTAAATTTTAGAGAAATTTTTAGAGAAATTATTGCTAATAATAATTTAGACGACTTTTTGATAAAATTATTTATGGATGAAGAACATTCTAACAAAGTGATTTTATTAAATGATTTAGTTTTTATTAGTACAAGAATTCTAAAAACCGAAAGCAGAACTTTAGATTCTGAACAAATGTTTTTTATTATTTCTTCTGGATTTTTATGGAGTATTCAAGAAAAAGAGGGCGATTACTTTAATTGGATTCGTGAAAGAATAGAAAATAATAAAGGTATAGTAAGACGTAAAAAAGCCGATTATTTACTGTTTTTAATTTTAGAATCTATTGTAGATAATTATGAAGATACTTATCAAAAAAATGCGGAATTAAGTGCGACTATTTTAGAAGCAGAAAACATAAAACCCACACCAGAATTTACAGCTAAAGTTGAAAAAAGAAAACAAGAACTATTCAACTTTAAAAAGGCAACCATAAGTTTAAAAGACACTATTTTAAAGTTAGAAAAAATTAAGATTGAAGGATTTGATGTTAAATATTTTAGTGAATTAAAAGAGCAAACCAATAACCTAATTTCTAATATAGATTTTGAATTACAAGAATTAGAAAGCAAAATAAACTTAATATTTAGTATACAAGGTCATCGTTTAAATGAGGTGATGAAAACGTTAACTATATTGTCTGTGATATTTATTCCACTTACGTTTTTAGCAGGAATTTATGGTATGAATTTCGAAAATATACCCGAATTAAAATATAAATATGGTTACTTTATTTTATTAGGAGTTATGGTGGTTGTTACCTTAGGTGCTGTTTGGTATTTTAAAAGAAAGAAGTGGTTTTAGAATTAACTTGACTCATCTCTTTTAAAAATTGTTTTTATATATAAAACCATAGATAGCAAAGCAAAACATAACATTAAGTACTTTATTATAAATATATAAATTCCAAACCCACTTCCAGAATTACTTTCTGTTAATAAAGTTATTACATTATAAATTCTTTCTGAAAATTCCATATACAAGAAAATGTATAATGAAGATATAGAAATGAATAAAAGCCTAATATNTTTGACTTTTTTACTCATTACTCAAAAAACTTTTTAGANTAACCAAACTCTCTTTAGGATTCTCTTCCATGGGTACATGACCCGAATTTTCTATAACAACCAACTTAGAGTTTTGCAATACACTATCCATTCTTTTTCCATTATCTAAAGGAATCCAATTGTCTTTAGCTCCCCAAATTAAAAGAGTTGGCGTTTCTATACTTTTTAACTTATCTAAATTGGCTTTAGAACCCAATTTAAAATCCATTCTGGCTCTATCAATAAAGGCTTGTCTATTACCATCTCTTAGAGCCATTTTATGATAACGTGTAATTAATTCATCTGTAATTTTAGTATCGTCTGCATAGACTTCTCTCATGTTTTTCTTAATAAAAAACTTAGGAGTTATATATAAAAACAAATCACTTAATAATGGTGTTTTTGCCAATTTAAAAACAGCAGGTTGTGGTTTGTTTGTAGGTAAACCACTAGCATCTACTAAAATGAGTTTTTTTACTTTATTAGGATGTTCTGCTGTATAATTCCAAGCAATATTTCCTCCTAAAGAATTCCCTGCTAAATAGAAAGTATCAATTTCTATTTTAGTTAAAAATTTATGTAAAAAGTTTGTGTAAGATTTTATAGAATAGTCTGCTGTTGCATTAGGCCCTGTTAATCCAAAGGCTGGTAAATCCATTCTAAT
>JGI26083J51738_10001901_pt1 | contig 11065 bp, 13 predicted proteins | sample SaaInl85LU_5_DNA_FD_51738 | JGI IMG/M metagenome (IMG submission 51738)
TGCTGCTGAGTTTAACAACCCAACATCAGACTCACAGTTTGGAATGCAAGATGTCTCTAAACACTATCACTTAGGAAGTTTCCACCAATCTCAAGAGATGTTTGAAATTCCTATGAACACGAAGAGACTGAACAGCCTTTCACCTGCTCATCAAGCTATCTTGAAGAACGCTGCTTATGCTGCTAACTCAGATAACTACTTCAAAGCACTTGTTAGATATTCTGACAGTTTAGCTGATTTGATGAACACACATAAGGTTAACGTTTACCAAACATCTGATGCTATTTTAGCTGAACAGTTAAAAGGTTGGGATAAAGTTGTTGGAGAATTCTCTGGAAAAGATGCATTCTTCAAAAAAGTGGTAGACTCTCAAAAAGCATACGCTAAGAAAGTAATGAAGTACTTGCTGATGAATCAGCCTAATTACAAACTAGCTTATGAAAATGAGTTTGGACCAATTGGAAAAGTTAAAATCTAATTAACTTTTTAATAATTTAAGAAGGGGGTTTCGGCCCCCTTTTTTTATAGTACAGTTTTTAACAAAATTAGAGTATCCTATTCAAATCATGATGAGAGCCTACATAAAATTAGCTGACACGTTAAGCACCTCGATAGGTAAGGCTTTTTCTTGGTGTATAGTTATTTTGATGGGTGGAACTTGTTATGAAGTTATGATGGCCTATGTATTTAATAAGCCAACACTTTGGAATTTTGACTTTAGCATGCAGATGTATGGTGCAATATTAATGATGTCAGGTGCTTATTGTTTAGCAACTGAATCTCATGTTAGAGGAGATGTAATTTACAGATTATTTAAACCAAGAACACAAGGCTATATTGATTTAGTACTTTATTTTATTTTCTTTTTTCCTGGTGTCGTGTCTTTAGCATTTTATGGCTATGAATATGCTGCACTTGCTTGGAAGATAAAAGAAACTAGTTGGAGTAGCCCAGCACAAATTAATATTTATATGGTAAAATCCTTAATACCAGCTGCGGGAGTATTTTTAGTTATTCAGGGAATAGCCGAAGTATTTAGAGCAATTATTTGTATTAAAACTGGACATTGGCCAGCAAGAATGGTTGTTGCAGAAGAAACAGAACAAATTTTAATGAGAACAGCGCAGGACGAGGATCAAAAAGATGTTATTTAGTTTAACAAATCCAGAAGTTGCCATCTTCATGATGGGGATATTTTTATTTGCGGTGCTATTAGGTTTTCCAATTGCCTTCACTTTAATGGCTATGGGAATAGGTTTTGGATATTATGCTTATTACGATCCTGCTTTAATGGATCACATATTTGATAATAGGATATTTTCTTTATTTGTAAAAAATACTTATACCGTTATGGATAATAACGTGCTCACCGCCGTCCCACTATTTTTATTTATGGGGTATCTAGTTGAAAGAGCTGGAATTGTATCAAAATTATTTTTTGCAATAAGACTTGCAGCTCACAGATTGCCAGCTTCAATGGCAGTAGCTGCTCTAATAACATGTACTTTATTTTCTACAGCCACAGGAATTATTGGTGCCGTTGTAACCCTAATGGGTCTACTTGCTTGGCCTGCAATGGTTAAAGCAGGATATGATAAAAAATTTGCTTCAGGAGTAATTTGTGCGGGTGGATGTTTGGGTATTTTAATTCCACCTAGTATCATGTTAATTGTTTATTCAGTAATAGCTCAGTTATCTCCTTTGAGATTATTTGCTGCAGCAATTTTTCCAGGACTTTTACTTGCAGGACTTTATATAGCTTATGCAGTAGGTAGAGCTTGGCTCCAACCATCAATTGCACCTAAGCCAAGAGCAGAAGATATTCCGCCACGAGCTGAAATTTTAAAAGAAGTATTAGTTTCTTTTGTTCCTCTTTTTGGATTAATTATGTTAGTTCTTGGAACAATCTTAGCAGGTATAGCAACGCCAGCAGAGGCAGCAGCAGCAGGAGCATTTGGTGCTATATTGTTATCTTGGTTTTACAAAACACTTAAATGGCAAAGTTTTAAAGAATCTGTTTTTCTAACAGCAAAAACTACAGCGATGATTATGTGGTTATTCATTGGTTCTTGGACTTTTTCGTCTGTATTTTCTTATCTAGGTGGTCATGAAATTTTTGAACATTTTTTTACATCAATTGAAATATCAACTTGGCAATTTTTAATTATTACTCAAGTAATAATTTTTCTTTTAGGATGGCCATTAGAATGGACTGAAATTCTAATTATATTTGTTCCAATATTTTTACCCTTACTTGAGGTGTTTGATGTTAATCCATATTTCTTTGCAATGTTAATCGCTCTAAATTTACAAACATCATTTTTAACACCTCCNATGGCNATGTCCGCTTATTACTTAAAGGGCGTTCAAAAGAAAAATGTTGAATTGATGGAAATATTTGCCGGAATTATGCCTTTCTTAGGAATAGTAATATTTGCTATGTTTCTTATGTATATGTTTCCAGGTATTGCTTTGTGGCTACCAGAAACGTTATTTGCAAACTAAATAATTTAAAATGTTAAATATATTTACTCTAACAACTAATAAATTAGTTGAGCACTTAAAATCGGGTCAGATTTCTTCAGTAGAGGTTTGTAATCAATATATTGAGAGAATTGAAAAATTTGAAAAAGATGTAAAGGCGTGGGAATATTTTGATAAAAAAAAGCTTTTAGAAAAAGCTGCTGAAGCAGATGAGTATAGAAAATCAGGAAAACCTCTTGGGTCTTTGCACGGTCTACCAATAGCAGTTAAAGATATAATAGGTACTTTTGAAATGCCCACTGAATGTGGTTCTCCTGTCAGAAAAAAAATGCCAAGCTCACAAGATTCTGAAGTTGTTAATCTACTTAAGATTGAGGGAGCAATAGTAATGGGAAAGACTGTAACTACTGAACTTGCATATTTTCACCCAGGCAAAACTACTAACCCACATGATAATTCAAGAACACCTGGAGGATCATCAAGTGGCTCTGCGGCTGTTATAGCAGCACATATGGCACCATTATCAATTGGATCACAAACTAACGGCTCAATTATTAGACCTGCTTCTTACTGTGGAGTTGTTGGTTATAAGCCCTCTTATGGGTTGATTTCACGAAGTGGAGTGATGAGACAATCTGATAAATTAGATCACATCGGAGTGTTCGGAAAAACGGTAGAAGATGTTGCCCTATTTGCAAAATCATTAATAAAAAAAGATTTATACGATCCATCAACTATTCATTATGCGGCAGATGAAATGTTAACTGTTTGTAAAAAAGGACCACTTTATGAGCCAAAATTTATTTTTTATAAAACAAAAAACTGGAAAAATATTGATAAAGAGTCACAAAAATCTTTTGAGTTCTTTATAAAAACTTTTAAAAAAAATATTGAAGTATTCGATACCCCTTCCTATTTTGATGATATTCCAAAATACCATAAAATAATTCATGAAACAGATATGGCAAATAATTTTCAAGGTTATTATAAAAAATCAAAAAAACATCTTTCTAAAGAAATGGTCAGTGCAATTGAAAGAGGACTAAAATACTCAGCCAAAGAATATGCTGAAGCGATAGATTTTATGAAGAGAAGTTATGAATCTTATAAAGAGGTTTTTGAAGATTATCATGGGGTGTTAACTCCATCATCAGCAGGGGTTGCACCTAAGGGTCTCAAGAGCACTGGAAGCCCTGAATTTTGTACTATTTGGACTTATATGGGTCTACCATCTATTTCATTACCTTTACTTGTTGGAGAAAATAATTTACCATTAGGTATACAGCTAATTGGAGACAAGCTAGATGATTTAAGATTTCTAGGTGTAGCTAACTGGCTAGAAAAAAATTGTAAAAAATATGCTAAATAAAATAACAACTCTANTNGGNTCAGGCCTTGCAACATTATTTCTTATTGGCCTTGCAACAACTTTAACTAGATCTTCGATGATAGGATTTTGGGATATATTGCCAGTGTTTATTTTAATGGCAGTAGCAATTTTTATGATGTTCTACGAAGCTTTTTTCGACAAGAATTAAATCTTCTTTTAAGTGAATAATTCTAAAAATAGCTATTTACCTTTCTTATTATTATTTATTCAACCAATTTTTATGGCTAGCAACTTAATCGTTGCAAGAGGTGGGGTTGAGTATGTTCCTCCAATATCTTTAGCTTTTTGGAGATGGACTGCAGTTTTTTTAATATTACTACCATTNACCTACAGTTCTTTAAAAAAAAATTTTAAGTTTGTAAAACAAGAATATAAAAGAATATTTTTCATTGGATCGATGGGTTGTGGAGTTTGTGGAGCTTTTCCATTTTTAGCTGGTCAAACAACAACGGTTACCAACATGGGAATTATATATTCCTCTTCTCCAATTTTTATAATCATAATCTCAAGTTTATTTTTTAAGGAAAAAATCAATCTTCTTAGGATTATTGGACTAGTTTCATGTTTAATAGGTGTTTTTGCCATTATTATTAAAGGTGATTTATCTTTATTAATTAGTCTNAAATTCACAATTGGTGACCTCTGGATGCTAGCTTCTGCAATAGGTTGGGCTCTTTATTCTATNTATCTATTTTATTGGAAAACTAATCTAAAAATTTTTGATAGATTTACTTTGATTGCATTTTTTGGAGTGGTTAGCTTGNTCCCATTTTATCTAATCGAAGANGCTTTTTTTGTAAGAACTNTATTTAATTCTGATTTTTTTATGTGGGTTTTATTTGCAGCTATTTCACCGGGAATTATAGCTTTTACCTTGTANACAATGGCNCAAAAAAAACTTGGGGCATCTATAACTGGNTTNACTCTTTACATTTTTACAGTTTATAGTGCNATTTATGGAGTTTTATTCTTTAANGAGCANCTCGAGTATTATCATTANATAGGGACAGCCCTTGTTTTTGGNGGGGTATATATAGTTAAGAGAAAAGTTTAAATAAATTAAGCCACAATCTAAACAAATAATTTACAAATTTCATATTTATACAATAAGTATGAAAAAAATTGTTAGGACTTTATTTATTATAATCTTTGTAGCTAATTTTACTTATGCGGATGAAAAAGATTATTCTGCGGATAATTTTTTTCATATAGGTCAGATGAATTCACATGATGAAAATTTTAGTCTTTATTTTAAAACTAGAGAAAAACCTATTTTAGCACGAGGGGAAGAATCTAATTATATAACTGATTTTCCTCAGGATCTTTATATCTATAACTATAAAACAAAAACTTCACTTCCTCTAATTTCATACGAGTGGTTTCCTTCAAAGGCTAAATTTTTTTTAGAAGAGTATGATTTTCCAGTGTTCCCTGAAGATTTTGCTTATTATTTATTAAAAGATAATAATACATTAGTTATGATTAGTGCTATTAAAAATATTAATAAAAATTTTCAATTCGATATTACTAATAAAAAGTTAAATCAATATCCTTCTAGTGGAAAATTTGAATTTATAATTTCATCGATCGCAAAAAACTGTGGTCACTCACAATTAAAAGAAAATTATAAATGTAATTATTATAAACCTTTAATTTCGAATAATTTAATCAATTAATTTGAGTAAATGCTTCTGCAAATTTTTCTGCATTAAAAATTTGTAAATCATCCTCTTTTTCACCAAGTCCAAGAGCAATTATTGGAAGCTTATATTTTTTAGCAAGGGCTAATAAAATTCCTCCTTTTGCAGTACCATCTAATTTTGTCATTATCAAACCAGTAAGAGGTATAATTTTGTTAAACTCTTCAACTTGACTGATAACATTTTGGCCAGAGGTTGCGTCAAGCACTAGGATTACATCGTGAGGAGCATCTGGATCTATTTTTTTTGTTACATGGGCAATTTTTTTGTATTCTTCCATTAAATTTTTTTTATTTTGTAATCTCCCTGCCGTATCGATCAAAACATGGTTAAAATCGTTCTTTAATGCCTCTTCTATTGCCTTGTAGGCAACTGATGCCGGGTCGGATCCTTGAGTAGATTTTGTAATTTGCACATCAATTTTATTAGCCCAACTTTCTAATTGTTCTATAGCAGCTGCTCTAAACGTATCACAGGCAGAAAACATAACTTTNTTACCATTAGATTTTAAAATTTTACCAACTTTTCCAATAGTTGTTGTTTTTCCAACCCCGTTAACTCCCGATACTAGGACTGCATTAAGTTTTTCTTTTTTATTAAAAAAATTCTCATTTTCCAAAGGTTTCATTAAAGTAACTATATAGTTTCTAAGAATCAAGTTTACCTCATGCATAATATCTTTTTTGGGGTCAATTTTTTCTTGAGCAATAATTTTTTTAATTTCTTCAGCTGCAACAAGACCAACATCTGATTGAATCAAATATTCTTCAATTTGATCTAATGTTTTGTCATCTATTTCTTTTTTTACAATTATATCTCTTAAACCAGATGTAAATGTAGAAGCACTTTTCTTAAAACCAATTTTAAATTTATCAAAAATTCCCATTACAACTTAATGTTGATATTTTTAATATCAGACACAGGTCCTTTCATATGAATGCTATTTCTTTCATCAATAGAAATTGTTAAACTACCTAATGCAAACTCTATATCTGTAGTTTTTTCTACCAGATTATTAATGTTAGCTGCAACAGCTGTTGCACAAGCTGCCGTNCCACAAGCCTTGGTAAGTCCAGCTCCTCTTTCCCAAACTTTTACTTTTATTAAATTTCTATTTATAACTTTGGCCAGGGTCACATTACATTTTTCAGGAAATAGAGGATGATTTTCAATTTTCGGACCAATATTTTTTAAGTCAAATGCTTCAATATCATCTACAAAAAAAATTATGTGCGGATTGCCNACATTTATGGCTATTCCACCAATATGTTTGGTANTATTTCTATCTATAATTTCAATTTTTAAGTCTTGAGTATCTAGCTGCTTACTTAATGGAATTTCTTGCCAATTAACTTTTGGTATACCAATTTCAGTCTCGACTAAATTATTTCCTAAAATTTTTGATTTTAGTGAGCCAGAAGTTGTTAAGAGCGTTATTTCTTTTTTACCACTTTCTTTTGATAGAAGATCTGCNACACACCTAGTGCCATTTCCACAAGCACCAGATATGCTTCCATCTGAATTAAAAAATTCTACATTTGCATCTATTTCTTTATTTTTCTTAATTAGGATGAGTTGATCGCATCCAATAAAACTACGATCACATATCTTAATTATTTGATCTTTATCTAAATTAAAATCTTGGCTTCTTTGATCAATAATTACAAAATCATTGCCTAAACCATCCATTTTAAATGCTTTAATATCCATATACAGATATTTAACTTATTTATTGACTTTTTGAACCTCTATTATAGGTTGATTTCGTTTCCACAAAAACGTTAAATTTGTGGTGTCTTTGGAAACAAAGAGATCAACACTAGTCAGCGATATTCGCCCACTAGTGCGAAACTGCTGTGCGTAATAAATATGTTTGAAAACTTAACAAATAAATTCGAAGAAATTTTTTCTTCTTTAAAAAAAGCACCTTCACTTGACGAAAAGCAAGTAGATGANGGTTTAAGGGCTATTAGGCAGGCCCTCTTAGAAGCTGATGTCTCTTTAGATGTAGCTAAAGATTTTATANCAAAAGTTAAACCTAAAGTATTAGGTCAAGAGATAATCAGATCAACTTCACCAGGAGATATGGTTGTTAAAATTGTTTATGATGAACTAGTAAGCCTTTTAGGCGAAAGCAATACAGATATTAATTTAAATGCAGTTCCGCCAGTTCCAATGATGCTAGTTGGTCTTCAAGGTTCTGGTAAAACTACAACAACAGCAAAATTAGCCAAATACTTAGAAAAAAATAAAAAGAAAAAGATAATGATGGTTAGCCTTGATGTTTACAGGCCTGCTGCCCAAGAACAATTAAGGTCTTTAGGAGAACAAAATAATATTTTAACACTCCCTATAATTGAAGGACAATTACCAGCAGACATTTGTAGAAGAGCAGTTAGTGCTGCAAGCTTAAATGGAGCAGAAATTATATTGTTTGATACAGCTGGTAGAACTCAAATTGACCTTCAGATGATGAGCGAAATTAAACAAATAGAGAATATAATCAATCCAACTGAAACATTTTTAGTTGCAGATTCTTTAACAGGGCAAGTTGCTGCAGAAGTTGCAAAAGAATTTAAAAATACGGTAAACTTAACAGGTATTGTTTTAACTAGAGCCGATGGTGATGCAAGAGGTGGTGCAGCTCTTAGTATGAAATATGTTTCTCAAGTGCCAATTAAGTTTTTAGGGGTAGGAGAAAAAATAGAAAACTTAGAAGTTTTTCATCCAGATAGAATAGCAAATAGAATACTAGGAATGGGAGATATTGTTTCCCTTGTAGAAAAAGCAGCAGAAGATCTTGGTGAAGAAAATTTAAAAAAAGCTGAAGAAAATTTGAAAAAAGGACAATTTTCTATGGAGGACTATCTATCCCAACTAAGACAAATGAAAAAAATGGGTGGTATAGAAGGAATAATGTCATTTATGCCAGGTGTTTCAAAGATGAAGTCACAGATGGATGCTGCGGGAATTGATGAAAGTATTATTACTCAAAACGAAGCAATAATTTTGTCTATGACCAAAAAAGAAAGAGGGAATCCTAAAATCATAGATGGTTCTAGGAAAAAAAGAATTGCTAATGGCTCTGGAACAGATGCGGCCACTATCAATAAATTGCTTAAGCAATTTAAAATGATGTCTGAAATGATGAAGAAGATGTCAAAAGGAAACCTGAAGGGTATGTCTGATAAAGGAATACCTCCAGAGCTACTAAATCAACTTAAATAAAAAAAGGAAAAAAAATGATAAAAATAAGACTATCAAGAGGTGGAACAAAGAAAAGACCAGTATATAAAGTAGTTATAGCTGACAGTCGTCGTGCAAGAGATGGAAGATTTATTGAGAAGGTAGGATTCTTTAATCCACTTTTACCAAAAGATAAAAAAGAAAGAGTAGGACTAGAAGCAGAAAGAATTAAATATTGGTTAGGTCAAGGTGCTCAACCAACTACTAGAGTTGCAAGAATTTTAGGTGAAAATGGTATTATAGCAATGCCTGCAAACGGTAGTAATCCAAGTAAAGCTATTCCTAAAAAAGAAAGAAAAAAAGAAGGAGACGAAGCAGCACCAGCAGNAGCTCCTAAAGCAGAAGCAGCACCAGCAGCAGAAGCTCCAAAGGAAGAAGCTCCTAAAGCAGAAGCAGCACCAGCAGCAGAAGCTCCAAAGGAAGAAGCTAAATAGTTGGATTCATGTGGCAAGCTCAGATATTCACACTCTATCCTGATTTTTTTCCTGGCCCTTTAAATAAAGGGCTATATGGAAAAGCTTTAACAAATAAAATTTGGGATTTAAAAGTTGTAAATTTTAGAGAGGCTGCTGAGGACAAACATAAAACAGTAGACGACACCCCTTTTGGAGGTGGATCTGGAATGCTGTTGAAAGCTGACATTTTAGCAAAATCTCTTGATGAAAATAAAAAAGAAGGAGAAAGAATTTTTTATTTATCACCAAAAGGAAAAAAGCTTGATCAGAAATTAGCACTAGAACTGTCTAAAGAAAAATCTATTAGTTTAATTTGTGGTCATTTTGAAGGTGTTGATGAAAGGTTGTTATCTACAAGGAATATAGAAGAACTTAGCATAGGAGATTTTATTTTATCTGGAGGTGAAACAGCAGCATTTGTTGTACTAGATAGTGTTCTAAGATTGCTTCCAGGTGTCTTAGGAAATGAACAATCAAAGAATGATGAGAGTTTTGAGAACGGACTTTTGGAGTATCCTCAATACACAAAACCTCAAATTTGGGAGGAAAAAAGCGTTCCAGAAGTGCTATTATCAGGAGATCACAACAAAATTAAAGACTGGCGTTTATCACAATCAGAGGCTATAACACGCGTCCGAAGACCAGATTTATGGGAAAAATATAAGAAAAATTAATTTGATAAATACTAATATGAAAACAATTGAAGAAATAAATCAACTAAACGTTAAAAAAATACTATCTGAGAAGAAAATCCCAGATTTTTTTCCAGGAGATGTAATAAAAGTTGGTGTTAGAATTACAGAGGGTAAAAAAGATAGAATTCAATATTTTGAAGGTGTGTGTATAGCTAGAAAAAACAGAGATATAAATTCTTCATTCACAGTTAGAAAAATTTCATTTGGTGAAGGTGTTGAAAGAACATTTCCACTATATGGTACTATATGGTACTGTTATAGATACAATTACAGTTATCCGTCATGGTAAAGTTAGAAGAGCAAAATTATATTACCTAAGAGACAGAACAGGTAAATCAGCTAGAATTGCAGAAAAAATTAGAAAAAAAATTGGTATAGAAGTTGATGTTAAACCAGAAATGGTAACAGAAGAAACTTTAGCACCAGTAGCTGCAGAAGCAGAAAAACAAACAGAAGTTCAAGCAGAACCTGTAAAACAAGCAGAAGTTCAAGCAGAACCAAAAATAGAAAAATCAGAAGAAAAAAAATAATTTTTTTTTCAATGCCTTTAACTCTTTACGATAAAATTTGGAATGATCATTTAGTAGATCAACAAGATGATGGTACAGCACTATTATTTGTTGATCGACATTTAGTACATGAAGTAACAAGCCCACAAGCTTTTGAAGGATTAAGAAACTCTAATAGAAAAGTTAGACAACCTGGCTTAACACTAGCAGTTGCAGACCATAATGTTCCAACTACTGATAGATCTAAAGGAATAGCGGATGCAGAGTCTAAAATTCAAGTAGATACCTTAGAAAGCAATTGTAAGGAATTTGGAGTTCAATATTTAGGAATGAATGACAAGAGACAAGGAATTGTTCACATAATTGGTCCAGAACAAGGTTTTACACAACCTGGTACAGTAATTGTTTGTGGAGATAGCCACACAGCAACACATGGTGCATTTGGTGCTTTGGCATTTGGAATTGGGACCTCAGAAGTAGAACATGTTCTAGCAACACAAACATTAGTTCAAAAAAAAGCAAAAAATTTTAGAATCAATGTTAACGGAAAACTTCCTATTGGAGTTACCTCTAAAGATGTAATCTT
>JGI26083J51738_10001907_pt1 | contig 11048 bp, 8 predicted proteins | sample SaaInl85LU_5_DNA_FD_51738 | JGI IMG/M metagenome (IMG submission 51738)
TATGATGGAAAATTTACCCTCTCCAAAAAATCATAAAATTTACTTTGACTATGGAACAAAAACTTTGGATGCTCTCTATTTACCTTATCAAGATTTAGTCACTACTGCACTTGAATATAAATCATACGATGATGAATCCATGGTGAATCTAAAGTTTGATGGGCATGAACATGCCGAAAAATTTTGGTATAAACGATTGGCTACACCCCTTACTTTTTTACTTAAAAACAACTAAGCTTATGTATAAATTTTTATATCTCCTTATTTACTTTTCGTTTGGTATTGTTTTTGCACAAAACCCTCATCGAATTTTTAAAAGTATTGAAATCATAGAAAATCAAAGTTTAGAGATAAAGGTCAACGACGGTTTATACAAAATTGTCCCCTACACTAAAAATATTATACAAACTTCATTTATTCCAACAGGCGAAACTGAAAAAAAAACATCTCATGCTGTTGTGTTAAAACCAAAACAAATTGATGTTACTTTTGAAGAGAAGGTAGATCATTTTGTTTTACAAACCGATGGAATTGTAGTCAAGATTCAAAAATCACCGTTTCAAATACAATATTACTTTAACAATAAACTATTAATTTCAGAAGCTGAAGGTTATGCAAAAAATGACAGTTTAGAGAAAATAAATTTCAATATCAAATCTAACGAAGTATTGTACGGCGGAGGAGCTCGAGCTTTAGGAATGAATCGAAGAGGACATAGGTTAGAGTTGTATAATAAAGCCCATTATGGCTACGAAACACACTCCGAACTAATGAATTATACTATACCAATTGTTGTCTCATCACATCGCTATATGCTTCATTTTGACAACGCCCCTATTGGCTATTTAGATTTGGATAGTAAACAAACCAATCATTTGACTTACGAAACAATCTCAGGACGAAAGACTTACCAAGTGATTGCAACAAACTCATGGCCTGAACTTATTAATCAGTACACAGATTTAACAGGGAAGCAGCCGATGCTTCCACGTTGGGCGCTTGGAAATTTTGCAAGTCGTTTTGGTTACCACTCACAGGAAGAAGTGGAAAAGACCATCAATAAATACATAGATTTAAACGTCCCTATTGATGCTGTGATTTTAGATCTCTACTGGTTTGGTAAAACCATTACTGGAACAATGGGAAATTTAGAAGTTTACAGAGACTCATTCCCAGATTTTGAAGGTATGATTTCTAGACTAAAAACCAAAGGTGTCAAAACAATAACAATAACAGAGCCATTTGTTTTAACTACATCAAATCGATGGACTGAAGCAGTAGAGAAACAAGTGTTAGCTACGGATACTTTGGGTAAGCCCTTTACTTATGATTTTTACTTTGGAAATACTGGATTGATAGACATCTACAGCCCTGAAGGCGCATCATGGTTTTGGTCTATTTATAAGGGTTTAAGAGAAAAAGGTGTCGTTGGAGTTTGGGGAGACTTAGGAGAACCTGAGGTGCATCCAAAAGCCTTGAAACATTACAACAGAACTGCTGATGAAGTTCATAATATTTATGGACACGACTGGGCAGGTTTGATTCATAGTGGATATAAAAAAGATTTTCCTAAAGAACGACCGTTTGTTCTAATGCGAGCTGGATACTCTGGATCTCAACGTTATGGACTCATTCCTTGGTCTGGAGATGTCAATAGAACTTGGGGTGGACTGCAATCTCAGACCGAAATTGCACTTCAAATGGGTCTTCAAGGACTTGGATACATGCACTCGGATTTGGGTGGCTTTGCAGGCGCTAATTTAGACGATGAACTCTATGTGAGATGGTTGCAATATGGCGTTTTTCAGCCTATTTTTAGACCTCATGCACAAGAAGAAGTCCCAAGTGAACCTGTTTTTAGATCACAAAAAGCACTCGAATTGTCAAAACAAGCCGTAGATTTGCGTTATGCATTGTTGCCCTATAATTATCACTTAGTTTTTGAAAACAATACAAAAGGATTACCGCTTATAAGGCCCCTATTCTTTGAAGACTCTAGAATTGAGATGGACACCATTTCAACCACCTATCTTTGGGGCAATGATTTTTTAATTTCTCCGATAACTAAAGCAGGTCAAGAACAACAAAAGGTAGATTTCCCAAAAACTGGCAATTGGTATGATTTTTACAACAAACAAAAATTTGAAGGTGGTAAAACAACATTTATTCAAACCCAAGAAAACTCGATTCCCACATTTGTAAGAGCTGGTGCAATAGTTCCTATGACAAAACCTATTCAGTCTACTGACAATTACCAATTAGATAATTTTGAGTTACATTATTATTTTGATAAAAATGTGAAACATACCCAACGCCTTATTTATAATGATGATGGGGTGCTAGCAAATGCCTATGAAAACGGCCATTATGAACTTCTAAAAGTAGATGCTAAACATAATTCTAAACAAATTCAAATAGAATTTAGTGCAACAAATGGTGTACAATTTCAATCAACTATAAAGGAAATTAATCTTGTTCTTTATAATTTGAATAGGGTCCCAAAAAAAGTGTTTTTTAATAATAAAAAAATAAATTATCAATATGATTATTTGACTAAAACATGTCAATTAAATTTGACTTGGAATACCTCAAATAAATTAAAAATTAAAATCAAATTTTAAATTCAATAAAAATGAAAAAATTAAGTATCATACTAGCCCTTGTTTTTGTTTTTGGTGCATGTAAACAATCTTCAAAAACAGCAGGAAGTTCAAACAAACAATCTTACACACCTATTAGTAAAGCTGATATGGAAAATGCTGTAATTTATGAAGTTAACATCCGTCAATATTCAGAATCAGGATCATTTAATGACTTTACAAAAGATATTCCACAGCTTAAAGAACTTGGTGTTAANATTATATGGGTAATGCCTATTTTCCCAATTTCAGAAACCAAACGCAAAGCNACAGGCGGCGATTTTGCTTATCTTATTNAAGATGAAACAGAACGCAACAAAATGCTTGGAAGTTATTATGCAGTTTCAGATTTCACNAAAGTCAACCCAGAATTTGGTACAATTGATGATTTTCGCCATATGATNAAAACTGCACATGATAACGGTATGTTTGTCATTTTAGATTGGGTACCAAATCATACTGGATGGGATCATAACTGGCTAACTACAAATCCAGAATATTATACTCAAAATGAAAATGGAGAAGTTATCGACCCTATCAATCCAGATACGGGTGAATCTTGGGGATGGGCAGATGTTGCTGATCTAAATTACGATAATAAAGAGATGCGTAAAGAAATGATTAAAGACATGCTTTATTGGGTAAAAGAGGAAGACGTGGATGGTTTTAGATGTGATGTTGCAAGTGCTGTGCCCTTAGATTTTTGGGAAGAGGCTATTCCAAAGCTCCGCTCAGAAAAAAGTTTATTTATGTTAGCAGAGGCCGATCAACCTGATCTTTTGAAAGGAAATGATTTATTTGATATGGCATACGGATGGGAACGCCATCACATTTTTAATCAAATGGCAACATCAGAAAATGCTATACAACTATGGGATGACGTATTTAAAAAAGATACAGGAAGGTACGAAAATGATGATATATTGATGAATTTTGTTACAAATCATGATGAAAACTCATGGAATGGGACAATAAAAGAACGAATGGGAGATGTCTCCGAACTTCTCACAGCTCTTAGTTTTGTTGTACCAGGCATGCCTTTAATTTATTCTGGACAAGAATATGATTTGGACCACAGATTACTATTTTTTGAGAAAGATCAAATCCCGCATACCAAAAAAACAATGTGGNCTTTGCTCGAAAAATTAGGACAGCTTAAAAATTCGAGTNCAGCTCTAAATGGTGGAAAAAGTGCCGCTGCATACAAAAAAATTGACCAGGATAATTCTAAAGTTTTGGNATTTAAAAGAGAAAANGATGGANAAACCGTTACTTTTTTGGGTAATTTTTCTTCCACAAATGAACAACTTAAAAACCCTTCAGTTGGCGCAGTAGATTATGCTACTGGAGAAACAGAATTTTCAAAAAATATAGCATTAGACCCTAGGGGGTTTAGAATTCTTGTCGAAAAATAATAATTTAAAATTATTTTTATTGAAAAATTAAAATATAAACTTTTTGCTTTTAGCGCAATTTTGATTTGCTTCAGTTGTTCTGAAAATGGTGTGAATCAAACTTCAGATGGAAATAACGAAAGTGAATTTATTTCAGCTGTTGATATTTCTTCATACCCCAAAATTGAATTAAGCAACCCTGTTTTTAAAGATAATAATGGTATTACGATTTCATTTTTGGAATTTTTAAAATCTAAGGGAATCAATACAATTAGAATTCGATTATGGGTTAATCCAATAGATGAACATTCTAGTCTTTCTGAGGTAAAATCGTTTGCCGAAACTTTAAAATCTATGGGGTTCAAAATTTATTTGTCATTACATTACTCAAACACTTGGGCGGATCCTGGGCATCAAATTACTCCATCGGAGTGGCAGAATGTCTCATATGATACATTAAAAGATATTGTTTACGATTACACAAAAATGGTAGTACAGCAAATAAATCCAGACATCATACAAATTGGAAATGAAATTAATAATGGATTCCTTCATCCAGAAGGCCATAGATATTCTGAACCAAATCAGTTTTTAGACCTTTTAAATGAAGGTATTCAAGCTGTTAGGGATTATTCTACCAATGCAAAAATAATGTTACACTATGCAGGACACCAGGGAGCTGATGTATTTTATAGTGATGTTAAAGACTTAGATTTTGATGTAATTGGTATTTCATATTATCCTATTTGGCATGGTAAATCTTTATCGCAATTAGAACAAAACTTAAGCGAGCTAAAATCATTGTACAACAAAGAAATTATGATTGCCGAAACAGCCTATCCTTTTACATTAGGTTGGAATGATTGGACAAATAACATTGTTGGTCTTGAAAATCAACTGATATTACCAGAATTTCCAGCTACTCCACAAGGTCAAAAAGACTTCGTAGAACAACTAAAAACAATGATGACAAATCTTGATGGTAGTATTGGTTTATGTTACTGGGGAGCGGAACTAATTGCATGGAATGGTGAAGAATCAACAGAAGGTTCACCATGGGAAAATCAAGCTTTTTTTGATTTTAACAATGAGGCTCTCCCTGTCATAGATGTGTTAAAAATTCTTTAAGGAAAATATTGGGATACATTTTAAAAATTAAAAAAAGGAGAACCAATTCCTGTGAATCAATTCTCCGATTTAGTGACCCAAACTTACGAGAGTTCGAACTTTATTAATGAAATTGGTAAATTTTTTAAAAAAAATAATGAAATGTATTGATTTTTAACTTTACTTTGCTTTTCAATTGATGCATCATACATCTTTTGGCTGAACACTTTGAAATCTGTTTTTACGTTCGGTGCTCTGGGAATTAGGAAGTCAAACCCAGATTTGGTTTATCGTTTAAACCCCCGAAATTTAAAGCTAACTTCCGTTTTTTTGTTTTTCTTCTACAATATAATTTGCTTTTTAATATTGCAAATTAGAATTTGAATTTCATTGATAATATTACTATTTAAAAATTAGCCGATTAAGGCAAACAGTAACTACTTTTTCTTAAAATTCAATGAAAACAAAATATATAGATTTTATTAATCAAACTTTTGATTTTCCAAATCAAGAGTTTAATTTAAAAGAAAATAGCCTCATGTTCCATAACATCGATTTGATGGAACTGGTTCATCAATTTGGAACTCCACTGAGGTTTACATATTTACCTAAAATTTCTGAAAACATAAATAAAGCTAAACAATGGTTTTACAATGCAATGAGTAAAATCAACTACGAAGGAAAGTACCACTATTGCTATTGCACCAAAAGCTCACATTTCAAGTTTGTTCTGGATGAAGTTCTCAAAAACGATGTTCACATTGAAACCTCCTCTGCATTTGATATAGATATTGTTGAAGCATTAAAAAAAGAAGGTAAAATTGAAAATAACACCCTTGTAATCTGCAATGGATTCAAAAGAGAGAAATATATATCTAATATTGCAAAGCTTATAAATGATGGGCATAAAAATTGCATTCCAATTTTAGACAATTATGAGGAATTATCTCTGTTAACTAATGAAATCAAACATAAGTTCAAAGTAGGAATTCGAATTGCTTCTGAAGAGGAGCCTAAATTTGCATTTTACACCTCTCGTTTGGGTATTGGATATAAAAATATCGTAGATTTTTATAATCAACAAATCAAAAACAACCCCCTTGTTGAGTTAAAAATGTTACATTTTTTTATTAATACAGGAATAAGGGACACCTCTTATTACTGGAACGAATTAATAAAATGCCTAAAAGTCTATGTCAACTTAAAAAAAGCATGCCCAACATTAGATAGTTTGAATATTGGTGGCGGATTTCCAATAAAAAACTCTCTGGTATTTGATTTTGATTATGAATATTTAATTGAAGAGATTATCACTCAAATTCAACTAACTTGTACCGAAGCTGGTGTGTCTGTTCCAGATATTTTTACCGAATTTGGAAGTTTTACAGTTGGTGAAAGTGGAGGTATAATTTATGAAGTTTTGTGTCAAAAACAACAAAACGATCGTGAAAAATGGAACATAATAAATTCTTCATTCATCACCACATTGCCAGATACATGGGCAATCAATAAACGCTTTATAATGCTTCCCCTAAATCGATGGAACGACTCTTATGAACGAATACTACTAGGTGGATTGACTTGCGATAGTGACGATTATTATAATAGCGAACAACATGTCAATGCCGTCTATTTACCAAAATATCGTCCAGACAAACCACTTTTCATTGGATTTTTTAATACTGGTGCTTATCAAGAAAACATTGGAGGATATGGAGGTTTACAACATTGTTTAATTCCAGCTCCCCAACATATTTTAATCGATAAAAATAAAAATGAAACTCTTGAGATTACTCAAAATAAAGAACAACAAACTAATAAAGATTTTTTAAACATCTTAGGATATGAGCTCACCTAAAATATTTGGGGGAATCCCAGAAAAATTTGCAAAATACGATAAAGCAAAAATCGTATTACTTCCAGTGCCATTTGATGGCACAAGTACTTGGCAAAAAGGGGCAGATAAAGGATTTGATGCCTTTATTGAAGCTTCAGAAAACATGGAATTGTATGATATTGAAACAGAAAGTGAAGTTTATAAAAATGGAATTTTTATTTTAAATGCTATTACAGAAAACTCTTCCCCACAGGCCATGGTAGAGGCCGTTTATAAAACAATCAAGAAACAAATTAAATGTAATAAATTTGTAACACTTTTTGGAGGAGAGCATTCAATTTCCATTGGTGCCATTAGAGCATTTTATGAAAGCTTTGATAACCTAACTGTACTTCACTTAGACGCACATGCTGATTTGAGAAAAGATTATGAGGGGTCAAAATATAACCATGCTTGCGCTGTTTATGAGGCAAGTCAACACACAAATCTTATACAAATTGGAATTCGATCTATGGATGTTTCTGAAAAGCTTACTATGGATTTCGAAAAGGTCTATTTTGCACATGAAATAGCACAAGATGACTTTTGGATGGATAGTGCCATAGAACAAATGACAGAAAACGTTTTTATTACATTTGATTTGGACGTTTTAGATCCTTCCATAATGCCCAGTACTGGAACTCCTGAGCCAGGAGGATTACTTTGGAATGAAACCTTAGAATTTCTTAGTAAAGTGTTTCGTGAAAAAAATGTTGTTGGTTTCGATATCGTAGAATTGTGTCCAAATTCAACCAATAAAGCGCCCGATTTTTTAGCTGCTAAATTATACTACAAAATGCTTAGTTATAAGTTTTCAAATAATAAAATGATGGAGGAGTTTGAAGAAGACTTTGATGACAATTTTGATTCTCCTTTCAGCAAATTATCTAAATTCAAAGACAATGACTATGACGAATTCTAAAGGTCCAATTTCCAAGTTTTTGGAGACTCATTTTTTACACTTTAATTCAGCAGTATTAGTAGATGCTGCAAAAGCCTATAAACACCAACTGAACAACAATTCAAAAATGTTAGTTTCAATGGCTGGCGCAATGAGTACAGCAGAAATTGGAAAAACTTTTTCTGAAATGATTAGACAGAATAAAGTCCATATTATTTCTTGTACAGGTGCAAATTTAGAGGAAGACATTATGAATTTAGTCGCACATTCTCATTACAAACGTGTCCCTAATTATAGAGATTTAACACCAGAGGACGAATGGGATTTATTATTGAAAGGACTAAATAGAGTGACAGATACCTGCATTCCAGAAGAAGAAGCATTTAGGCGTCTTCAAAAACATATCATCAAAATCTGGAAAGATGCAGAGGAGAATAATGAACGTTACTTTCCTCATGAATTTATGTATAAGCTATTACTCTCCGGAGTTTTAGAAGATTATTATGAAATTGATATTAAAGACTCTTGGATGTACGCTGCAGCTCAAAAAGATTTACCAATGGTTATTCCTGGTTGGGAGGATAGCACAATGGGAAATATTTTTGCTTCATATGTATTAAAAGGAGAGCTTAAAGCGAGTACAATGAAATCTGGAATTGAATACATGACCTTCCTTGCTGATTGGTACTCTAAAAATTCAGAATATGGTATTGGTTTCTTTCAAATAGGAGGTGGTATAGCAGGGGATTTTCCTATCTGTGTGGTCCCAATGCTATACCAAGATATGGGTCAAGAAAACACTCCTTTTTGGAGTTACTTTTGCCAGATTAGCGACTCCACAACAAGCTATGGCTCCTATTCAGGAGCTGATCCAAACGAAAAAATTACATGGGGTAAACTCGATATTGATACTCCAAAATTCATAGTAGAAAGTGACGCAACGATTGTGGCGCCCTTAGTTTTTGCGTATATATTAAACTTTTAAAAAAATGAAACGAATTATTGTTGGTTTTGACAAATTAACCCCAGAGATTCTAAACCTTTTTGTAGAAAGATACCCCGATGGCTATGGTGATAATGATATAATAGAGTTTAAAAATAGTACTGGAGAAACAATTCAAGCAGTAGAATTGAAAAGTACTGATACTGTGTATTTGATTAGAATAGGTAAAAAAATGAATCAAATTATTCGAGAATTTGAAGATGAGCAATCTGAACTTAATGAAGGTTCAGTATTTATTGAAGAAGATAAAGAGATTGACCCAAACCATGATTTTGACCTCACTTAAAATAATTTAACAACATTATGAATACAATTTTTCATCTTTCTTTGCCGTGTTTAAGTATTTCTAATACCATAGAGTTTTATAAAAATGAGTTAGGCTGTGAAATAGGAAGGTCAACACAAAATTGGGTTGACGTGAATCTTTTTGGGCATCAAACAACTTTTACAAAAGCTGGAAAATACAGTTTTAACAGCCCTGATTATATTTTTGAGGGAAATATTTTACCCTCTTTTCATTATGGTGTTATTATTAAACGACAAGAATGGCAAAAATTATTTAAAAAATTAAGTTACACAGCTATTGAAATAATCGACCAAACATGTTTTTTAAAAAATAAAAAAGGGGAACATGTTTCGTTTTTTGTTAAAGATCCAAATGGCTATGTCTTGGAGTTTAAATCTTTTAAAAATAACGAGGAAACATTCACTTTTTAATTTTTTGGCAAACTTTTTTAATAAAATTATCCCCAAAAATAAATTATTATTCTTGAGGATAATTTGTGACCCAAACATACAGTAGTTCAGACTTTTTGAGTGTGATTAGTGAGATAAACTCAAAAAAAATATTCCCAGAAATAAAAAATTATTTTTGGGAATAATCTGTGACCCAAACATACAGTAGTTCAGACTTTTTGGATGGAATTAGTGAGATAAACTCAAAAAAAATATCCCCAAAAATAATTAATTATTCTTGAGGATAATCTGTGACCCAAACTTTTGAAAGTTTGAACCTTATTGAAGTTATTAAACAAATATATGACTATCCCTTTTTTAAGTCCATCACCGTTCTAAAACCCAAATGTTCTAAAGACGTATTGGGATCTGTTGCCATTCTTGATGATAATCTGTAACTGGCACAATAGGAGGCATTGCATAAAAAAGAGCCACCTCTAATCACACGTTCATCTACATACGGATTATTAGGGTTAAAGGCCTCCTTAGGCCCTTTTGGATTATTAGTTATTGAATTTTCTTTACAATATTTATAGTACTTACTGTTATACCAATCACTAGTCCATTCCCATACGTTGCCAGAAATTTCATAAAGCCCATAACCGTTTGGAGGATAGGTTTTCACAGGTGAACTTTTTTCAAAGCCATCGGCTTGAGTGTTATCTACAGGGAACTCCCCTTCCCAGCTGTTGACATAGGATGATAATTTATCCGTTAAATCGCCCCAAAAATAAATCTTATCTCGCTTACCACCACGAGCCGCAAATTCCCACTCTGCTTCAGTAGGTAATCGCCTACCAGCCCAATTACAATAAGCCATTGCATCTTCATAGGACACATGAACAACAGGGTAATTTTCTTTTCCAACTATACTGCTTCCTTTACCCTCAGGTTCTTTCCAATTGGCCCCAATAGTCCAACGCCACCACTGCGAAAAGTCATAGAGATTAGGCACTGATTCTTTTGTCTTCTTAAACAAAAGGGAGCCTGGTAATAAAAGTGAGTCGTGAGGTTTTGGAGTGCCTGGAGGTAATTGTTGTTTGATTAATTCCCAATCCACTGGTCGTTCTGCGGTCGTAATATAATTTGTTGCTTCAATGAATCTGGAAAACTGTTCATTGGTGACTTCGGTCTCGTCCATATAAAACCCATCTACCTTTACAGTATGTTTGGGCTTTTCGTGGGGTAGTGCCATACGATCAACATCGGAGGCTCCCATGTCATAAATACCGCTAGGAATCCAAACCATATCGGGAATTTCTTGTCTATTAGTTGAAGTGGTTTCGAATTGATTTGATTGTTTACAACCAACTAATGAGGTGATAAATAAACCGATTAAAAATAATCTTTTGTGCATAATGTTATTTTGCAGTTCTAGTAGCTCTATATTTTT
>JGI26083J51738_10001911_pt1 | contig 11044 bp, 15 predicted proteins | sample SaaInl85LU_5_DNA_FD_51738 | JGI IMG/M metagenome (IMG submission 51738)
ACTAAAATTGCCATACCTGCACTACCATTTGCGGCTAAAGCAGAACCTCCGTTAAACCCAAACCATCCAACCCAAAGCATTGAAGCTCCAATCATTGCAATCACCGGTGAATGTGGAGGATCAAAATATTCAGGAAACCCTCTTCGAGATCCTAACATTTTTACAATTACAATTGCAGAAACGCCTGCAGTAGCATGAACAACAAGACCTCCTGCAAAATCAAAAACTCCAAGATCCGCTAACCATCCACCTCCCCAAACCCAATGCGTAACAGGGGCATAAACTGCTAAGATCCATAATGCTGAAATAAATAAAACTGCAGAAAATTTTATCCTTTCTACATAAGCTCCAACAATTAAAGCAGGGGTAATAATAGCGAATGTCATTTGGAACATGACGAACAAAATCTCAGGAATNTCACCACTTAAACTTTCAGTACCAACTCCTTTTAAAAANGCTTTTGAAAGATCTCCAATGTAATTTCCTTCACCACTAAATGCGATTGAATATCCAGCTACAAACCAAACAACAGAAGCAACACAAGCAATTCCATAACATTGCGCTAAAGTTGAAATAGTATTTCTAGATTTAACTAAACCCGCATAAAATAAACCAAGACCTGGAAGAGTCATAAATAAGACTAAAGCGCTAGCTGTTAAAATCCAAGCTGTATTAGCACCACTCATTTATAATGCCTCCTCATTTTTCTCACCTGTTCGAATTCGAACCACTTCATCTAAATTATTTATAAAAATCTTGCCGTCTCCATACTTTCCTGTTTTAGCGGCCTCGGTAATAGCTTGAACAACAGAATCTTTTTTTTCATCTGATACTGCTAGAAATATTTGAATTTTTGGTAAAAAATGTACTTGAACAGGGCTTCCTCTGTAAAATTCGGTTTTTCCTTTTTGATGACCAAAACCTTTCACATCTGAAATCGTCATACCCTTAACTCCAACTTCATTAAGTTTCTCTTTCACCGCATGAAGTCTTTCGGGTTTAATAATTGCTCTAATTAATTTCATTCAGAGCTTATTAATTAAATTTAAATAAAAGACTTATGCTAAAATAGAATAGCTGCCCTCAGAGATATAAATATGTTAGTAATTAAACTGTGATTAAAAAATTATTACTTTTAGCGGCTATATTGCTACCGTTTGCGGTTTATTACATTTCAATGCTGATTGCCAAAAAGGGAACAGAGAGAAAACTGCCTATTATTCCACTGTCTTTAGTAAGTGTATTGTTGCTTGCCGCAGTTTTAATTTTTTTTAGACTGGGAGACCAGGATCCATCTGATGGCAAATATACACCGCCTCAGTTTAAAGATGGAAAAATTATATCCCCAAAGACGCAGTAATAAAAAAGACTCACATACCAACACTGTTTGTAAGTCATATGTCGTAAAGGTTTAATTTTTGATTCAAAAGTGAATCAAAACGAGAACATAGATATTGATAATAACAGGATACTAACAGTTAAACGGATACAGCTTCTTTTTGATGTCTTTTTCTTTCATGAGCTAAAAGAAATTTTTTTCTTAATCTTAAACTTGCAGGTGTCACTTCTAGAAGTTCATCATCATTCACATAAGCCATCATTTCTTCTAAAGACATTTTAATTGGTGGAGTTAAGGTTACCAAACCATCACTTCCTGCGGCTCTGACATTAGTAAGTTTTTTTCCCTTTAAAACATTAATTTCTAAATCATTTTCTCTATTATGCTCACCAACAATCATTCCACCATAAACTTTAGTTTGTGGCTCAATAAACATTAAACCTCTATCTTGAAGATTGAAAATTGCATAAGCAACTGCTTCTCCGCTATCTGTCGATATTAGAGCTCCATTTCTTCTTCCTCTAATGTCACCTTTGAACTCACCGTAAGAATGGAAAACTCTATTCATGACTCCCGTTCCTCTGGTTTCAGTTAAAAATTTACTTTGATAACCAATTAACCCTCTTGAAGGAGCTTTAAAAATAATTCTTTTTTTACTTTGACCTGTATCCCTCATATCAATCATTTCACCTTTTCTTTGATTCATAGAATCGATCACTGTACTTGAATATTCCTCATCTACATCAATGGTAACTTCCTCAATAGGTTCAAGTTTTTTTCCATTTTCATTTTTAAATAAAACTTTTGGTCTTGAAACCGAAAGTTCAAAACCTTCTCTTCTCATCGTTTCAATTAAAACTCCAATTTGAAGCTCTCCTCTTCCTCCAATTTCAAATGAGTCTTTTTGATCATTTTCTTGATAAGAAATTGCAACGTTNGTTTCAGCTTCAGCTAATAATCTTTCTCTGATCATGGTTGAGGTTACTTTTTTTCCTTCTAGTCCAGAAATTGGGGAGTCATTGACNGTAATGGTNACNGACATCGTAGGCGGATCTATTGGGGTAGACTTTAACGCCTCGTTCACCTCATTATGACAAATCGTATCTGAAACTGATGTTGTTTTTAACCCAGCCACACAAACGATATCTCCTGCCATCACTTTATCTGTTGGAACTTTTGTAGTTCCTGAAAATGTAAATAGTTTTGTTAATCTTCCCTCTTCAACTTTTTGGTTATCTAANTTTAANGATTTNACNGTGTCATTAACTTTTGCAATTCCATGAATNACTCTTCCTACTAAACATCTTCCAAGAAAAGAGTCTGAATGAAGTAATGTCGATAGCATCGCAAAAGGCTTGCTTAGATCAACATCTGGTTCTGGTACGTGGTTTAAAATTAAATCCAATAAAGGTTGTAAATTATCTCTTGCTTGGTCTAATTCATAATTACACCAACCATCTCGTCCGGATGCATAAAGAACTGGAAAATCTAATTGTGCATCATTTGCGTCTAGAGCAACAAATAGATCNAAAATTTCATTTATAACCTCTTTAGGTCTTGCATCTGATCTATCGATTTTATTGATGACAACAATAGGNCTTAATCCTAGGGCTAATGCTTTTGATAAAACAAACTTNGTTTGAGGCATTGGTCCTTCTGCAGCATCAACCAAAAGAATAACACCGTCAGTCATTCCTAAAATTCTTTCAACTTCTCCTCCAAAGTCAGCGTGACCCGGGGTATCAATAATATTAATTTTTGTATCTTTCCAAATTAAAGATGTGGGCTTTGCAAGGATTGTAATTCCTCTTTCTTTTTCAAGGTCACCACTGTCCATGACGCGCTCATCAATTTTTTGATTATCTCTAAACAAACCACTTTGTTTTAAGAGATTATCGATCAGAGTAGTCTTGCCATGATCAACGTGAGCAATAATTGCAATGTTTCTTAAGCTATTTGTCATAAAATCAGCGCTTGATACACTTTATTGTTTTATTTACTAGTTAAAAAAAAATGAAGTTATTGCTTACTTTTTATTAATGATTTTAAACCAGTAGTTTTAATTACATTATTTTCACCAGTATTATCTACTTGTTGGCTACTCACATAACTTGAAGCGGTTGCTAGGAAAATAAAAAATATCATGATTATAGTTTTTTTCATGATGTGTAATTTAATAATTAATACGACAAGTATTAATCTAAATTATGTCATGAAAGTGTTTTATTAAGTTTGTTTCGATCTAATTTTGTTGCAAAATAAAATGCAAATAATCCTGATAAGCCAAGAAATGAAAAAGCATAAATCCAGTTCGTTTGCTGAGATAAAGGTTCATGATTATTAGTAAAATCTAAAATAAAACCAAAAATTCCAGGAGTAACAGACCCAAATCCTATTCCAATCATTGATCTAAAAGCAAGTGAACGTCCCAAAACATTTCTTTTGGTACTATCCGTCAAAGCTGCTGTTAACACTCCAGAGTCACCAATAGTGAAAAAACTATATAAAAAAGAAATAATCAAAATCAACAACCAAGAAAAGTTAGGTATCCAACCTACTAAGAAAGAAAATAAAGCACTAATGATTGCAAATATAACGAGTACATTTTTGCTTCCAAACTTATCTGAAAAATAACCACTAATGACATTAGAAAATACACCAGTCAAATGCAGTGTTAAGGAAATAACTAATCCTAAAATAATTGGATTTAAATAAGTTTTGTCAACTAATATAAGACTTAAAAAAACTGGCATCCATGCCCACATGCCAAACAATTCAATGCAATGAGCTGTGTAACCTCTAATTAAGTTTTTATTTTGATATGATTGCTCTGTAACTTTAAAATATTTAATAATTTGAAAATCTAGTTTTTTAAATAAATCTGAGTAAGAGGATAATGCGAAACTAGCTAAACCTAACAAGGTCAATATAGCACAAATTAAAAAACCATCTTTAAAATTATAAAAATTAGAAAACGTAAAAGTGATAGATAATGACAATGCATATCCAAGAGATTGTCCTCCAAGCATCATGCCCATGGCAAAACCTTTTCTTCCTTGACTAAATTTTTCTGATACCAAAATCATTGAAGGTCCATAAATGCCTCCAGCCGCAACACCTAAAATAAAATTTAAAATAAGAGCGCTATAAAAATCATTAGCAAAATAAAAAAATAAAAAAGCACCTAAAGAGTTTAAAATTGATGAAAAAATTAAAATTTGATTAGGATTTATAAAATCCGAATAAAAAGAACTAAAATAAAGTGATCCAGCAAAACCAACGACTAATGCAGTTTGAATAAGTCCAGCGCTTGTTGCGGATAAATTCCATTCTTGAATTAAAAAAGCCATTGAGCCCACATACATAAAGAATGTTGTTGCAGTTAAAACTCGACCTATAAATAATAAAGCTAACCAAGTGGAGTTTGAAAAATGATAATTCATTTAATTATTGTCTATTTTGAGAAAGCCTTATTTTTTAAATATAAAAAATAAGCAATAATTTCGTAAAAAAAATGAAAAACTTGGAAAATAATTGGAAGACTAAAAATTTTATTTAATATTTTTAATTTTGGTATTCTAGACCATACAATCAGAAAAGCTTTTGCCCCACTATATAGTTTTCCATCATCTAATACATGAAGCCTTCTTGATAATTGGTCAGTATCTAAATTTGTAACTTTAGCTTCTTGTTGATGAATATCTACCCAGCTAAGATCGTTTTCCATTTTTTTATAAAGATCAATTTCTTTTTTACAAATTTTGCATGACTCATTAAAAAAAACCTTGGTGGTCATTTTTTAACTTTCTTTTTTTTCTTTTTTGTTTTCTTTTTATTTTTAGTTCTACGTGACTTTAATGCTAATTCTCGTTGTTTTTTTTCTACATTATCTTTGAGTAATGTTAAAATTCCGAAAACAATAAGAGCACCAGCTCCTAAAAGTCCGTAGGATAACAAGGCTTCAATGGGTAATGGTTTAATCATCTTCCTCCTCTTCTAACCAGTGTTCCATAAATACTTTATGACATGCATAACAAATAATTGGTATTGAGAAAAAAAAACCAATAGTTACACCCGTTTTCATACCATAATCAATAATCGAGAAATGAGTCATTGAAATAGTGGGTATCGTACAAACTGCAATTAAATATGGAACTCTCCACTTAAATGCTGGTTTAAAATGTTTAATAAAATAAATAAATTTTAAAATCATAAAATTAATAACGTTATATTTGAAAGAGCAAAATAAAAAAGGGGGCTGTTAACCCCCTTTTACTAGCCTGTTTAAACTAAAGGACTATGAAACGATTTTTAAATCTGCTTTTTTCTTTTGATCAAAGAATTGTTCATCTTCGGTTGAACCTTTAAGTGCTGTCGTAGAAGATGTTCCAGAACTTACAATATTAGAGATTTGATCAAAATAAGATGCTCCAACTTCTCTTTGATGTTTTGCTGCAGTATAACCTTGTTCTTCAGCAGCAAATTCTTGTTGTTGAAGTTTTGAGTAAGCAAACATTCCATCTTTTTTGTAATTTCTTGCGAGATCGAAAACTGCATAATTTTGAGCATGAAAACCTGCAAGCGTGATAAATTGAAATTTATAACCCATCTCACCAATTTTTTGTTGGAACTCTAACATTTCTTGATCTGAAAGATATTTTTTCCAATTAAATGATGGCGAGCAATTATAGGCTAACAATTTCCCTGGAAATTTTTCATGAATTGCATCAGCAAATTCTTTAGCCTCTCCAAGATCTGGTGTTGCTGTTTCNCACCAAATTGCATCACAATAAGGTGCATAAGCAAGACCTCTAGAAATTGCCTGTTCTAATCCGGGTTTAACATAATAAAAACCTTCGGGTGATCTTTCACCTGTNAAAAACTGTTGATCATTTTCATCAACATCTGATGTTAAAAGTTTTGCAGCATTTGCATCTGTNCTTGCAAAAATNCAAAGNGGAACATCCATTACATCTGCGGCCAGTCTTGCTGACTTTAAGTTTCTAACTGCATTTTGAGTTGGGATTAAAACTTTACCACCCATATGACCACATTTTTTTTCTGATGCTAACTGATCTTCAAAATGAACTCCTGCAGCACCTGCTTTAATAAATTTTTTAGTTAATTCAAAAACATTTAAAGGCCCACCAAATCCTGCTTCTCCATCTGCAACAATTGGCATATGATAATCTACAGCTTCATNAGCTTGCATCTTNCCTTCTAANACTTCCATATGCTGTACTTGGTCAGCTCTCATCAAAGCATTAATCATGCCTTGAACTAATTTAGGTGCACTGTCATATGGATATAAACTTTGATCTGGATACATTTCACCAGCACTATTAGCATCAGCAGCTACTTGCCATCCTGATAAGTAAATTGCTTTCAATCCAGCCTTAGCGTGCTGCACTGCCTGATTTCCTGATAAACTCCCTAATGTATTAACGTAGTCTTCTGAATTTAATAATTTCCATAATTTTGATGATAGTTCTTTTGAAACTGAATATTCAACGTTAAAAGTTCCTCTTAATTTTTTTACATCTTCCTCAGTATAATCTCTTTTAATACCCTTAAATCTGTTCTCCATTACTTTTGATCTCCTTTGTTTTTGTTTAAAATTTTAAAATAAATTTTTTATATAATTGAATAATTTTTCCCCTGTTCTTTTGACGGTCTCCTTTTCTTTATTTTCCATTGCAATAACATCTTGATAATAATTATCCTGTTCATCAAAGCAGTAATCATCAAGTGTAACGCAGTTACTTTCTATGTTGTGTTTATCCCTTGCCATATTAAGCTCTTTGTTGATTTGATGTATAACGAGTTAATCCTGAAGATCCCCAGTCCTGATCATCTTCATTCATAGTTAATCCCTGCTGAGGTTTAGGATCATTAGCAATCGCCTCTCTAATCTTTTCCTCAATTTCCCTAATAAATTCGCTTCCGGTTTTAGTCATTTTATCTCCTTTTTTAAATTTACATTATTTACAAAATATATCTTTTTCAATTAAAATGGCTCTATTGCTTGTAAATTAAGTAAATTGATATTGACTAATAGTTTTCAATTTGTAAATTTTGTAAACTATGAAAAATCAAATTGGCTTTAAAATTAAAAACGCTAGAAGAAAAGCAAGTATTTCTCAGGCTGATTTATCAGCAAAACTTGGAATTTCTTCAAGCTACCTGAATCTAATTGAATCTGGAAAAAGAAATGTGAATGTTGATCTTCTTCTTAAGGTTTCTGATGTATTAAATATTGAACTAAAAGATCTCTCCAAAAAAGAGGATGCCAATTTATATCATGATGCATTAGATCTACTTGGAGATAATATTTTTGAAGACTTAGATATTACCAATATTGAGGTAAAAGATCTGGCCAATAACAATCCTCTTATTGCAAAAGCTTTAATAAGATTAGGTGATTTTTATAAAAAAGGAAATAAAGAGATATACTCAAAAGTAGAAAGTATATCTGAAGATAATATTGTAAATTTTAAATCTAGTTTTCCAGGTGAAGCAGTTTCTGATTTTCTTCAAGAACATAATAATTATTTTGATGAACTTGAAGACTTTGCTAATAAAATTTTTAAATCTGTAAATTCAAAAAATAGAACGAGACACGTCTTGCTTGTTGATTACTTAAAAAAAAAACACAATGTTGATGTTGTAGACATCGTCCCATCTGAAAAAGAAAATTTTGCAAAAAAATTTGATTTAAATCAAAAAAAATTATTTTTATCAGACTACTTAACTCTAGAAACAAAGAAACTTTATACTGCATCACAAATTGTTCAACTAGAAGCGATGAACATTATTGAAAAGCAATTAGTTAATTTTAATTTCCAAAATGATGAGTCCAAAACACTAACAACTATTGCTTTAATTAATTATGCAGCTGCGGCTATACTCATGCCTTATGAACTTTTTTATCAAGAATGTATTAAGCATCGTTATGACTTAGAGTTACTCCAACATACATTTGCAACTTCATTCGAGCAAGTTGCTCACCGAGTCACATGTTTGCAAAATCCAAAAATGAAAGGAATACCGTTTCATATGTTAAGAGCGGATATTGCTGGAAATATTTCTAAACGTTTATCTTTATCTGGGATTCAAATCCCAAGATATGGAGGAGCTTGTCCAAGATGGAATATTCATTCTGCGTTTGTTACNCCTGGAAAAATTCATACTGCACTTTCTAAAATGACTGATGGGGAGAAATATGTTTGTATTGCTCGTACNGTTGAAAAAGGTATTGGTCGTCATGGNGTTCANAGAAGCATGGTAAGNATTGGATTNGGGTGCCAAGCNAAATATGCAAAAGATTTTGTTTATGCCGATCAACTTAATTTGAAAGATGAAAAGGCTGCAATATCTATTGGTGTAAATTGTAGGACATGTACTCGACTAGATTGTCAGCAAAGAGCCTTCCCACCGATCAACAAAAAGTTTAATATTGATTTAAATAAAAGGGGTATTTCGGTTTACGTCGGTGAGTAACAGCTTTTTAAAATTTCAAAAAAAAGTTTACTCATGCNGAAAATGTACTCGCCTTGTTAAATTTAGAAATCAAATAGTTAAAAAAAAAAGAAAGTCTTACGAAGATCAAAAATATTGGGGGAAACCTGTTAGTGGATTTGGAGATGTTAATGCTAAAATTGTTTTAGTAGGTTTAGCTCCAGCTGCCCATGGTGCTACGAGAACTGGTCGAGTTTTTACCGGTGATAAGTCAGCAAATTTTTTATTTAAATGTTTGCATCAATCGAGGCTAGCTAATCAGCCTAACTCTGATCATCTAAAAGATGGTCTTCAATTAAAAAATATTTTTATTACCCTTGCTTTACGTTGTGTGCCACCTCAAGATAAACCTAAACCTGAAGAATTAAAAAACTGCTCAAATTATTTTAAAGAAGAATTATTTTTATTAAAAAATAAAAAAATTATCATCGCTCTAGGTAAAATTGCCTTTGATGCTTGTATTAGGTTTTATAAGCAAAATTTTAATATTTCAGGATCATATAAATTTGGGCATGGATTAAAGTATAAAATTAACGATATAATTTTGTTAGGTTGTTATCATCCATCTCCAAGAAATGTTAATACGAGGAGAATAAATGAAAAAATGATGATTGATTTGTTTAATAAAGCAAAAAAACTTGGATAAATTAATCTAGTAAAGAAGCAACGTATTCCCAATTAACAAGATCATTAATAAAAGCTTTTAAGTAATCAGGTCTTCTGTTTCTGTAATCCACATAATATGAATGCTCCCATACATCACATCCTAAAATAGGTTTCATATTATTCACTAATGGGTTTGAGGCGTTTGCTGATTTAGTTACAACGAGTTTTCCGTTATCTATTGCTAACCAAGCCCATCCTGATCCAAACTGTGTAATTCCAGCTTGAATAAAATCTTCTTTAAATTTATCGATACTTCCAAAATCAGATATAATTCTTTTTTCTAACTCAGAAGGTATTGAGCCACCACCTTTTGGCTTCATGCATTTCCAAAAAAGAATATGATTCCAATGCTGACCCGCATTATTAAAAATTCCGGCTTTAGATGTATCGTTAGAAGTTTTTTTAACAATTTCCTCTAAAGATAAATTAGCTAAATCTGTATCTTTAATTAAATTATTTAAATTAGTTACGTAAGTTTGATGATGTTTTCCATGGTGTAGATCCAATGTTTCTTGAGACATCACAGGTGCCAAAGCATCGTTTGCATAATCTAACTTTGGTAATTCAAAAGACATATTGGTTATATAAGTTTATAAAACAGTATTTTCAAGTGTTCCTATAGGATTAATTGTAATTTTAACTTTATCTCCCGATTTTAAAAATTTTGGTGGATCAAAACCAATTCCAACACCAGATGGAGTACCGCTTGCAATGATATCTCCTGGCAGAAGTGTCATTGATCTGCTTAGAGTCTCAATAATTGTTGGAATATCAAATATCATATCTTGAACAATTCCAACTTGTCTTTCCTCATCATTAACAAAAGTTTTCAACTGTATTTTATTAATATCTTCAATTTCATCTTTTGTGATAATGGCAGGTCCCATAGGACAGTAAGTATCTGGACTCTTTCCAATGAACCATTGTTTATGATTATTTTGCAACTCTCTTGCTGTTACATCATTAATAATAGTGTAACCAAAAATCACATCAAAGGCATCAGCCTTGCTTATACCTTTTGTGGTTTTACCAATAATCACTCCAAGCTCGCCTTCATAATCAGTAGTATTAGTCACATCATTTTTTAGATTAATTTTATCATTTGGTCCAATTACAGATGTTGTAGCCTTTGTAAAAATAATTGGTTTTGTCGGAACTGCCTGTTTTCCTTGCAAGGTATTGTAAGAAGATCTTTGTACTTCTTTTGCATGTTCTGCATAATTTTTTCCCACACATATAATATCTCTTATTGGAACAGGTATTGGAGACAATACTTCTACTTCATCAATAGAATAATGAATGTTTGATTTATCATTTACTTTTTGAATTGTTTCTTCAAATTGAGAATAGTTTTTTATAATTTCATTGATCGAATTAGGAATGCTTTTATCAATCTTTATTAATTGAACAACACCCTCGCCGACTAACTCTAAACCAGCATAAGTTTCGTTATTTTTTTTAAATGAAATAAATCTCATATTTATACTTTATTCTTAAAATATTTTTAACAAAATTTGCAAT
>JGI26083J51738_10001923_pt1 | contig 11005 bp, 9 predicted proteins | sample SaaInl85LU_5_DNA_FD_51738 | JGI IMG/M metagenome (IMG submission 51738)
AAAAAGAGCTTGGAAGTAAATGCGGAACATTTACTGGTTCGTAAGATCCCAGACCTTTCTCCCGAGTTACAAAAAGCTCTTAGCNGAGTTCTATTTGAACAAGCGAGGGTTTTGGATGGTGAAATGCCATCAGATCCACAGCAGTTCTCAAAGGACCTAATAGCAATCGGCACTGCACTTTAAGATACTTGGATAAGCGGATATTAATCCTGCTTATCCAATTCAACTTTCTCTCATCCATAAGAGCATGAATTTCTCGTGAGAAATCGATCAGCGTCTCTTCGCTGATCTAGCCGTCAATCTATGTCCAGCGACATCCACAGCGACACCAGTGGCTTAGCCCCATAAAACTGTGCCACTATTTGTTTTAAGAGGAGGGATGATGGCTACATGTAAGTGGTCGACCTGACTTAGGCTCAACTGAAGGTGCCGCTTCCCGCGATGCGGCCTAATACCGCTGCTGCAAGCAAACCATTGCCAGACAAATAACCGCTGTCCGCGCTACCCGAAACGCCGCAAGCTGCACCGCCGCCAGCGTATAGATTGGGGATGGAGCTACCGTCTTTGCTGATCACGCGTGCGGATGTATCAACCCGAAGCCCACCTTGCGTGTGGAACAGCGCACCTGTGACGCGCACACCGCAAAAGGGAGGGCTGAGAACAGATTTACCAAAGGTGCGGCCAAAACGGTCGGTACTGTCTAATGGGATGTCAGTAATCGTTTTACACAAGGTTCTAGCTGGTAGGCCAAGAGCAAGGGCAAGGTCTTCGAGCGTTGCAGCACTCTTGATTGCCCCTTGTGCTTCGGCGCGTTTGAAATCCTCAAATTGCCGCGCGATTGCGGCGATGCGACCGTCAAAAATGGCATATGCTTCGCTATCTGGTTGCGATAGCACTGCGCGCGCGGCCTCGGAGTAGCCTTGCGCTTCGTTCCAAAAGCGCTCTCCTGCTGCGTTTACTTGAACGCCGCCCTCTGTGATCGTCGCCCATGTAATGAGAATGCCATGAGGATGGGCGACGTTTCCGTGCCCTTGATAGGCCCCGAGGTGTTCGGTTGCGGCACCAATCTGATCTGCCCAAAGCACAGCTTCCCCACGGTTACCGTCGTGGCCGAACCAGAGCCCATCTTCAATCTCGGGCATATGCTTTGATACCAGAGCCCGATTGCCGCCAAAGCCGTTACAGGCAAGGATCAGCCTATCGCAACCGATCGTCTCAATGCCGCCGTCTGGGCGCTGAGCGGCAATGCCGTGGACCGAGCCATCTGCGAAATAGAGCGTTTCTGCACGACGCTCGCAAATAATGTCGATACCTGCCCGCTCTGCGGCGCTGCGTAATGCGTCAATCAGCTCGCTGCCCGCACGCGTCGGGAGCCCGTGCATACGGCGGCTTGAGTGACCCGGGTAGTCAAAGTCATCAACGAGCGAGAAGGGGAGGCCGTGTGTTTCTGTCAACCAGTCGATCACCGGTGCTGCATTTTGCGTCAATAGATCAACCAGAGCCTGGTTGTTTTCTTGATGGGCCTTAGCCTGAATGTCTGCGGCAAACTGAGCGGNGCTATCTTTGATACCTGCTGCCNNTTGCATTNTTGTCCCCGCTGCGGGTATCAATCCGGCTGAGAGCGCTGTGGAGCCTGACGGAACGACATCGGCTTCGATCACCAAAACCTCTTGCCCAGCCTCGTTTGCGGCAAGCGCAGCAATCAGGCCGCAGGCGCCAGCCCCGATAATAAGTGTTTCCACTGCAAAGTCGAAAGCCTCGGGCGGTGTCTTAATCGTCGGAGCCGTCATAGTGTGCACCTTTTTTGAGCATTTCAGCTGTGCCGATCACAGTGTTGAGGCCGTCAAAGTCAAACATGTGCTCTGCGAAGGGTTTGTTGGAGCCATGTTTGGAAAGGCTTTGATAATAATCCTGCGCCGTGCGTGCGAGCGCCCGCACGATTCCGCCAGGGAAGATGACGATTGAGAACCCAAGGTCTTCCAGATCATCCGCACCTGTGATGGGGGTTGCGCCCCCTTCAACCATATTCGCCAAAAGCGGAATGCGCCTGGAGAAGCGCGTTGCGATTTGTTCCAGCTGGGTGCGGTCTTGTGGTGCCTCGATGAACAATACGTCCGCACCGGCTTCAAGATAAGCCTCGGCGCGATCTTCGGCAGCTGTGAAACCTTCGACGGCAATTGCATCGGTGCGCGCAATGATGAGCGTTTCTTCAGAAGCGCGGGCATCAGCCATGGCTGCAATCTTGCCGACCATTTCCTCAGCGGAGATCAGTGATTTGTCGGCAAGATGCCCACAGCGCTTGGGGTATGTCTGGTCTTCCATTTGCAGCGCGGATGCGCCTGCACGCTCGTAAAGCCGCATGGTGCGTTGCGCGTTAAGCGCGTTTCCAAAGCCTGTATCGGCATCAATGATCACAGGCAGCGAGCTGCGATCCGCAATCAACGTCATCGTATCAGCCATCTCGGAGGCAGTTGTCAGCCCGATATCGGGACGCCCCAGGCGCGTATAGGCGACGGCGGCTCCGCTCAGGTAAAGCGCTTCAAACCCTGCCGCTTCTGCAAGCGAGGCTGTCAGCCCGTCAAATACGCCTGGGGTGACCATGATTTCTTTGTTTTGAAGACGTGTCTTGAGGCTCATGATGTGCCCTCGATCAGGGCCAGTGCTTTGGCGCAGCTCATTTGCTTGGTGACCGTGCCAAGCGAAAGAAGTGTCGCGTCATGCACCTTGGCTTTGAATGCGGCGCAGCCGTCTGTCAGCATAATTGTTTCGATGTTGCGCAGATGCGCATCACGCAGGGTTGAAGCCACGCCCCCATTGGTGACGATCCCACCCACAATAAGATGCTCAATGCCTGTGGCACGCATCAGATATTCAAGCCGTGTCTGGTAAAACGCTGAATAAGCCACTTTTTCGATCACGAAATCCGCAGGCTGAAGACTGTCCACAAGTGTGTGTCCGAAACATCCAGGGGCAAAATCACCCTTACTGAGGAAAGGGCGAAGCTCTTTCAGATGCGGGGCGATAAGAGGTTCGCCGTCTTTATCGGGGACCAGCGTGAACTGTGCCGAGAAATAACGGCCACCCTTGGCTTGAAGAGCTCGAGCCAGAGGCGCGATACGATCGGGGAGGGCACCGATGCTTGCAGCACTTTGTCCTGCGCGCCCGTAAGCTCCTTCGGGATGGAGGAAGTCATTTTGCAGATCAATCGTCAGCAGTGCGGTGCGCGAAAGATCCCATGTGCTTAAGTCACTCATGATTTGTCCTCCCGAGGTTCAATGATGGTATTGCCGAAGCGGTCAACGCGGCCTTGCAGGTGCGGCTCGATCAGAACCGTTGTATCAGGCTGGGTGAGGATTGCGGGGCCTGAGATTGTGGTTCCCACGGGCAGGGCGAGGCGGTCATATATCGCTGTGTCATGCCAAGTGTCGCCAAAATGCACTTGGCGCTTCCCTATCGCTTCGGCGCTTCCTCCCTCTGATGGTGCAAGGGTGCTAAGGTCAAACTTAGGACGCTTGCCTGTCACCGCGCTGCGCAGATTGAGAATGCGCCTCACGCCATTTTGCAAGAGCCTGCCAAAGGTTGCAGAATAAGCCGCATCAAAAGCCGTTTCGATCTCGGCAAGGGTGGGGGCTGTCACATTGCGTCCCTCGATTTTCACAGTGAGCGGAACTGAAACNGTGTGTGTCTGTCCGACGTAGGCCATATCAAGTTCAAAGCTCAGTTCGCGTGCTTCAAAGTTTGTGCGTGCTGCGTCCAGCAGGGCCATACCTTGATCTGTGTGTGTTTGCATGAATACGCCTAATGCGGCCTCATCCAGCGTATCAACAAGGGAGTTGATGGTTTGTACAAAATCCTGCCGCATATCGGCAATCACACAGCCCATCGCTGACGTCACCCCCGGATAGCGCGGTACGATCGCCCGCGCTATTCCGACTTCAGCCAGCATGGCGCCAGAATGAAGCGCGCCGCCGCCGCCGAAAGGCATGAAGGCGAAGCGCTTTGGGTCAAACCCTCGCTCGATACTCACAAGCCGGATCGCGCCAGCCATACGGCTGTTTGCGACTTTCAATATCGCCTCGGCTGCTTCGAGTGTCGTGAGACCTAAGGCGCGGCCCACATGTTCATCAATCGCGCGGCCTGCGGCGGCTACATCAAGCCTCTCAAGCTTTCCGCCGATTGGATTATCAGGGTCAATCCGGCCCAAAACAACATTGGCATCTGTTACTGTCGGGCGNGTGTTGCCAAGACCGTAGGCGACAGGCCCAGGGTTGCTACCTGCACTTTCTGGGCCGATATTGAGCAAGCCGCCCTTGTCGACCCAAGCGATTGAGCCACCGCCCGCGCCAATGGTTGTGATCTCGATCATGGGGTTGCGCACGACCATGCCAAAATCAATTGAGGTCTGAGGCGAGAGCATCGATTGCCCGTCTGAAATCAAGGACACGTCAAAACTGGTGCCGCCCATGTCGCCTGTAATGACATTTTCAAAGCCTGCTGATTGGGCAATATAGGCGGCCGCAATCACACCGGCAGCCGGCCCTGACAGGGCCGTGCGAACAGGCAGGCGGCAGGCTGTATCGACGGCCATCACACCACCGTTTGATTGCACGATCATGAACTCGCCATCAAAGCCACCAGCTTTAAGCGCGTTTTCCAAACGGCCGAGATAGCCCGACACCTCGGGTTGTAGATAGGCGTTCAGCGCTGTCGTCGAAAACCGCTCGAACTCGCGTATCTCGGGCAGGATCTCTGAAGACGCTGAAACGTGTTCATTATGCCAAACCTCACGGAGCAGAGTGACGGCTGCATCTTCGTTGGCTGTATTGGCATAGGAATTAGCAAACAGGATCGCCACACCCTCGCAGCCATTGGCTTGAAGGCTTTTGGCTGCGGCGCGCACAGCGTCAAGATCAACATGGGTGCGCACTGTGCCATCTGCCAGCGTGCGCTCTGGCACTTCAAGGCGGTTGCTGCGGTCAACCACAGGCTCGAAGTCACCACGTAGGCCCCATGTGCGAGGACGATCTCGGCGCCGCATCTCTAGAACATCACGCAAGCCTTGCGTGCAGATTACGCCCGTCTTGGCACCCTTGCGCTCCAAGAGCGCGTTTGTTCCTGCGGTCGTGCCATGAACAACAACGGCAATTTCGGAAAGATCACTGACTTCGCGTCCAATCCCGTCCAAAAAACCGGCCGACTGATCCGGCCGCGTGGTGGGCACTTTGGCAACGCTTGCTGTGCCTTTTGCTTCGTTGAGAACGAAAACATCTGTAAACGTGCCGCCAACATCGACACCAATCATAAGGCTGCTCATGTTGCGCCCTCCCGCCAATCTGTTCCGTAGGCGGAATCCGCCTCGGCTTCGCTCACCAATCCGCGCGCAACGTCGCGGGCAATGGCCTCATGGCTGCGCTCGGCAGCCTGTCCATAGCCTCCGCCGCCCGGCGTTTCGAGGCGCACGGCCTGACCTGCTTTCAGTTTTATTCCGAGCATCTTTGATGCGAGCGGGGGGCTGTGCCATCCGTCATCTTGTTCGTATTGAAACGCATTGAGCGCCGCATCGCTTCCTCCTGCGATACCCTTTGGTGCAAATCGTCCGCGCTCTCCGAAGAGAAAGGCTTCTGCGCCGTTTTCCTCAAGCACTTCAATTTCATAGATTGCGCCAACGCCGCCGCGGTGTGCGCCTGCGCCTGCGCTATCAGGGCGCAGNGCCCATGTACGAAACATCACAGGATAGGCCGCTTCCAAAATTTCCATAGGCGGGATTGTGGCCGTCGAGATTGGGGCATTGCCGTGGTTCAGCCCGTCTGTCTCGATAGAGCCGCCATGCCCGCCACCATAGAAGGAGAACATGACCCAAGGCTTCCCGTTCTTGCGTTTTCCNGCAATCGAGAGTGCGTTGATTGTGCCGTATGCATTGGCAACGACCCGCTCGGGGGCAGCCTGNGCAAAGGCGGAAAACACCACGTCGATCATGCGCAGGATCGTCTCTGTGTAGCCGCCTGTTGGTGCCGGGAACTGGGCNGCCAGAAGGCTGCCCTCGGGCACAATCACGTCAATCGGGCGCATGACGCCTGCATTTGCAGGCAGGGCGGGGAAAATATGTTTGATCGCCACATAGGCTGTTGCAACAGTTGTTGGCAGCGCGATGTTTACGGGGCCAGCGCACTGCGGGGCGGAGCCAGTGAAATCAAGGCACATNGAATCTCCCTTGATTTCAAGAGCGATTTTGATCTTGAGCGGCTCATCACTGATNCCGTCATTATCAAGGTAATCCTCCGCTTCCCAGCGGCCATCTGGCAACTCGGTGAGTTCTGAGCGCATGAGCGCCTCGGCGCGGTGGCCCAGAGCCTCTAGTGCTGCCGAAATCGTGTCGCTGCCGTATTCCTCAAGCAACTCGTCCATCCGCTTTACGCCGAGGTCAAGTGCGCCAAGTTGGCCGTTGAGGTCGCCCATAGCGGATTGCGGCAGGCGGGTGTTGCGCAGCAGTATATCGATGATGTCCTGGTTTAGCTTTCCGGCGCGTGCGAGCTTGACGGGGGGCAGATTGAAGGCTTCCTGAAAAACATCTGTGGCGGCGGGGTTATAGTTGCCAGGGACCGCGCCGCCCACATCGTGCCAGTGGCCGACAGAGGCAAGATAGCAAAACAGTTTTCCATCGCGGTAGTAAGGCCGNACCAAACGCATGTCCGAGAGGTGGGTGCCGCCGATATGGGCATCGTTGAAGATGTAGATATCACCGTCTTCCAGATCGCCATCTTTGGCGGCCTTCTCGATCACCGCCTTTACCGCGAAAGACATCACCCCAACGAAAATCGGCAGTCCGGACTTGCCTTGCACCAGAGTGTCACCAGACACTGCATGATATAGCCCGTGGCTGGCGTCATGCGCCTCGGCGATGATNGGGTTGAACGCCGCGCGAAAAAGTGTTGCGTCCATTTCATCGGCAATTTGTTCCATCCTGCCCGCAAGCACAGACAGTGTAATGGGATCAATCTCGCTCATGATTTTACCCTCATTTCGGCCATATCGTTCCAAACATCCTGCTTGGTAATCTTTCCGTCGATCACTTCAAAGCGATCGATGAAGCGGATGCCTTCAAAGAGGCTTTCATCGTGGTATTCGCCTTGCAACGTACCGCGGCAATAGACAACGGAAGCGTCACCTGCACTCTGCATTGCATCAAAACCCTCGTAGGTTTTGGTGACAAACTTGTAGCGTGGTTTTGACCACGCGATCAGCTCTTCAAGTGTCGTCATGGGCTCAGTGCCCGGGAAGGTCATTGTGAAGCCCTCGGCCAGCAGCGCGCCGGCTTTTTCCAGATCGCGCGCTTCCATCGCAGCAAGGTAATCTCTGATAACGAGTGCGGGGTCGGGGCGTGCGGATGCGGGGGTGCGCCGGATGCGACCACGGTAGTAATTTTCCCGTGGCATGTCATGGATCATGATTGTGACAAGCTCTGGCGTGGCTGGAACGACGAATCGCACGGCATCTGTCAAAGCTTCGCCAAGGCGTTGTTTTTCTTCTGAATTGTAGCCTTCCAGAACATGCAGCTCAACTACAGGCATCGCCGTCTCCTTTGCTTTATTTGTATTATCTGTAATACATATGTCGTATCTTTCCAGAATTTTTTTTTGGATTTTTTTAATACTAATCCTTGCTTTTGAAAGTAACACATCTACGCTCGTGGTCGCAGAGTTGGGGAATCACTAATGCGGGCTGGAGCTGTTCAGATATTGCCGGAAGGGGTTAAAGCGCGGCGCGTTTACCTCTCGGTGCGTGACCAGATCACGGCGGGTGACTTGCGGGATGGAGAGACATTGCCGAGTGAGCAAAAGCTCGCAGAGACCTTCGGGGTGAGTCGTGTGACAGTCCGTCGGGCGCTTGAGGCGCTTGCGCAGGGCGGGCTGATTGAACGGCGTGCGGGACGCGGCACTATGGTACGCGCGCGCCCCGCAGCAGGGCGGCGTGCTGCGATGAACTTCAACACACTTATGCCCCAGCTTGTCGAGATGGGGCAGACTACGACGGCGCGGCTACTGTCTTTTTCTTATGGTGCTGCGCCTGATTTCGTGTCGAGTTCGATGGGTTTTGAAAGCGAAACGAAAGTCCAGATAGCGACGCGGGTCCGACTTGCTGGTGATGTTCCGTTTTCGCATCTTACAACTTACGTGCCCGCGCAAATTGCGCAAAATTATTCAGAGAATGACCTCGCCACAACGCCTCTCTTCCAGCTTTTGGAGCGCAGCGGTGTGCAAATAAAGGAAGCACACCAATCTGTAGGAGCGACACTTGCGGGGCCTGAGGTTGCCGAAGCACTTGAAGTTGAAGTGGCTCGGCCTTGCTGTCTCTGCGCCGTGTTGTGCGAGACGTGAATGGCAGCGGTGTGGAGTATCTTGCGGGGCTTTACCGGCCCGATATGTTCCGCCTTGAGATGCCGCTCACGCGTGTTGGCCGAGGCTCTGAGCGCCATTGGGAGCCCACGATTGGTCAGGATGGGGGGAGCGCTTGATGTCAGCCCCGAAAACTATGTTGGAGAAGCTTTGGACAGCCCATGAAGTGTTGCAACGCGCTGACGGTGTATCGCTGCTTTGGGTTGACCGGCACTTGGTTCACGAAGGCTCGCACCACGCCTTCGCCAAGATCAAGGAACGCGGTTTGCCTGTTGCCGAGCCTGATCTGACGTTTGCCGTGGTTGATCATTATGCGCCGACGCGTGGGCGCTCCAGAATTGCTGATCGCGAAATATCGCGAATGATCGACACGCTGCGCGACAATGCTGCGGCGAACGGTCTGCGGATCTATGATCTGGATGATCCGCGGCAGGGCATTGTCCATGTTGTCGGCCCTGAGGAAGGGCTGACGTTGCCGGGGTTGCTTGTGAATTGTGGTGATAGCCATACATCGACCCATGGTGCGTTTGGCACGCTGGCCTTTGGCATTGGCGCAACAGAAGTCGCACATGTTCTTGCCACCCAAACGGTCTGGCAGCGTAAGCCCAAATCAATGCGAATTACCGTTGAGGGCAGTTTGGGGCCGGGTGTGTCGGCCAAGGATATTGCGCTTGGCTGGATTGCCAAGCTGGGGACAGACGGCGCGCAGGGCCACGCTGTAGAATATGCGGGCGCTGCGATCAGAGGGCTTTCGATGGAAGGTCGAATGACACTGTGCAACCTGTCGATCGAGGGTGGCGCGCGCTTCGGTATGATCGCGCCTGATGAGACAACCTTCGCCTATATTAAAGGCCGTCGCTTTGCTCCGAAAGGTACGGCATGGGAAACGGCCTGTGCGGATTGGCGCGGGCTGTCTGGTGACGAAGGTGCAGCGTTTGACCGTGAGGTGCTTCTTGATGCCTCCGCAATTGCGCCCACTGTCACTTGGGGCACAAGTCCGGAACAGGCGCTGCCAATAACGGCCTCATTGCCTGAGGCGTCCGATGTGCCGCCTGCCAAAGCAGAAGCGGCCCGTGCCGCGCTCGAGTATATGGGGCTCAAGGCGGGTCAGATGCTTGAAGGCACGGTTGTCGATCAGGTGTTTATCGGCTCTTGCACCAATGGGCGCATCGAAGATCTGCGCGCGGCGGCGCAGGTGCTCAAGGGGCGAAAAGCAAAANTTCCCGGTNTGGTTTCTCCCGGTTCGGCACAGGTCAAGGCGCAGGCCGAGGCCGAAGGGCTCGATCGGATCTTCACGGCGGCGGGGCTTGATTGGGTCGCTTCNGGATGTTCGATGTGTGTNGGGATGAACGGTGATCTTGTGGCGGAAGGCAANCGCTGTGCTTCNTCGACCAACCGTAANTTCAAGGGTCGCCAAGGGCGCGGGGCGCGCACGCATCTTATGAGTCCNGCCATGGTTGCTGCGGCTGCGGTAACGGGAACGCTGACGGATGTGCGCAACCTTCTTGAGGGGCGTGTCTGATGGCTGGCTGGAGCACACATAAGGGCGGCGCTGTGAGCCTTCCGCAGACCAATATAGACACAGATCAACTTATTCCTGCGCGGTTTATGTCTGTGCCGCGTGCCCAAGGCTACGGGCCTTATCTGTTGCACGATATGCGCCGTGATGCGGCGGGTGCTTTTAAAGCAGACTTCCCGCTCAATCTGCATGAGGGCGCCAGCGTGATTGTCGCNGGTCGTAATTTTGGCAGCGGTTCCTCGCGGGAGGCAGCGGTCTATGCNCTTGTTGATGCGGGTATCCGCGTGGTGATTGCGCCGAGCTTTGGCGATATATTTGCCTCAAACGCNGTGAACAACGGGCTTCTGCCTGCAAAGATTGATGAAGCTGATTCCGAGNCTCTTGCTCAGGCACTTGGCACTGGGNCCCAAGACATCACGATAGATNTTGCTGGCCGCAGCCTGAAGCTCGGCTCTGTGACGTCGTCGTTTTCGNTGGATGACAGTTGGGCAACCAANCTGNTCAACGGCTGGGACGACATTGATCTGACGCTCGATCATGGCGTGGCCATTGCTGCGTTCAAGAACACTCGCCATCAAACCACCGCTTGGGCTTGGCTCGACGGACCGGATTGAAAACCGCCAAACGTGCGGAAAAGGGGGGCCAGAAAATGGCCCGAAAAGGGGGTGAAAGCCCCGAAACAGTGGAGAAAGAAACAATGAAGATGAAACTACTCGGGAGCCTGCTTGCTGGTGCTACACTCTTTGCAGGCACGCTCAAAGCCGAAGAGACAATTTCGGCGGTGCATGCCTTTCCTGAAACCTTGATCTACACAAAGAGCTTTCTGAGCTTTGTTGATAAAGTAAACAAAGCGGGCGCTGGCGTGATCCAGATTGATGTGCGCGGCGGACCTGAAGCCATTGGCATGTTCCAGCAGCCTGATGCTGTGCGCGACGGGATTGTGGATATGGTTTATACGCCTGGTTCATTTTATGGCGGTGCACTGCCCGAGAAAGACGCCATGGTGGCTTCGAACCTCACAGCTGTTGAGACGCGCGCCAATGGCGGGATTGCTCTGATTGACGAGATTCACCAAGAAAAGATGGGTCTGAAG
>JGI26083J51738_10001925_pt1 | contig 10996 bp, 15 predicted proteins | sample SaaInl85LU_5_DNA_FD_51738 | JGI IMG/M metagenome (IMG submission 51738)
CCTGCTTACATCAGATGAGAAAGAAGCAGCTCAGATATGGGTGTTGAGGCGCGAATATCTAGAGGTACGGAATTACTATCTATCATAAAGTATATAGTTGTTGTTTTGGAATCTATATATTATTACTTGATGAACCGCGCCTCATTTTATCATGTCAACCATGACGTCTACGATGTAAATGAAATTGTTCTTAATGATGTGGCACAGACAAACGTGAAGTTGGCGAGTTTGACATATTCAAACCCAAAGCTTTTCAAAAACATTCAAATGGACCTTCCAATGCAGAGAGCGATGGTATTGGAGATGTTTTACCATGCGCGGTTTGTATTGATGGCTGAAAATCAAACCCTTCAAAATGACAAAGTTTCACCAAACTTTTACTGGAGGTTTTTAAATGAGGTAAAGATTGTCCTGTGAACGCTCTTTTGATACAAATATATATTTTCTTTATTTTGAAAATAGTAAACGATTTTAACCACAACAAAGCGGTTTGAAATCCCTAATTTTTCTTCACCACTGAACAGAATCCCAATCCCAAGCCCGGAATAGAAGACATGTTCAATCATGCAATGGCGGTTGCCGGAAGTACCAATGGCATCCAGGATTGGAAGGAAGAACACGCGCATTTTTCTACAGAAGTCCTGAATCACGGACTCAATGTTGATCGAAAGACAAAAGGTATGATGCATAAAAAATCTTCATCTACATTTACCGGTAAACATGATTCTATGTATTTGCATGCAAACATATGACATTGGCATCCATATGATAATCATATGACGTATTGCTTTGCACGCCTACCCACCAAACGCCGCATAATTTGCACCAGCACTTAACAACAAGTGAATATTTGCTAGCATGACATACGCAAGATGCAAGCAGATCAAAAGTATTACATTTGTGGTTTTTCACATACCGAACGCCATACAATACATCAGCATGTCGCTTTTACTGACCTTGGGTATTGCTTTTCTCACGTAAAAATAAACTCATTTACCGGTAACTAAAGAACACGTTTTTCATGGGTATTTTCCTTCTTTTCATCACAGAAGGGAACGAACGCGAGGACACAAATTCCCATTTCAACGATACGTGGAGAACTTCTTTAGATGGGCTACGCGCTTTCCTAAAGAAGTTGGATTCAGAGTGCCAGGAGGAATGTTCACAAGATAAACAGCTGGAAATTGTGTGTGCGCACTTCAATCACTGGAACCAGAGACATCCCGATGGGTATGGGTACCGCTTTAATAATTCGAAAGACACATTTTGGCATCAGTGTTCCTTTTTGACAATAATGGTTAAGATAGCAATTCTTATTACACTTAGCCGTTTGCAACCTCTAAAATACTATGCTTGAACAGAACCGAGGCAATGAATCCGTATGACATTCTTTCAATCAAAAAAGAAATAGAAGTCCTTGAGAAGCAGATCGATCAGGCAAGAGGCACTGACACGGGGGGGAAGAAAAAAAGAGAAATGTATGTTCAAGCCAGGCACGCTGGCCTGGAGGAGAAAATCAAGGCTCAAAGGCAGATGGCGCAGACAGCATTGCAGCAGGTTACCGAGGCCGCGTATTTCATAGGAAATGTAAGCCGCAAGTTGTAATCTTTCATTCATTTATTGAATTCTGTCTGTGCATGGATTTTGCTGCCCACCATTATCATCTCATCTCATCTCATCTTGTTTTTTAATATTGAATGCATTTCAGGTGAGTGTTACAGCCGAAGATTTCTGTACGTTCATGGATTCGCAGGCGATTCAAAATGAGAAAGCCTTCGATGGTTACAACGAACGACCCTTTGACTATCGGGTGAAGCATGAACTCATTATGTATACATAGTATCATCGCATAATTTTCCCATTCTTTGCATATATTGAATTTGTTGTGGTTTATATATACATACATTTCAATAAACCATGTTTATTTTTATCTGGTTGTTTCAGCTTTCTGAATCTTTAGTCAAGCTTATCACGGGTTCGGAAGGCTTCAACACGACCACTCAGCAGGATGGTATGGTTGTCATGCTCAATTATTCTTTGCGAGTAAGTACCTCCCACTGTGTTTGTCCTGCGGCATATAAACGCAAAACTACAATTACCGGTAATTTAGTATTTATTTATAAGTGTTCCAAACGTGGTTTATTTNGTATTGGTTGGATTCCACAATTACCGGTAATTGTNTATTGGCTTTTTTAGCAAAATATTGCATCAACCATTTGCAATGAAACTTGGGTGCGTGTCAGTCTCAATATGTTCAACGCATAAGATTTTTTCCCAATTGTAGCACCGTTACCGTTCCTTATGGAGCCTTTGCTGCGTCGACACGAATTCTTCAAAAAGAATTTGACTAAGAAGGGTACATTAAATGTAATGATGACAGGATAGGTATGAATCTAAAATTACCGGTGAGCATTCAAAGGTGCAACAACAAAATTGAAAATTATTTCAAACCTTTTACGAAAAACATAAATTTTGATTAACGCAAATTAAATGTTCACCACTTCATACACTAACACATCGACCTCTGATGTGGTGTCTGCCGNTTACACAAACGCTAGAAAGTCCTCACCGCAATTTGAATCACGAGGGTCCATACGGCTTCATCAANACCACTCAACAGAAGGGTATGGTTGTTATGCTCAATGAATCTTTGCGAGTGAGCACCTGCCGCAGTGTTGGTCCTGCGGCGTACAAACGCAAAAGTGCAATTACCGGTAATTCAACATTTATTTATAAGTCCGCCACACGAGGTGAATTTTGTATTGACTTCATTCTACAATTACCGGTAATTGTGTATTTGCCTTTTAAGCACAATATATAACATCAATCATGAACTATGGAACTGCGGTGCGTGCCTATCTATACTGTTGATGATGATGAAGATGATTTGGTCCAGGAAAGTCAGTCTCAAAACATCTTTAACGTATAAGAATTGTTCGCATTTGCTGCACCTCTTCGTCATTCAATTTGTTACTCCCAGCTGCTGAGAGTGAATGTTGTGATTACATTTGCCTGCTGCCTTATAAAATCAAATCATACCGTATAATTCCTAAATGTTCTATAAAACAAAAAATACAGGACGGTAGTGCTTGTGGGCCAATGGGCGACAAGCATATCAAACGTCTGTTGAATCCGACAGGCAGAAGCGATTTTCAAGCATGCCTAGGTTGGTGGAATATCAGCCTGAAAGAAATAATCAACGTGTTCGTCTACGCTTGATGACTACGTGTCCCTTTTTTTTAATTAGGTAAAACATATTCAATTTATATAGGTTGAAACATTGAACGTTTTATTTTTTATTTTTTTGTATTATGCAGCAAGCGAGATCTTGCCGAACTTCATTCAAAACTCACAAGATATCTTTCGAGTGCTTGCACTGAAAGGAATTCGGGGCATCCCAATTGCGGGACAGCACAGAACTCATGCATACAAGGAAGTGAAGAGCAGGTTCTCCGACAAAAATTACCTTCCAGCAACTTTCAGCTTCCGATTGTATGATCGCATGCCTAAAAGTGTCTCAATTGCTACGAGCAGGGTACGCAATCGTATATATATATATGTGTATATATGGTGTTTTTCAATCATCAGCATAAAGATATATTGACGTTACGCAATCGTAAATGTATCATCATACGCAATTCGAACGATTTCCTGCTGAAAGGTAGATGCGTTGCCTTTTTTGCTTCCCAATCAGCGAACACAGGAATCGGCCAAGTGGCGCACCAAAGATGTAAAGGCTCAAAGCGTATTGCGTCTAGCTCAGGATATCCTGAAGCTCCACAATGAGACACAGATAAACAGGGATCTGACACCAGACGAAGAAAAGAGGTACATGGTTTGCGGTTGAATTAAAACTAATGGCAGCTGTTATATGTGACACAATCGTTTGCTTTTTTTTGCTTGGGGCTTTTGAATGCGATGAAAACGCACAACTACTATTTTTGCTTTTGTGTCCGATCAAGCACTCGTTGTGTTTTGAAATAAGTATGTTTAACTTATTATAACGTTAATTTCATGCCTCGTCCCCTAACAGCTTCCAGATCATTGTTTTATGCCTGTTCCCCTTACAGGTACCGGAATGTGTACTCAGACCTAGTCCACAAAGACCTGTCCAAGCACAGCACGGATACAGGCGTCCAACAAGAAAGAGATATCTTTCAATGCGTCGTCACCATGAGGCCCGAAATTTTAGGCTTGTACATTGAAGTTTTACAAAAGGACATCGCGTGCGAGCTGCCTGTTCAAATGAGGGTGCGTTTCGAAAAAATATTCCAAATCATATCATATATATATAACGATTTTCTTCCCTTTCTTTCCGTTCTGACAACGAAGGCTAAGGTTAAAAAGAATAATTATTCCAGCTACATTGTTTTTTATCCTTGCAAACCTTGTTTGATTATGATTTCAATGCGAACTACACAACCAGGCAAACAGCAACAGGCTGTTAGAGCTGATGCAGAAGAGCGCTATGAGTAGACTGAAGTCTTCCACCATAATGNCCAGTAATTGTTTAAAACAGGTGAGACGTACAGTTAAACTACAATTACCGGTAATTGTAATTTTGCCTTTTTGGAGGGGCAGACATTGTTTATTGAAGGTACTAATTGGAGGATAAAATCAGAACTGTAAATTATCATTTTTGTTAGAAACTAAAATATGTTTTTGCATACTCATGTTGATATCATTTACCGGTAAATGTCAACTTTGTGATTCGTTGTTTTAATGGTATGGAGTGGGAAAATGGCGATCAAAATTATTTATTAACATAAGTATTGATGATTATTGTAAAAACCAATGTCTTTATATATTTATTTATTTCTATGGTTCAATAGATACTTAGGGCTGTCAAAAGGTGCAACACTTTCGAAGAGCTTAGAGACCTCGCGAATGACCCGGAAAGCTTACTGGGGCAGTCGAATTTTTTCCAGACGCAGCACCCAGGTTATTTGGAAGGTGCCAATGTGCTTGATGAGGGGGAGCACCAAGAGAAGGACCTCACTGCAGTACATTTAACGAGCAAGCACTTACGCGATCTCAAAAATGTATCTGTCTATGGGCAGCGTTTGCTCCTCACCAGACTGATGGTAAGTTTGGGGTGTCATTTTCATTCTCTTTTGATGTGTGTTGTTGACAATTCGAAAGAACACTACATGCTTTTCTGTGCTGGTTGGTACATTCGGAAAACTAATCTTTATCTGTGTTACGATTCAGATTTTACTTTACATCATCATCAATGAATTCTTCTTTATTTTTGTAGAGAATCGCGTACACGACGTTTGCCGACTGGCGGTTGGAGGTAGCCGCTGTGATGGCCATGGAAAGGGCAATGAAGCTGGTTGTGGCGCGCTTCATCTGGGATGCCGAAATTGAATCGATCGGTAAGCAGCGGGCAAAACACAGATTTATATACTTTTCAGTGTGGTGGATTGTGTTCTCCGATCTCCGATACTAAGATTGAAGATTCTGAATTACCGGTAATTGTAGCTGATATAATTATCGTTTATTAATTCGATGTGTTTCACTAGTGTGTCTCCGATATAACAGATAAGTCCTTTGTTTTGTCCAGCGCCTTGAATAAACTTTTGATATGATTTGTTTTATTACAGAAATCAAAGATTACGAAGACTATGAGAGATTCGCGAGTGTCTTTCTTTGGACGTTTGTGAAGCTGTCCATGGCTGGTGAAGGGGAAAAGCAACGCTTGAAACAGGGCGGCGCGACCAAAGCAGAGAAGGAGAGAATGGGGTCATTCAATCGGTGCAGTGAATCTCTTAAAAAGGCCTTCAGATCCATCAACAATGGACAAAACGGGATTCCCCCGTAAGCGCCTTCATCGTTTTCTTCCTATTTGTTGTTGTAATGGCCTCGAGTGATGTTTTTCAGTTACCGGTAATTCAATTATGATTGTGTCGTTGGGTCGATATTTAATCAAGCACAATCACTTTGTATTTTTCCACCATACTAACGCAGGAAGCTGCATGGTTATTTAGCCGCACTTGAAGAGGAGCAGGAATACATAAAAGATAGTGACGATGAGAAAGAGCTTCAAAGGAAGGAAAATGAAATGGTAGACAATGACAGCGGAGTTCCTGGTCAAAGAACTGGTGCTACGTCCACTCAACGATCAAAAAACAAAAAATGTAAGTGTCCGCTGTTCATGGATTCAATGCTATCGTTTGACTTTTTTGTTAACAACAACATTTTACACTTTGGATGCTAGGAGAACAATTATTTTTTTTGCGTCAACATCAGGCAGTATACAATTAAACAAAATTTTGTTTGCCTTTTAATGATCCTTTCCAGCAATGAAATATCGAAGCGAGATCAATCACCTGTTGGATCAGCGTGCAATTGAGGAGGTAAAGGCCTTCTTTCTGCGTGACATGGCGTTGATGATTGAGGAGTTTAAGAATACCTATCCAGATGTGCCCACCAACGCAAAAGAGTTGATCATGCGAAGGGCATTTACAAAAACAAATGTAAGTATGAGCCTCGAAGTATGAACATAAAACCTTGTGCCTTGGCTCTTGTTGGTCACATGATCGATTCTTTTCCATCAAACGCTTTCTTCGAACTACAGTTACCGGTAATTGTTGTTTGGACTTTGAGTACAATTGTCAACGAATGTTAGTATGCACACCTGGAAACAATTACCGGTAATTGTTTTTCCTATCATTGATTCAAAAAATTAACAGTTGCACATTGAAATTTAAATGTCTATAACTGATGATCTGTGTTGTTTGAAATTGTCATTATGTTTTGTCACAGTGGGCCTCCCTGAATCCTGGCGTTTGGCTAGAGATACCAGATGACGTCGACGCATTGCAAACGGTTCGGGAAACTCCTGGGAAACGCCAAGATGCAGCACCAACCCCTGTTGTGGTTGACCAAGGGATCATGTGTGCTTTACGCCAAGCAGGTAAGTTAAAACAACAAGCAATGTAACAGCTCCACAGTCGCGTATAACCATTTACGAGGCTGCTGCTCCTACGGTACTTTTTTTTTCGTTAGTGTTTGCCGAAGCTGTATTCACCAGTTTTCAAATTTATTGAGGCAACATCCTTTCCATTGTTTATTGTTGAAATGCGATGCTGCAGCTCCAACTTGTGACAAATTAGTCAGAAATCAAATGGTCGGAGTGAATGTTTCTGTATCAAAAAAAGACGGCTTCCCGACCTTGAAGTTCTCAAAATGGGTAGATTTGGAGACGGTGCCTCAGGCGGCAGTTCATCCGAGGTGGGAAACCTCAACAACAAATCTGAAAAAATGTGCCAAACTGATGGAGGTCTTTTTGAGAACCGAAGGCGAACATTGGAACAAGGTAAATAAAATGTTGGATTTTGTCTATTTTCTTATTTTTTACCGTGCTCATACAACGTAGAATTCCGTATATTTTTACAATCGATAAATTCAATAAATAACATTGCTTTAAATACTCTTAGGATAAAGTGGACGATGTGAATTGTTTCAGGACTGTGATGGAGTACGCTGCTTCCAAGGTTGCTGCTTCCAAGCAGGGTTCAAAAGCGCGGCCAAAATTGTTATTGGTTGGCCGTAAGAGGGTAAGGATATTCTTTACAGAAGCACATTGGATGTTGGGAATTCATGTTTGGGTTGTAGAACGTTCTTTTCTTCAAATGTATCATCACATAATAAACCTTTATCTATACTGTTGTTGGTGCACAATTCTGGTATGGATATTTTTATTCATAGATTAATCACTTGTCTCCTTATCTTTTCGTTTGGCCAGTTCCCTCCAGCCGAAGTAACCAACACGGACCTTTGGAAGACAGCATCAAATGAGCTCCCTTTTTTTGTCCAAAGAGGATTTCTAGGAGTCCATAGAACAGATACCTTTCGTAATAATCCTTGGATGCTTACTGTGACCTGGGAAAATGTCCGCTTTGCAACAAACAACCAAGGTTTGTTCATAATAAGTTTGCATCTAACTATATTATCCCTGATTTTTATGATCACGTGTACTCTAAAAAATACACTTGGAGTGCCTGTGTGTGCAAAAAATAAAAAAGGGGCACGGACCACGCTGTATTTGTTAGATAAATAGTTGGGGCTGGTCCAATTTTTCATGCTCGTTGTTTCACCTCAGGGGATCAATTTTGGGAGGCAAACGCTGTGAACAGCGAACGGGTGGAAGTATCGCTTTTCGAAGAAAGTGAAGTAGACAAAGATAATTCCGATGTAAGCTCAACACCTATTCTCGAGCTGAGCTCTTTTGTATTAGATTAGATATACATTCAATAACGCAGCGCAAATCTGTACACGTATCATTTTTAATTGGAATTCTTATTGATCATCATGCACACATCTTATAAATCTTGTTTGCTTTCAAAGGGTCAAGATTGCTCAACTCATCTACTGGACCCGGATGACCCGAATGTCCTAGTGCTGGATGGTAACAACGTTGATTTCTGTCGCGCATATGGCACTAGGACAGTCAAGATCGCCGAGTCTGCAGCAAAACTGGAAGGTTGGAAACGTGATGGTGGTGTAATCTGCAATCCTGGTTTCTAAAATAGATACTGTGTGAATCTAAATTACCGGTAATTCAAGTTCTATGTTTTTGCAGAGTATTATTTACAACACTTTGAAAATTGATAATGGTCCGGCAAATATTCCCTGTAGTTGGAGTTTTGATATATATATATGTGTTATGTTTGCCAACACCCAGTAAATGTTTTTTGATGTTGTTGGTGTTTGTATCTTAATTACCGGTAATTCAAGTTTTATGTTTTTGCATGAGATTGTTCACAATACTTTGAAGATTAAAAATGGTCCGGAAAACATTTCAGGCAGTCGGGAGTATTGTGTTGTTTAATAAATATATTACCGATAACTTGTTTTTGCAGCGGCACCTTGTTGATAACTATTACCGTTTTGAACCCACCACAAACAACAGAGGATAGAGTTAAAGAAGCGGACCATCAAAAGGCAGCCGCAGCAAAAAAAAAAGCAGGTAATTGTATGTATGTGGTCACACGTTTCTGTTGTTGTTATGGATTGCATTTTCACTCTGTAATTAACGAAAACCCGTAATCAAAATTTCGAGTTTTTTATTACATTACTCTGTATGTTTGTTCCACTCTTCTCGAGATTTACAATTACCGGTAATTGTATTTATGTCATCTCTTTATCTATATTTATATAATATATAATATAATAACAATGCAAGAAAAAAAAGGCAAAGCTGGGTCTAAAAGGAAAAGAACAGATGATCCAGATAATTCAAAAGGTAAATGTGGTTATATATTTGATCACGATTTGTTGTCGATGTAAATGTCATTCTTTGACCGACAATATATTTTATAACTGTGAAAAATTACCAGGAAAAAAGAATGCAGCAAACGATGAAGATCTTTACTCGCCTCCCAAACAACACAAAAAACAAGGTATAATTTTGGTTTAGCTGAAATTACTTTTTTCCAATACTTACCCTTTCGGACCTACGTTCTTGAACAAATATAAAATGTTATATATATGTTACATTGGCGTTAAATAAATACGTATGACATCCACTCTTAACGTCCTATCCTTGCAGCGGACATGGGGCTGGGGAGAACGCCGGATCAAGTGGCTGATGAACTCGAAGGTTGACATATATATATATGTGTACAAAGGCACTTTCAAATAGATATAAAATTTAACTGTACTTATTTTTCAAATTAACTGCTCCATCGTTTTTTTGTTGATCAACAAACACTTTTTGGGCTCTCGTAACAATTGCATGTGCAAGATGTATCCTTCATTAGCACAAATCAATTTATACTACAACATAAAACATAAATGAAAAACAGCTCGGAGAAGGAAGGAGAACGAGATTGAAGGTATCGGAGGAATGACTATTAGCCCAGGTACGACGTAAGTTTTGGGTGTATTTATTTATTGTTTGTTGTTTTTAATGTTTTGTAGTGAAGAGACAAAAAAGGGAACATATGTGGTAAAAATAGAGTTACCGGTAAATATGATTTGCCGTTCGTATTTCTGTACTCAGGTATCCAACGGTCCTTATCTGTCCTGAGCCCGGTAGCTGAAAGCGGAGATTCAGCTGGCGCCGGTTTAGAATATCAGGTTAGCAACTTTTCCGTTGTTTGGGGATTGCTTGTTTTTACCATTGCTAGTTATGTTCCCCTGTTCAGATATAACAGAAATCCTACCAACTGCCAATATCCAGGGCGACCACAACGCTACTCCCAAGCCCAAGAGAGCTTGTGCTGACCAGACCTTGGAAAATATCTCCCACACGGTCGCCGAGGAACAGAAGGACGAGGAAGTGGAATTTTGCGAAACTGTTACGGATCCTGCAAGGTCTCGCCGGTTCCAAGTTGAGCAACACCTCCGTCAACAGCGAGAGCATGCAGAAGCAGAAGCCAAGGTCCGTATTCCTTTTCTTAATATACATAAAGCATGGCTTTTGCGTGTTAAATTGACCACATTACATGTTGTGTCATCAGACTGGAAAACAATTTTGTTATCAATTTCTATTTTTTCCTTCCGTACCTGAACGGCCTTGGGTGACTTAAATAATTCTGTCATAATCCTCTTTGCATGTTGTATTATTATGCATTATATTATACGTACAGAAGCCATACATCCACTGGGAGTTCTTCAAGGAGGAGTTGACCGATGAACAAGTATCAGCTATCTTAGGTTTGTGGTGGTTCTTTGCATCTCTCTCTCTCTCTTTATTTATGTATATTGTTTTTTTGTTATTTTAGACCTCAAACAAAATACATATATACATTCTTAGACATGTTCACCACTTTTGTAACAACTACAATTACCGGTAAATCCAATATTGGAACCGCTGACGAGACCGACATCCATCTCCATGTGTTTCAGAAAATGCAAAAGAGGGGTTGGACAAATGTCGCGGAGATGGACAAAAACTATTGGCTCACCTGAGACTAGGCCTTGGGGACCTCGCAGACCAAGAGCTTGAGACAACGAAATATTATTGGCTGTGGATTCCCGAGAATAA
>JGI26083J51738_10001930_pt1 | contig 10980 bp, 8 predicted proteins | sample SaaInl85LU_5_DNA_FD_51738 | JGI IMG/M metagenome (IMG submission 51738)
GTAGCGGGCAACAACGCCCAAGTCATGCGATACCAAAACAATCGCCATCCCCAGGCGCGCTTGGAGTGTGGCGAGGAGTTCCAACACGCGGGCTTGAATGGGCGCATCCAGAGCGGAAACGGGCTCGTCACAGATCAAGATGTCGGGGCGCCTTGCGAGCGCGCGCGCGATGACGACCCGTTGACGTTGGCCACCAGAAAGCTGGTGGGCGCGGCGGTCGAGCAACTCTTCCGGGAGCCCCACCTGCTCCAGCAGCTCACAAGACCGGGCCGCACGCTCCGCTCGACCCCCGGGCGCAGGCTCGAGAGCAATGGCTTCGCTCAGTATGCGACGGACGGTCCACCGGGGATCAAGAGCATCAAACGGGTTCTGTTCGATCAGTTGAATCCTGCCGCGGCGCACCCGGCGGTTCTTCTCCAGCAGGGCAGACCANGGTTCACCCATCAGCAGAACATCACCCTCATCTGGGGCTTCNAGGCCCATCATGATGCGCGCCAGTGTGCTTTTGCCCGATCCGGACTCCCCCACCACACCCAGGGTTTCTCCCGCACTGACGAGGCACGACACCTGGCTCAGTGCCTGGACGGGGGTGCTGTCCTTCATCGGATACCTGCGACTGAGCCCTCGGCACTCGAGCACCGTGCCAGGCGAGCCGGGTGATCGGGATGCTGCCAGCGCCATCGCACTGCGGGCATTCACGATCCGCTGCGTGTGCGCCTGCTGCGGTGCGGCAAACATTTTTTCTGCCGGCCCCGACTCGATGATGCGCCCGTCGTGCATCACCGCGATACGGTCCGCAAGGTTCCTCACGACTCCCACATCATGGGTGACAAGTAGCAGCGCTGTCCCTGCGTCCTTGAGCTTTGCTAGCAGGGCCAGAATGCGCTCCTGGGTGAGAGAATCCAGGGCGGTCGTCGGCTCATCGGCCACCAGAATGAGCGGGGCTCCGGCCAGCGCGGAAGCGATCAGTGCACGCTGTCGCAAACCACCGGAGAGCTCGTGGGGATACTGTTTTTTACGCTGTGTTGCCTCCGGCATTGCAGCAAGCGCCAGGGCCTCATCGACCCGCCCAGAAATGTCTTGTGCCCCGAGTGTGGGATGAGCCAGCGAAACGGCTTCTCCCACTTCCTGTTCCACGCGACGCAGCGGGTCGAGCGAAACCGCCGCGTCCTGGCTCACCAAGGCAACTGTGTTGCCCCGGAGTGCTCGCCACTGGGCCGGGAGATAGTTCTTTGTTTGTTGACCGGAAATCATCATGCTCGCCACATTCACCTCNGCATCCTGCGGCGCGAGCCCCAGGAGAGAAAGCGCGGTGAGAGTTTTACCAGAGCCCGATTCACCGATGAGTGCAAGGCACTCGCCTGCCCGCAGGTCAAAGGACACAGCCGACACCGCGGGTTCCGGGGATCCGGGAAACGAGACCGTGAGATCACGAACCTCTAACAGCGGCTGGTCACTCACAGCACTGCCTCTCGCCGGGTTCGGAGGTAGCGACCCACCACGCTGATGGACACCACTGTGGTGGTGATGGCAAGACCCGGGAAGACGGCAATCCACCACGCTGTGGCCAGAAAATTCCGCCCCTCGGAGAGAATGATGCCCCACTCCGGCGTCGGGGGCTGGGCCCCCAGGCCCAGGAAGCTGAGACCCGCTGCCGTGACGATCGCGGTTCCCACTCCGATGGTTGCCATCACCAGAAGGGGTCCTGAGATGTTGGGGATGATGTGAAAGAGGATGATTCTCGTTCGTGAAACCCCGAGTGATGCGCTCGCGCGCACATAGCCCGCGTGAGCCACCACCAGCGTTTCCGCTCGTGCCACCCGGGCGTAAGCGGGTGTTGCGGCTAGCGCAACCGCCAGCGGGATACTGCTCTCTCCCGGTCCCATCACCGCAATGACCACGAGTGCGAGCAGGAACTCGGGAAACGCCATCAGCACATCGATGAAGCGCGAGAGAAGCCCGTCAACAATCCGCGAGCCCAGGGCCGCAAAAACCCCCAATAACAGCCCCAGCCCGAGGGCAACTCCGGTGGCGCCCAGTCCGATAGCCAGGGAATACTGCGCGCCGTGAACTACCCGGGAGAACACATCCCGCCCGGACTGATCGGTACCAAAAATGTGCTCTGCGCTCGGCGGTTGGAGAGTGGACGACGCGTCCGTTTCCAGAGGGCTGTAGCTCGCTACGAGTGATGGCCAGAGCGCCACCACCGCAAGGGCGAGAAGAACGAGACCTGCCGCCACCACTCCCCCCGGTGTTTTCCGAGAACCGGAGCGTTGTGTGACGCTCTTGACCACGCCGCCGATCAGGCTCATGAGAGTGCGCCTCTAGCAAAACGCAACCGAGGATCAAGCGCCCGATAACTGGCATCGACAATGACACTCAATAGCGCGAAGACCACTGCTGCCACAACGACCACCCCCAACACCACCGGGAGATCGCGACCGATAATTGCCCGGATCGCGACCTGCCCAAGGCCAGGCCGTGCGAACACGGTTTCGACCAGTACCGCTCCACCCAGAAGCGACCCCACGAGATACGCGCCCAGAGTGACCGTGTCGATGGCGGCGTGACGCAGGGTGTGTCGTCTCACCAAACCCGCCGAGGTGATACCGCGTGCTCGGGCGGTGAGCGCGAAGGGTTGTTTTTCCGCGTGATCAAGCCCCTGGCGCAACACCTGACTTAAAATCCCTGCGACCGGCAAAGCGAGGGTGACTGCCGGCAACACCAACGCAGAAAAGCCCGAACTTGCGGTGACCGGAAACCATCCCAGCTGAAAGGAAAAGACGGCCAGCAACAGAAGGCCTACCCAGAATGTTGGCGACGAAATCACGACCAGCTCGAGAAGGGAAAGGATTCGGCTCGCCCTGCGCCCTCGGCCCAACAGCGCCGCCGAGAGGGCCAGGAGCAGAGCAATCACCAGCGCGGCTGCCGTCAACTGCACTGTGGGACCAGCCTGGTCCGCGATGATCTCGGACACGGGCGATCTCAATTGGTACGAGGTGCCCAGATCCCCGGTGACGAGTCGGCCAAGGTACTGGAAGTACTGAATCACGGGTGGGTTATCAAGCCCCCATTCGGCTCGAATTTCAGCGCGNACGCTCTCCGACACCCGCGCCTGAACGCCCAGCATGACATCCACCGGATCACCGGGAATCAGACGCAACGCCACAAAACCCGCAGTGGCAGCACCCCACACCACCGCCACAACCCGAAAGAGTGTGCGAGCCACTGCCGCCAGGCTCGCACGGGGGCGCGAGGCTAGGGCAGTGGTCTCACCCTGCCGGGTCACTCGCTCAGAGTTACGCCGTAAAAGAGTGCTCGACCGTAAAGGTCAAACTCCAAACCACTCACCGCGTCACTGGCCACCGTGATTTCGGAGGGAACATACAGCGGAACGATGAGGTTTTCCGCGGCATTCCAGCGCTGAATGCGCTCGTAGAGCGCTTGCCTCGCTGCGGGACTGCTGGTGGCNACCGCGTCACTCAACCACTGATCGACTTCGGGCTTCGTCACCGTTGATACGGTCTGATATCCCCCCGTTTGCAGGTGACTGCGCAACACATCGGCATCGGGTCCTGAGAAGGCCCAGTCAGTGACATCAAAGTCTCGCGGCCCGTAAAACTCCATGTACTGAGCGGGCTCGAGAACCTCACGAACCAGCTCAAACCCGATGTCTTTCAGGTCCGACTGAATGAAGTTGGCGAGGCTCGCCCGGTCATCCGGCACCGGTGTGTAGGCAATCCATCGAGCGCTGAGGCGCTCACCGTTTTTGGTGCGATACCCCTCGTCGTCACGCCCGGTCCACCCGGCGCTATCGAGCAACTGGTTGGCACGGTCCTGATCGTAGGGCCACGAGTTTTCCAAAGAGGAGTCATAAGAGTTTGGTGTTGTCGGCCCGAGAATGCTCCACGCGCGACTGAACTGACCGAGGTAAATACTTTCGATGGCAGGCTCCGCATCAAAGCCGATGCTGAAGGCCTCACGAACCCGGTCGTCTGCGAAGACGCCATCGGCTTCGTTGATGTAGAGCGAGTAGGGGACCCCGGGCATTTCGATCGAGTACGTCTCAATTCCCGCTGACACCTGCGCTGCCATGTCGGGGGTAAAGTCCGCCGCGACATCCGCATCGCCGCTGTTGATTGCTCCGACCCGTGACGCGCTCTCCGGCAGAATCCTGATCACCAGGGTGTCGGAAGCTGCAACGCCACTGTGGTCGGCGCCTGCCGGTGCCCAGTCGTAGTCAGGGTTCGCTTCGAAAACGAGTTCCTGGTCAGGGGTGTAGTCGGTGAGAATGAACGGGCCTGTCCCCACCGTCACGTCGGGACCGCCAGCCTTCAGCTGGTCTGCGCTTTCTGCGAGGACCAACGGGGAGTAAAAGCCCAGTTGCGCAAGGCTCAGCCCTTGAAGGAACGGCGCGTAGGGCTGAGTGAACGAGACCGCTACTTCGTAGTCGCCGAGAACTTCGGTGCCGGCGTAGTAGCCACCCTCTTCGGCGTAGCCAATCAGGCTTGCCGCCTGGGCGGACGCGGTTTCTGGAGCGACCACGTGATCAAAGTTTGCCTTCACAGCTTCGGCGTTGAAGGGCTCGCCGTCGTGGAAGGTCACATCCTCGCGCAGTTGAAAGGTGTACGTCAGCTCATCCTCAGAAATCTCCCACGAGGTAGCAAGCCAGGGCACAAAAGCCCCCGACTCGTCCTGGGCCACAAGTGAATCAAACGCGTTTCGTAGGACTAACGAGGCCACATCCAATTGGCTCGAGTGAATATCCATGTGTCCCGAACTCAGGTTGGCGCCCTCGATAGCGAAGGTAATGCTCGTTGGGGCAGAATCCTCCTCCACCGCGCATGCACCCAAGGTTGCTACGAGCGCAAAGCCTGCTGTGAGGGACGTTATGGTGCGAAGCGCTGTGCGCTGGGACATGGCATCTCTTTCTGGAGCCGGGCAAGGAACGACCCCAGCGTACATTAACTAGACTGAGTATAAGAATTCCAGGAAAGGCCGGGCGATGACACTGACTCACCGTGGTCGACCCCCGACGTCTTCCCGGGAAATACTCCAAGATGCGGCCTTCGAACTGTTCCTGGAAAACTCTTACCCCAAAACCACCGTTGACCAGATTGCCCAGCGCGCGGGGGTGAGTCGCGCGACATTTTTCAACTACTTCCCCACCAAGAGTGACGTTTTCTGGGTGGAATTAGACGAAGCGCTCGAGCTTCTGACCAAACGGCTCCAGCGGGACAGGACAGACGGGTCGTTCGCCGACGGGCTGCAGAAACTCCAATCATCTCTTGTGGCGGTGGCGTCTCAGATGGGTGCTGATCGTGTGCCGTTTGCCTTGACCCAAGGCGAACTTCTCGGCAGCACCAGTGACCTTCAAGCATCCGCTCTTGGGCGATTTGGCACTATGGCAGCGCTCATGACGGACTTTCTTGAATCCCACAACATGCCCCTTGCCACGGCGCGAGCTGCCGCCTACGCCTGTTTAGCCGCCTCCGTGTCGGCAGCTCGCGAGTGGGCCGAGGCGGGAACATCCCGCCAGGGCCTGCAGGCGTATCTCATCGCGGCNATCGACCCGGTGNTGAAAGGGTTTCGCGCGAGCGCTGACTAAACCAGCCGACCACCAGCGCTTGGCTTTGTTTGTACGATGGTAACTACACACTGAGGCACCCTGGACACGGTGCCGCCTATAGCGAAGAAGGTGTTCGAGCATGTCGCGGAGCATTCCAGAAAAACCCGTTCTTGAAGGTCTCGAGCACACCTGGGGGGCCCGGTGGGAAGAGCAGGGCACCTATCAATTTGATCGACACGGCGCGATCTCGCGGGGCAAAGACCACATTTTTTCGGTGGACACCCCTCCCCCGACCGCGTCGGGGAGCCTCCACATCGGCCACGTCTTTAGCTACACCCACATGGACTTGCAGGCGCGCTACCAGCGCATGCGCGGTAAAGACATTTTTTACCCGATGGGGTGGGATGACAATGGGCTGCCCACCGAGCGTCGGGTCCAGAACTACTACGGAGTGCGCTGCGACCCTTCGCTCCCCTACATCGAGGGTTTCACTCCACCGCTAGCGGGAGGCGTCACAAGCGACGGTTCGAAGCCCGGGGACCAGGTACCGATTAGTCGCCGAAACTTTATTGAGCTGTGCGAAGAGCTCACCCTGGAGGATGAAAAGCAGTTCGAGGACCTATGGCGATCACTAGGCCTGAGCGTCGACTGGTCGTTGACCTACCGCACCATTGACGACAACTCACAGCGAGTCGCGCAGAAAGCTTTCTTGCGCAACTACGCACGAGGTGAGGCATACCGCGCAGACGCCCCCACCCTGTGGGATATTACGTTCCGCACGGCCGTAGCGCAGGCGGAGTTAGAGGACCGCGAACAGCCCTCCGCNTACCACCGTGTTTCCTTTGCCTCGGGGAACGGGNGCGATGATGTGGTGATCGTCACCACCCGCCCTGAACTGATCGCCGCGTGCGTCGCCCTCGTCGCACACCCCGAGGATGAGCGCTACCAGCATCTCTTTGACACCACAGTCACCTCGCCTCTGTTCGGCGTGGAAGTACCGATTCGAGCCCACCATCTCGCCCAGAAAGACAAGGGCACAGGAATTGCGATGGTCTGCACGTTCGGTGATGTCACGGACGTCATTTGGTGGCGGGAGCTCGAACTAGAGACCCGACCCATTTTGGGAGCAGACGGCCGCATAGTCCGCGACACTCCAGCCTGGCTCAACACTTCTCAGGCGAGCGAGGCGTTCGCCCAGCTCAGCGGCAAGACCGTGTTCAGCGCCAAGGCCGCAATGGTGGAGATGCTCGAAAACAGTGGTGACCTGCTGGGTGAGCCCGAGAAGATGACACACCCGGTGAAGTTTTTCGAAAAAGGCGACAAGCCACTCGAGATCATCACCACCCGTCAGTGGTACGTGGCAAACGGGGCAAAAGATGCGGACCTGCAAGAGCGTCTACTACAACGGGGCAAGGAGGTGGCATTCCACCCGGATTTCATGCGCGTGCGCTACGAAAACTGGGTCAATGGGCTTGCCGGTGACTGGCTAATCTCCCGCCAGCGATTCTTTGGGGTCCCCATCCCCGTGTGGTATCCCCTCGATGACGCCGGTGAACCCATCGAAGGGGAGGTCATCGTCCCGGAGGAGACCAATCTTCCTGTGGACCCGTCCTCTCAGACACCTCCGGGCTTCCGAGACGATCAGCGCGGCACTCCCGGTGGCTTCATCGGGGAGGTCGACATCATGGACACCTGGGCAACCAGCAGCCTCACCCCGCAACTAGCGGGTGGCTGGGAAAGCGACCCTGAGCTTTATGAGGCGGTTTTCCCGTATGACCTGCGTAGCCAAGGCCAGGACATCATTCGAACCTGGCTGTTTTCCACAATGCTGCGGGCCGAGCTCGAACACGGCACTATCCCCTGGAAGAACGCGGGTATCTCGGGCTTCATCGTGGACCCGGACCGAAAGAAAATGTCAAAGTCCAAGGGCAATGTCGTCACCCCTCAAGCCATGTTGGATGACCACGGGTCCGATGCCGTGCGCTACTGGGCAGCCTCGTCAAAACTCGGGACAGATGCTGCGTTCGATCCTCAGAACCCCAAACAAATCAAAATTGGTCGACGTCTCGCCATCAAAGTCTTGAACGCCGCAAAATTTGTCTACGGTTTTGGCGACGACGTTGGCGAGGTTTCCGAGCCTCTTGATCGCGACATGCTGGACAAGCTCGCGATCGTCGTAGACGACGCCACAGCGGCCTATGACAATTTTGACCACGCCAAGGCGCTCGATCTCACTGAATCATTCTTTTGGACCTTCACCGACGACTACCTGGAATTGGTCAAAGAGCGCGCCTACACCGGCGAGGGTGCCGCGCGAACGAGCGCGATTACCGCTTTGCGTCAGGCCCTGGAGGTAATGCTGCGGCTACTCGCTCCGGTCATCCCCTTCGCCACAGAAGAAGTGTGGTCGTGGACACACGATGAAAGCATCCACCGCTCACCGTGGCCATCGAGGGACGAATTTGAACTCGGTGCTAGCGACACCGATCACAGCGGTCTGCTCGACTTAGCAAGCGAGGCACTCATCGTTCTTCGGCGCTCGAAGACAGACCAAAAAGTGGCGCAGAAGACCCCCGTGCGGAGCGCAACTCTCCGCGCACCCGCTCAACTCCAACAGGCGAGCGCCGATGTGAAGGCGGTCGGCAAGATTGAGCAGTTGACCTGGGCTGAGGGCGACACGATTGAACTCCTAGAGCTAGAGCTCGAGAGCGACGATGTCTAGGCTTCCGATCGTGCGGGCGGTCCGCGCACACGATCGAAATGCCTGGCAGAGCCTCTTCCAGGCGTATGGCGTCTTTTATGAGACTCCGTTTGGCGATGACATCTGTCAGGGCGTCTGGGAGTGGCTCATGGAGGAGAACCACCCCGTCCGGGGCTTTGTCGCCGAAACAGCAGGCGTTGTCGAGGGTTTCGCCCACGTGCGCGCCCAACACGACACGTTCACCGCGGGGCCATCCTGGTTCCTTGATGACCTCTTCACCGCACCTGAGGCGCGGGGAAAGGGTGTTGCCACCGCCCTCATTGAACACGTAAAAGACTTTGCAGGCATTCAGGGCGGGGGAACACTGCGCTGGATTACAGCTGCAGACAATCACACAGCCCAACGCCTNTACGACACGCTGGCGCAGCGCACCTCGTGGCTGGTCTATCAGGATGAGATCGAAGGGACTTTACGTTGAGACTGGGATCGCGGTTTTCCGTCGGAGATTCTCCGCGAGGTGTGTCCGCCGACTTCGTCGCGGACTTAAGGACGGCCGAGGCGCAATTGACGGAGGAAGAATCCGCCACGCTGCGGTGGACTCTGACGTGGCTAGAAAACCGGCCCCGCGCGACACTCGATAACGGAGTGACGGTAGAGGGTTAAGCGGACTTCTCTCTGCGTGTGGCGCTTTTGTTCACAATCGTCGGGGGCGCGTTCTTCAACACGGCATCGCGGGTGATGATCACTCGCTCGACATTGTCCGCAGAGGGAACATCGAACATCACCGACCCCAGCACCTCTTCAAGAATTGCCCGGAGCCCCCGTGCACCGGTCTGGCGAATTTCCGCGAGGGCCGCAATTTCTTCGAGAGCGTCTTGCTCAAATTCGAGGTTCACCCCATCCAGCACAAACATGCGCTGGTACTGCTTGATGAGGGCGTTCTTCGGGGTGGTGAGGATGTCGATCAGCGCTGTCTGATCCAGCGGAGTAACCGTTGTCACCACCGGCAGCCGCCCAATAAATTCGGGAATCAGACCAAACTTGTGGAGGTCTTCCGGGAGGACCTGACTAAACAAGTCTTCGGAGGCATTCTTGCTGTGCAACGGCGCGCCAAATCCAATACCGTGGCGCCCAACCCGCGCCGAAATGATGTCTTCAAGACCCGCGAATGCGCCGGCAACAATGAACAGCACATTGGTCGTATCGATCTGAATGAATTCCTGTTGTGGATGCTTGCGCCCACCCTGGGGGGGAACCGCAGCGACCGTCCCCTCGAGAATCTTCAGCAGAGCCTGCTGCACACCCTCACCGGAGACGTCTCGTGTAATCGATGGGTTTTCCGCTTTACGGGCAATCTTGTCGACCTCATCGACATAAATGATTCCCGTCTCGGCCCGCTTGACGTCATAGTCCGCTGCCTGCAGGAGTTTCAACAAAATGTTTTCGACATCCTCGCCGACGTACCCGGCTTCCGTGAGAGCAGTCGCATCAGCAACAGCAAACGGAACGTTCAGACGCTTGGCTAAGGTTTGAGCGAGGTAGGTTTTTCCGCAACCGGTGGGACCAATAAGCAAAATGTTGCTCTTTTGGATGTCCACGCCCTCGTCGGCTTCCACAGCGTGTGGGGCTGCAGATGCCCGGACCCGCTTGTAGTGGTTGTATACCGCGACCGAGAGCGACTTTTTGGCGGCCTCCTGGCCAATGACATATTCCTCGAGGAAGTCATAGATTTCTTTAGGCTTCGGCAAATCGAAGTCGCCCATGGCCTGAGCGGTTCCCTCGGACTGACGTTCATCGATGATTTCGTTGCACAGCTCGACACACTCGTCGCAGATGTAGACCCCGGGACCAGCGATGAGTTGCTGGACCTGTTTTTGGCTCTTTCCACAAAACGAGCATTTAAGTAGCTCGCCTGTTTCACCCGTGCGTGACATCAAAGGCCTTCCGTGAGCAGCAATTGCCTCTTGGAGCCTACCCGCGACCTCCCCGCGGGCCAGGGATTTTCCCCAGGTCACGCCAGGCGTGGCGGGAATACACTGAAGCTCTATGACGGATTCGCTGATCTGGATGCGCGCGACTGCTCGAGCATTCTTCCTCTCCGCGATAGCGGCTCTTGCGCTCGGATCGGTTGCCCCAGCCTTTGGGCACAACGTGGTCGAACAACGCGTTCCTGCCCCGGATTCTGTGGTCAACCAAAGCCCCGTCGAGGTGTCGATTGCCACTGACGGGAGCTTTCTTGACCTGGGTGGAGAAGGTCGCGGTTTTGCGATTGTTGTGCGCGATAGCAGCGGTCAGTACTTCGGAGATGGATGCGTGGAGCTCACCGAGGGCCGCATGAGAACGTCTATTGAACTGGGCGAGCCGGGGGTCTACGAATTGGCCTATCAATTTGTATCCGCCGACGGTCACAGCTTGGCCGAAAGTTATGAATTCAGCTATGCCCCACCAGGCGACTACCGGAGCGCGCCGGGCTATCCCAGCCCACCAGAATGCGGTGTGGAACCTGGCTCAACCGAGGCGTCGACCGCGGTAGACGCCGACCCTGTGGATCCAGGCCGGGAAAACCTAGTCTCCACCGCCGAAGCTAACGCCAACGGTTGGGTCATCGGAACGGGAATCGCGGCAACCGTAGCTGCGCTCGCTCTCTTAGTGCTGATCCGACGATCATCACGGTCATCTAACCGGCGGTAACGGCTTCCGGGCCTTTGAC
>JGI26083J51738_10001936_pt1 | contig 10940 bp, 13 predicted proteins | sample SaaInl85LU_5_DNA_FD_51738 | JGI IMG/M metagenome (IMG submission 51738)
ACCGCTGCTGAATTTCGTGAAAAATGTCGTGCGTATGCTGAGCGTCAGATTGAAGGTCAAAAGAAAGACTTCATTCGTTTAGGGGTCTTAGGTAATTGGGAAAATCCATACAAAACGATGAATTTCCAATCCGAGGCAGACATCATTCGTGCATTAGCGGGGATTGTTAATTCTGGCCATTTAGAAAAAGGCTTTAAGCCGGTGCATTGGTGTACTGATTGTGGTTCAGCGCTAGCCGAAGCTGAGGTGGAATACCAAGATAAAATTTCTCCTGCAATCGATGTGAAGTTTTTAATTGATGACTCGTCAGTGTTTGCTCATGCATTTGGTGTAGATACTGCGCTATTAACTAAAACGTCTGTTGTGATTTGGACGACTACACCTTGGACTATTCCTGCAAATCGGGCGATCAGTATCCACCCGACACTTAACTATGCACTGGTCGCGTTAGACGGTCAGCAAATAGTGATTGCGCAAGATTTAGTTGAAGATTGTATGGCGCGTTACGGCATTGATGCGGCCGATTATCAAGTACTGGCGACTTGTCAGGGTCAAGCTTTAGAAAATACGCTTGCTGCACATCCTTATTTAGATATTAAAGTGCCNTTGATCTTAGGTGAGCACGTCACGACTGAATCGGGTACCGGTTGTGTTCATACTGCACCTGCTCACGGTGTTGATGATTTTAATGTAGGTAAACAATACGGCATTGAAGTCTATAACCCTGTGGGTGCCAATGGTGTTTATATCGAAGATACCCCGTTATTTGCGGGACAACATGTGTTCAAAGCCAATGGGCCAATAGTTGAACACCTGCGTTCAGTCGATGCATTGATGCTAGATACTAAATATGAACATAGCTATCCACATTGCTGGCGCCATAAGACGCCGATTATTTTCCGGGCAACCCCGCAATGGTTTGTCTCGATGGATAAAAATGGGTTACGTAGTAGTTCATTAGAAGAGATAAAACAAACACAATGGATCCCTGAATGGGGCGAAGCGCGTATTTCTACTATGGTAGAAGGCCGTCCTGATTGGTGTATCTCGCGTCAACGTACTTGGGGTGTGCCGATTCCGTTATTTATTCATGGTGTGACAGGTGAGTTACATCCGCGCTCGACTGATATTATGGAAACCGTCGCACTTGCCGTTGAAGGCAAAGGTATCCAAGCATGGTGGGACTTCTCTGCAGAGGAGTTACTGGGCGACGAAGCTGCTGATTATGAAAAAGTGACCGACACGTTAGATGTGTGGTTTGACTCTGGTGTGACGCATTCATTTGTGGTTGACCGACGTGATGATATTCCAGCATCTGCGGATTTATATTTGGAAGGTTCTGACCAACATCGTGGTTGGTTTATGTCTTCTTTGATGTCAAGTGTCGCAATGCATGGTCATGCGCCTTACAAACAAGTATTGACGCATGGATTTACTGTCGATCAACACGGTCGTAAGATGTCAAAATCGGTCGGTAATGTGGTCGCTCCGCAAGAAGTATTTAACAAATACGGTGCAGATATTTTGCGCTTATGGGTAGCGTCGACTGATTATCGTTCAGAAATTGCAGTGTCCGATGAGATCCTTAAGCGGTCAGCCGATGCATATCGTCGTATCCGTAATACGGCACGTTTCTTACTGGCGAACTTAAGCGGTTTTAATCCAGCAACAGATTGTGTAGCACCAGAAGATATGGTGGCATTGGATAGTTGGGCGATGGCCAAAGCGCAAACGACGCAAAATGAGATCATTGCTGCGTATGAAAAATATGACTTACTCGTGGTCACACAGAAACTCATGCAATTTTGTTCCATTGATATGGGTAGTCTGTATCTGGATATCATAAAAGATCGTCAATACACAGCGAAGGCCGATGGCCTAGCGCGTCGTTCTTGCCAAACAGCCTTGTATCATATTGTTCAAGCGATGGTGCGTTGGATGGCGCCGATCACCAGTTTTACCGCTCAAGAAATTTGGGAAGTCTTGCCACAAGCTGATCAAAACACTGATACATTCGTATTTACCGGTACTTGGTATGATGCATGGCCAACGGCATCAGCAAAAGAGGGTTATGATGATGCGTTTTGGGGTGATGTGTTACACGTCAAAGATGCAGTTAATGGTGCACTAGAGCAAGCACGAAAAGATGAAGTGCTAGGCGGTTCGTTAGAAGCGGATGTGACCATTTATGTGGATGATACTCTGGCTGGACAATTAGCTAAATTAAGTGATGAATTACGTTTTGTACTTATTACTTCCACCGCTAAAGTTGCGTCGCAGACGGATAAACCTGCTGATGCAGCTGCCACTGGCATGGACAATGTGTTTGTTAAAGTCACCAAGTCTAGTGGTGAAAAATGTGTGCGCTGTTGGCATCATCGTGAAGATGTTGGCACACTAGCAGCTCATCCTGAATTGTGTGGGCGTTGCGTTGAAAACGTTGATGGTGCTGGTGAAGCTCGCGCATTTGCATAAATGTTTCATAATTATGGTAATTACCGTCTGGTAATCAGTTGAATAAAACGACTGCCGATTGAAGTAAGGAATATTCGTGACCGAGCAAGTAACAACATCGAATGAAGATAAGCCAACGCGTTTACGAGGTTGGGCGCATATTAGCCAAACGGGTTTGCGCTTTGTGGATTGCGTTAATTGGGTTTATGTTGGATCAGGTTACAAAATATGCTGTGATGGATAGTTTCACATTATATGAATCTGTCCAAGTATTGCCTTTTTTCAACCTCACCTATGTCCATAACTATGGCGCAGCATTTAGCTTTTTAAGTGATGCGGGTGGCTGGCAACGGTATTTTTTTACGGCAATAGCAGCCATTGTGAGTTGTGTAATTGTGTGGTGGCTGTACCAATCTCCGCGATCACAACGCTTATTACCGATAGCATTTGCATTCATTTTGGGTGGTGCTATAGGTAATTTATATGACCGTTTAGTCCACGGCTTTGTGGTGGATTTTTTACACTTATACTATGATTCATTCCATTATCCTGCTTTTAATATTGCCGATAGTGTCATATTTATTGGTGCAGGATTATTAATTCTTGATATGTTCATCAACAAAGATGAAGACCAACCAAAAGAGTCAAACCATGAGTGAAAATACCGCAGTAATCACAGATAATTCAGAAGTCATCTTACATTTTGATTTGAAATTAGAAGATGGCTCAGCAGCAGATAGTACGCGCGTTAATAACAAGCCCGCTAAGATGGTGATGGGTGATGGTAGTCTCACACCGAATTTTGAAGCGTGCTTACGCGGGCTTACGCAAGGTGAAAAAGCGTCTTTCACCCTCAACGCCGACGATGCTTTTGGAATGCCTAATCCAGATAATATTTACCATGTTGATCGCACTAAGTTTGCGGCTGATATGGAAGTGGCTGAGGGTATGATCATTGCTTTTGCACAGCCAGATGGCAGTGAGTTACCAGGCGTGATCCGCAGCATTGCAGGACATTCAGTAACCGTAGATTTCAATCATCCACTTGCGGGTCAAACCGTGATTTTTGATGTTGAAATCATTGATGTGATTAATACCTAATGCAAGTTCAGTTAGCTAATCCTCGAGGCTTTTGTGCCGGTGTTGACCGTGCGATTACGATCGTAGAGCGCGCGTTAGATTATTCGAACATCCTATTTATGTGCGCCATGAAGTGGTGCATAACAAATTTGTAGTGGATGGTTTAAAAGAGCGCGGTGCGGTGTTTGTTGAAGAACTTCATCAAGTGCCTGATGATTCTATTGTTATTTTTTCTGCCCATGGCGTGTCACAAGCAGTGCGGACTGAAGCAACTCAGCGCGGGTTAAAGTCTTTGACGCAACCTGCCCATTAGTGACAAAAGTACATATGGAAGTGATGCGCGCGAGTAAAAAAGGCATTGAGTGTATTTTAATAGGCCATAAAGGACATCCTGAAGTAGAAGGCACCATGGGGCAATACGATAACCCTCAAGGTGGTATTTATTTAGTCGAGACTGCCGAAGATGCTCGTCAGTTACAGGTTAAAAATCCGGATGCGTTATATTACTGTTCACAAACCACACTATCTGTAGACGATACAGCTGATGTGATTGATGCATTACGCGAGACATTTCCCAACATAGACGGCCCACGTAAAGATGATATTTGTTATGCCACGCAAAACCGACAGGATGCGGTACGTGAAATGGCCGTGTCATGTGATTTATTGTTAGTGGTAGGAGCGACGAACAGTTCTAATTCAAACCGTTTAAGTGAGCTGGCTGTTAAGTTAGGCACGCCGTCGTATTTGATTGATGATGCTAGCATGATCCAGCCGCAGTGGCTTGAAGGTAAACAAGCTATCGGAGTTACAGCTGGAGCATCTGCCCCAGAGGTATTAGTGCAAGGCGTGATAGAGGCACTGCATAAGTACGGTGCAACCGGCGTCACCGAAATTACTGGCCGTGAAGAAAATATTGAATTTGCGGTACCAAAAGAATTACAAATCAAACAAGTGAAGTAACAATATTATTAGCGTTTAAAATAGTAATACAGGAATGAATGATATGCTTTCACTCATTAAACAAAACATTTTTACGTTATTAATTTTACTTGCTGTTGCCGCCGCGATGGTAACACCTGATACTTTTACTCATGTTGGGGATTTTGAAACTAAATCCTTAATCGTGCCATTACTGATGTTAATTATGTTTGTATGGGTACTTCGATGAGCGTGAATGACTTTGTGGGTGTTGCAAAAATGCCCAAGGGCGTGTTTATCGGCTTAGTTTGCCAATTTACCATTATGCCGATTGTAGGATTTGGTTTAGCTACAACGTCTGGATTACCACCAGAAATTGCCGCAGGTATTATCTTAGTTGGCTGTTCACCCAGTGGCTTAGCGTCTAATGTCATGGCATATATTTCTGGCGCAAACCTTGCGTTATCATTGACCTTAACTGCCGTATCCACCTTACTCGCTCCCTTCATTACTCCTTTTTATATGTCATTGCTAGCTGATGAATTCGTGCCGATTGATGCGGTTGCCATGTTCTGGAGTATTAGTAAAATCGTACTACTTCCAATCATCGCCGGATTGGCGTTTAATCACTTGTTACATGGTAAATTCCCGTTGGTAGATAAAGCCATGCCCAAAGTATCCATGCTTGGTATAGCCGTTATTATTACTGTCATCACAGCTGCTGGACGTGATAGCTTAATGAGCATCGGGTTAGTGCTGATTGGGATCGTGTTAATCCACAATATCTTAGGGTATGTGTTTGGTTATGGCGGGGCCAAACTCATGGGGATGGATGAGGCGTCATCACGTACCATTGCCTTTGAAGTGGGGATGCAAAATTCAGGTTTAGCTTCTGGTATCGCATTAGAGATGGGACGCGTGGCAACGATGGGGCTAGCCCCGGCCGTCTTTGGTCCAGGCATGAATATTACCGGTTCTGTGCTAGCNAATTGGTGGCGTCAACGCTTACCTAACGTCGCTCANAAGACGGATACCACAANACGGATATAAGTTCAGAACAATCATGTTATTGTCATCANTTGATCTGCCTCACTCTAATATCACCGGCTAACCGATCAGTTTTACTCGTTNTTACTATTCTTTAGATCTGTTCTNCCATTCTTNCGCTGGATTTTCTATCATTCTAGATATACATATTTACTATCTCTTTAGTCAATGTGTTAATAGTGATAGAACATCATGCAAGTCAATATTACTTCTTCAATTACATCCGTTAAGACATCATATCAACAACTAAACGGTGTGCGTGGCGTTGGGATGATTGAAATATTAGTCAGCTTGGTCATATTATCGATTGGTCTATTAGGGATAGCGACACTCCAATTAATTGCCTCGTTTAATAATGTGGAGGCATTATCTCGTTCTCAAGCTGTCTTAGTCGCCGAACAAGTTGCCGAGCGTTTACGTGTTTCCTCAGTGATTACTCAAAACGCCAATGATAAAGTCATAGATGACGCGTATGTGGATGCTCGCTTATACAATTTTGGTAACTTATCCTGTCACTCGGATGCAAGTGAATATGACTGTTTTTGCCAATCCTTTCCTGCGACGTTAAGCAATTGTCACATTAATCAATGTCATCCTGCTCAGTTAGCTGCGTTTGATGCTTATCAATTATCGTGTGCCAGTATCCAACATAATCCTAATATGAACCTTGAAGTAACGTGTAATGATAGTAATACCAGTGATTTAATAGCATGCAGTGCTGGATCTCGCTATACCATTATGCTGAGCTGGCCAGCAGCCCATTGGCAACATCCGACCATCACTAATCACAGCTGTGATGAATTAATAAGTAATGATAATAATTGTCTTCTGCTGGAGTTATTCTTATGAAACAGGCTGGATTCAGTTTAGTTGAAGTCATGCTTAGCCTTGCCTTAGGTGCGATATTAAGTGTGACAGTGATCCAAGTGATGGTGAGTCAAACTGTCACAAATAAACGTAATCGTGCATTAGCGTCAGTACAAGAAAATGGCCGCTTTGCTATTATTAAACTGCAACAAGATATTCTGCAAACGGGACGTTACGACCAGTTATCGCCGAGTCTACACCGCGCTAAAGACACTGCAGAGGAAGCCATATTCTTACAGCATATTGCAGTCGTACTTCCGGCAACATTTTCCCGTCGAGAGGCCTTGGGGAGTATGCAAGGCGAAGATGGTGCAAATGACACCTTGGTAATAAGTAAAGTGGCACAAACAGATTGCCGAGGATATCACCTAGGCTATTCGCACGACCAAGAATTTCCAGTGGTAAATGAATATTTCATCCAAGATCATAAACTTAAATGTAGAGGGTTTGATTTACGCGTATTACGTGGTCAACAAGTGGCGACTGGACATAATAATCATAATGCGTTTACGATTTTAGATAATGTTGAAGCGTTCCATGTTGTGTATGGCGTTGTTAATCACACCGCGGACTCGACACAAACAACATCGATTCAATATGTGACAGCGGATAATCTTACCGAACCACACAAGGTAGTCGCTATCCGAATTGGGTTATTAATTCGAAGTGATAACCCTATCAATGTCGATAATACTCAAGGATTTGCGGTATTAAACGAAGCACTTGTCTTGCCGAGTTCCTCACATTTATATCGCCAATTTGAAACTACTATTATGCTACGCAATATACACCNCANGTTGAAACGGCATGTTATTTCATGAGAGAGCATGACGGNTTGACTTATTCTAAAAGTCAGGCAGCCACACAGCGTGGCGTGGTGCTGATTTTTGCATTGCTAGTGTTGCTATCGTTAACTCTTATGGGGGTAGCATCGGTGTCTAGTAGCATGATTCAAAATAAAATGGCCTACGCGATGGAGCAGCAATTATTAGCATTTAATGCAGCTGAATCAGCGCTAGCCGCTACGATATCTCAATCAGCAGATAAAGCCGTATTACTAGATAATTCAATGATTGATCCTCTATCAGAGGCCGGCAAAATTGAAGCGATTGATTTAAATGTCGATGCGTTAAGTTGTTTTTCTGATCAAGGTTATGTGTCTCGCACACTCACGCAAAATGGCTTACAAACAGAGAAACATCATATTACCAACGGCCAATATGACAGGCAATCACGGTTGAACAGTTGGTCACTTAGCGCTTTTGTTCAAGCACGAGCGTGTCGTGGGTCATCCAGTGTGATGGGGAGCGCAGATATTCAGTGCCATGTCTTTTTGATCCGTGGTTGCGGTCAAATCAAAGATAATCAATATGCAGTCGCTAATACGTTATCGGTGTCAGTGATGACCTATGAATTACCATAATGATGAAAAAGGGAATATATCTATGCGTCACTTTAATGTTCACTGGCCTGGAATTGTACTGATATGCGTGTACCTATGCCTATTCACTTTAAGCTCAGCGCGAGCTGATAGCCTTTCTACTAATGAGAAGTCTCAGTTATTCCAGGTGTATGCTACCGATCAACTTAAAGAGGCTTTTCGCCAAATTTCACTAACGTTCGATGACCTATCACACGACGATATGGTGTTACGTAGAGATGGAAATAAGACATATCTATATGTAGGAATGAGGCGTGAGGGAAAAAACTACTATACGTTTGATGTAAGTAACAAACTCGATCCTAAACTTGTCTTTAGCATCAAAGGCGGTGATGGCGAGTATGCTCGACTGGCACAAACCTGGTCTCGCCCTACCATCACGCAAATACGCATAGGCACAACCGTTATGGATGTCATGATCATTGGTGGTGGTTATGATGTTAGCCAAGATGATAAAGTCATTCGCTCTGTTGATAGTACCGGTAATGCCATTTTTATTATTGATGCGAACACTGGTATTAAGTTGTACGAAATCACGTCCGATGATGCAGATTTAAAGATCAGTGAGATGCAGTATTCGATTACCGGTCGTATTTCCACTATCGATCGAGATGCAGATGGGTTAGCTGATCATCTCTATGCTGCGGATCTTGGCGGACAGATATTCCGTATCGATATTTATAATGGAGAGACAGGGAACAACGTAATCAAAGGTGGGCTATTAGCTGATTTTAATGGTGATACTAAAACAACTAATCGACGTTTTTATTATGGACCTGATGTGACGGAAGTCGTGACAGTCAGCGAACCATATTTTGGGGTGGTAATCGGTTCAGGTTTTCTTGACGGCCCGGTAAATAGTAACGTGCAAGATAGTTTTTATATGCTCAAAGATAAAGGGGTATACAGCAAAGATGATAATGGTCATTTTACCTTTCCGAATGGTACTTATACAGTTAAGGATTTATACGATGCGACAAATCATCAACTCACCTCAGGCGATATCATCCTGAAAACCACAGCGTACTTGGATTTGAATATGATGGCTGGCTGGCGTATTGATTTACAGGCATGCGGTGAAACAGTCTTAATATCCCCGTTGATCCTCAATTATCAAATATTGTTTACGACATATTCACCCGCTTCAGATAATCTAGCGAATTGTTCATTTACTGCTGATACTGGACAGGCGTACTTAGTGGATTTATTGACCGGTAATGCGGTGGTGGACCTGGATCAAGATATGTTAATAACTCGAGCAGATCGAGCTGTTAAACTTAATCAAACTAAGATTGCATCTGCTCCTACAATAGTCATTAAAAACCTGGTTAAGCCGGTGGTGTGTGTCGGTAGTGATTGTGCTTCAGCGGTGATTGAATTTGATTCAAATGGAAATGAAATACCATGTAAAAATGACTTTGCTTGCTTGGTACAAAATATTTTTGGGCGTTTTGAGCGCATACAGCCATTATCATGGACGACTGAAATAGAGATCAAACCATGAGCAGAAGGAAAGCTAAGGAACCAAGGCAATCAGGGTTTACGTTATTAGAATTATTGATTGTGATTGCAATTGTGGGGGTGATTGTAACGGTTGGATATCCCAGTTTTACCCATATCAGTCAATCCAACTATCGCACTGCAGGGCAGAGTGATTTGATGGCATTTGCTAGCGCGATGGAACGTCATAAGTTGGCAAATTATACATATAAAGCGGCTGCCATAAATGGTGCAAATACAGGTCAGCCGACGGTCTTTGCCACATATTCACCTTCCCAAGAGCCTATGGCTAACAAACGTTATGAATTGACGATCTGTACCTTAAATGCCACCGGTACTCAATATACAATTAAGGCGACTCCTGTCAGTGATGGGATCATGTTTGGTAATGGTGACTTGTATTATTTCAGTGATGGTCGTAAGGCATGGGATAAAAATAATGACGGCATAGTGAGCATTGATGAGTACTGTTGGAAGTGTTAGGATTTACTAATGAATACAACACGTTACGTAAAAAATAAGTTGAAATAAGACGAATGGAACGATTATTTATATATGGGACGCTGGCCCCCGGAAGGCCCAATCATCATGTAGTAGAAGACATACCTGGTAATTGGGAAGAGGCGACTTTAAAGGGAACGCTGCTGAACGAAGGCTGGGGCGCTGATCAAGGTTTTCCAGGGATCGTACCGTCAGATGAAGGAGAAGAGGTAACGGGTTTCGTTTTTTCATCGAATCACTTATCTGAATACTGGTCGATGTTGGATGAATTTGAGGGAGCGGGTTACGAACGTCAGCTCGTTCAAGTTAAATTGAATAATAATAAATGGGTTGAAGCCTATGTTTATGCGCTTCACATTGAGCAGGGATAAGAGTCATGCAGTTTTCTTTATTACAACAGATAAGAACATCAGAAGTTGTCGCTCTATTTAAGGATGTGTTCTCCGCATCAGAAGGTGATGCAGAAGGGCAGCTTATTGCTGATTTTGTATCCAAACTTATCGCGANGACGGATCCGATAGACTTAATTTGTTGCGTGGCAGAAAAAAACGATACCATTGTGGGATGCATTTTTTTCAGCCGCTTTACTGTGCCAAACGAACAATCGGCATTTATTTTGTCGCCGGTGGCGGTATCAACAGATGTGCAAGGTCAGGGGATTGGCCAACAGCTCATTCAATATGGACTGGCACATCTTAAGGCTATGCACATTGATTTAGTTTTCACTTATGGCGATCCAAACTATTATTCTAAGACAGGTTTTTATCAAATTAATGAAGATATTGTTAAAGCGCCTTGTCCATTGAGTGAGCCAATCGGTTGGCTTGCTCAATCGCTTGATGGTCAAATGATTGAACCTATAGTTGGCGCAACTGGGTGTGTTGATGCATTAAATGATCCCGAGTTATGGTAACAGTGGCAATAGTGATTTAACTATTATTCACAACGTAGCATCTTACCGTTATTTTTCTCATGTACATTATCACCATCGCTGTCTTTACTAGTGGATACCCGACCTTGTAAGCTCACAAACAAGGCTCGGGTAAATTGAACTTTCGCTGAAGCATCACACAGTTTAATAGTCCCAGGGCTGGCACTTGTTCCACTGAAATGGAATGTGATGCCTCGA
>JGI26083J51738_10001943_pt1 | contig 10921 bp, 10 predicted proteins | sample SaaInl85LU_5_DNA_FD_51738 | JGI IMG/M metagenome (IMG submission 51738)
TTCAGCCTCGCTGTGGCCGCGCCGACGGGTGCCAGCAATGGGTCGCACAGTCACCTCGCCATCTTCAAGTCGCGCCAAGACCTCTGGGCTTGAGCCAACCACTTGATGGTCACCCAAGTTGAGAAAATACATATAGGGGGAGGGGTTGGTATGACGTAGCGCCCGGTAGAGATCAATTGCCGGGCTGTTAAAAGGTGCGCTGAGCCGCTGTGACGGCACCACCTGCATAACGTCGCCGGCCATCACATAATTTTTAATTTTGTCGACTGCCGCCTTAAAGGGCTGCTCGCCAAAAGTGGAGACAAACTGATCATCAATCGGCTCTGGCCGCAGGGAGAGCGATCTCTGAGCCGGCAGCGGCTCTGCCAACAGCCGCTCAATGTCATCAAGGCGCCTCTGCGCTTGCTGCCAGGCCTGAGGCTCGCGTGCATCGACATGAACAATCAGGGTAAGGGTGCCGGCTAGGTTATCAAAAACTGCCACTTCGTCAGAGGCCATCAACAATATATCGGGGTTACCTAGATCGTCCACAGGTGCTGAAGCCGCGAGCTTTGGCTCGACATAGCGAACGGTGTCATAACCAAAATAACCCACTAAACCGCCAGTAAAACGCGGCAACGCTTCCAGCGCCGGCATTCTGAACAAGCGCCTGAACCGCTCTACTTCCGCGAGCGCATCATCGGTGCTGCGATTGACCAGCGGTTTACCATCGCGAACAATCTCTAACTGATTGCCGGTAATTTTCAGCACCGTGCTAGTCGAGAGTCCAATCAGCGAGTAACGACCCCACTTTTCGCCGCCTTGTACCGACTCGAAGAGGTAAGAATTTTTCCCACCGGCCAGTTTTAAATAAACCGACAGCGGCGTCTCGGTATCGGCGAGAAGCTCGCGCGTCACCGGAATACGATTGAAATTTTGGCTTGCTAGACTAGCGAGGAGTTCGGGAGTCATAAACTGTCCTGTTTGCGGCTGGGTAGGCGTCCGGATATCGACGCGGCAGTGCTTGGCATTTTTAGCGTGAGCATCGCCAGCGCTGCTCTATTGGCAACAGTTTATCGGTAGTGTTCATGATCGACCTTGGAAATGAATGGTCTAATTGTAAGCCAACTATTGGTCTCTTGGCTATCCCAGCGCTGGCAGATGCAACTACTGGGGGCGCTTGGGCGGGACAGTTTTCAGCCAAAACAGACCGCGGTAGTCACCGGCGGAGAATCCGGTGGCGCGATCGTCGGGATAGTGCTTGGCGAGATAGTCGCGGACCTCTGGGGTTAGCACGCTACCGTGGCACTGCAGACAACCCGGTTTTACGTAGATCGGCTCAATGTAACCGGTTGCGCCATCTTCTAACTCGACTTGCTGCGGGCTGCTGTCGCCCTGAAGATAGCTCAAATGTGCAGAGTGCATCCACGGCTCAATGACATTATCAGGGTTGCGCGGTTTATGCGTAGCCCGCCCGAGCTCAATCAAATCGCTGCTGAGATTACTTTGCAATGCCGGCGCCCAATAAAGTGGTGGCAGTCAACAGCGCAACTAGAACTTTAATGAACACAACCGTTACCTCTCAGAAAGGCCGCGTTTGCGGCATATTAAACCTTAGCCAACTCGGCGCGCATCTCTGCTATCACCTCAGCGTAGTTTTCGCGGTTAAAAATAGCCGAACCGGCAACAAAGGTATCTGCCCCCGCCGCCGCTATCTCGGCAATGTTCGCAACACCGACGCCACCATCGACTTCTAAGCGAATAGAATAACCACTCGATTCAATTAATGACTTGGCCTGAGTCAATTTTTTAAGCGTACTGGGAATGAATTTCTGGCCACCAAAGCCGGGATTGACAGACATCAACAACAGCATGTCCAAACGCTCCATCACCCACTCAATGCTGTCCATGCTGGACGCTGGATTGAGCACCAAGCCGGCCTTGCAGCCGAGATCGCGAATCAATTGTAGAGAGCGGTCGACATGCGCAGAGGCCTCGGGGTGGAAGGTAATGTAGGTAGCACCGGCGTCGGCAAACATGCGGATCAAATCGTCAACCGGCTGCACCATCAAATGGACATCGATCGGAGCGGTGATGCCGTGCTTGCGCAGCGCCGAACAGACCATCGGCCCAATGGTGAGATTGGGCACATAGTGGTTGTCCATCACATCAAAGTGAACCACATCGGCACCGGCGGCCAACACATTGTCGACCTCTTCGCCGAGACGAGCAAAATTTGCCGAGAGGATTGAGGGAGCGATGAGAAAGTCTGACATGGAGAACTACCTAGTAAAGTGGCTAAATTTGTCCGATATTCTAGCAACAATCTTCGCCCGTTGGGACACGGGCATGCGCCACTAGTGGTCTAAAAGCTGCTCGGCGCTCAGCGGTAACTGACCCGCGCGCACTGCGCGCAGCAGATCGAGCAGGTCGAGCACCAAGCGCGGGGTGCCATCATCGCCTAACAGGGCGCCCGCAATACCGGGAATTAATGTAGCCGGCGCGCCGAGCGATTCCACCCGCTGCTCACTGTAGTCGCCAACGCTGTCGACACGCAGCGCCAACCGCCAGCCATCGCAATCGACCAAAACTGCGCCACCTGAGTGCTCCGCTTGGGTGGGTTTGGAGCCCAACAGCTTGGCCAGATCGGCAAGCGGATAGCCCTCGCCACAGATTTCGCGACCCTCACTGAGAGATGCGAAGGTTGCTACACGCTGCACTGCGCGACCACTGAGTAGGTAGTCGCGGTCGCCAACTCGCACCGCTAAGACGCGTCGCAGCTCTATTGATATCGGCAGATCCAGCGCAAAGCGACTTCCGCCACCCGGTTCGCTGTGTAGATGCAGTGCACCGCCCAGATCGCGCGCCTTACTAGCAACAGCCGCCAAGCCTATACCTCTTCCAGCAATCGCCGACAGCTGGCTGGCACCGCTCAATCCACCGCGCAATAGCGCGGCGACCAACAGCGGTTGACGTTGCGCATCGCTGCCGTGCAGTAGTCCGCGCTGTGCAGCAATCTCACTGAGCCGGTCGAAGTCGATCCCGCGGCCGTCATCTTCAACGACCACCGTCAATACCCCCTCACGGCAGTCACAACTCACCTTGATTAGGCCGCTCGGCACTTTGCCGACAGCGCTGCGCTGCTCGCGCGGCTCAATACCATGACAGATAGCATTGCGCAGTAGGTGTTCGACAAGCGGCACAAGCTGCTCCAAAACTGTTCGATCGACTTGGGCGCTAGTATCTATATCAATGCGCAGCTCAACCGAGCGATCTAGATCAACCGAGACTGTCCGAACCAACTCTCGCCAGCGCGGCAAAACACTGTTAATTGGCACCATACGCAACGCTATAAGTTGTCGCTGCTGTGCCTCCAGAAGCACCAGCTGACGCTGATGGGCCAGCTTCAGTGAACGATACTCAGCTTTAGGGAGCTGTTCACTCACGGCTTGCAGTTGGCTCAGCAACAGCTGTTGAGCGACGCCCGCCTCGACCATCTGGTGGATCAAGTTATCCAGCGCACCAGGCTCAACTGCGATGCGCTGCTGACTCAGCGCCAATGCAGCGGGGGCAAGCGGAGCAGCACCAGAGTCAACAGGGGGCTCGTCAGTAAAGTTCGACTCGAGCAGCGTATGAAGATTATCTATTCGCTCTCGCCACTCCAGGCGACTGCGCTTCGCCACGGTCGCAGAGTCACTCAACTCGCCTTCCAAGATGTGCGCCAACTCCGCCAACCGCTCGGCACCCACCATTCTCGCACTCCCCTTAAGACCATGGAGTTGATGACAAAATTGGCTCACCACTTGTGCACTAAGTGGCGCAGTTGCCGCTACCGGTTCTACCAGCTGCAAGAGTGCTGCGAGTCGTTCATGAGCCTCTTCTGCAAATAATTTTTGTAAGTCTCGATTTTGTTCAGCCATATTGGCCTCCACGCCAATCGTGTAGCGCCACTGTTTTCGCTACATCGATCAGATCCATCTGAGCCGCTGGCGAAAAAGCTGCTATCGGTAGCGGTTGAGACCGATAGCGGCGCGCTAAAACCACCTCCAACGCAGCCAATAAGTCCGCAATTGTGGTTAACTCGGCTGTACGTATACGCTGGTCCAGCTCTCTGCTCCGCTGATCTAACTGCCTCGCTATATGGGCAACAGCGAGTCTGAAATCTGGCTCATCAAGCACAACCAGCAACGCCGCGATCTGCTCGCACTGCAGCTTAAGCTGTACCAACAGCGCATTATCAATAGCTTGCAATTGGTGGTGATCGAGTAATCTCTCCACACCAATAATAGAAACGCCGATCTGCTCTGCTAACTCCCGCTGTGCAGTTTGCCGCTGCGCCTGTAAGGCATTCACTGCTCTATTGCCTGTAGTCGCTGCAGCACAGAGAAGAGATTCCAGCTCAACCAACATCTCTATCCACTCCTGCTGAATAGAGGGCGCCCAAGACTCACTATTTTCAAGGTAGTTGAGTAGCGACGGCAGCGCAAATGAGAGACCACTCAGCTGTGCAGTAGCTAGCGGACAAATCACTATCAATGCTTCGCATAAATGAGTGACCGCAGCTGGTCGAATCTCACNCTCACTCAACTCGGCATGTTCTAATTCCGATATCAGTGCCCTGACATCTGCNCGTAGCTCAACGGCCAGAGCGGCAGTGCAGCGCTCTGCGCNACTCGCGGCGGGCTGTGCAAGCGGCCAATTTGACAGCCATTGCGCAACTATTTCTCGCTCGGGCAGNGTCGGCGGTTGGCTGTCAAGACCGTGAAAGGCTAGATCTAATTCAGCCAGCAACCGCATAAACGTCGATTTTGACGCCGGCTCTGACTGCATCAGAGCTGTCGACTGCGGAGCTAGTGCTGCGATTTGTGCCGTCCAATTGACTGGCCAGCGCTCATCGATTGTCCAGGCCGGCAGTTCTTTAGGCGGCTGCCAATTCTGCTCATTAGCCGTGTAAAAATTGATCAGCGAAGTTCGAAATAACACCGCATCTGAATGGCTTGCAGCATTTTTTTGTCGGCAATAAATTTGCGCCAACAGCTCGGCTTGAGTGGGCGTAAGCTGCTCTTGTTGAGCTGGTTTGGCAGCAAAAGCTTGTTCGAGTCGAGCGGCATCCTCACGTCGATTGGCGGCTATCAACAGCCCGTATAGTTCAGTCCATGGCGCCGCCTGCGGTAGGCCTCCAGCCAAACTAGCTGCGGCAGAGGCGACATGCTCGTCGAGCTGCAAGGCTAGTTCGGCACCGCTCATTCGCGCTCGGCACCCGGCTTAGGTGTGTTGGCCAGGAGCTGTTCTATCTCGCGCTCAAAGGCTTCTAGAGGGTTCGCCTCATATTCATCTTGCGCTGCGCCTTGCTCTGCCTCTTCACTGTTTGTCGGGGTTAACTCCCCCAGCGTAAAGTGGCTGATCGAACGACGCATTTCAACTGCCAACAGGGCTAACTGGTCACTGCTCTGTGCGTTGGCCTGGCTGCCCGACAAGGTCGCATTAGCCTGACGCACTACTTCATCCACTCTGGCCGCTATCTGTTCGACCTGACCCGCTTGCGTTGCACTGCTGTCAGAAATTTCGGCAATAATTGGCAGCAACTCGTTGGTACTGGTTTCAATCGCCTCAAGCGCCTCTCCGGCCGCGGCCATACGCTGCTTGCCCTCGCCGAGTTCAACACAACTTTTTTGCATCGCCAGATCAGCCTCACTGCTATGCTCTGCCACTTTGCTGAGCAGTTCAGCTATCTCAGCAGCCGCACCCGCAGCACTTTCAGCAAGGCGCTGAATTTCATCAGCGACTACGGCAAAACCGCGCGCCTCATCGCCGGAGCCTGTCGCTTGGATAGCGGCGTTGAGAGCCATAACATTGGTCTGGTCGGCAATTTCTGAAATAACCGCGGCAATCTTGCCGATCTGCTCAGCGCTGCCTTTGAGCTCGCCAAGAGAGCCGGCCGCAGCCCCAATCGCACTGTCTATCTGACCCATGCTGACAGAGCTCTCGGCAACTCGCAGAGCGCCCTTTGCAGCAGTTTGCCGCGCTTGTTCGGCCATTTTTTGCGACTCTCGCGCACGTGTCGCTGTCGCCTCTACCGATGCCACTAACTGCTGCAAGGTTTTATTGGCCGCGCCGAGCTGTTCGAGCTGTAATTGCGCACCCTGCTGCAACGCTTGCGAGGCGCTCTGCTGTGCTTCGCTCTGCTCNCCGATCTCCAGCGACTGTCGTGCCGCAGCGGCGACTAATCTGCGCAGCGCTTCCACAGCGCTGTTGAGTGATTCAGCCAATATCGCTGTGGTACCGCTCTGGGCAGTTAATTGGCGGGTTAAATCACCTTCACCGACCGCATTGAGTTCACTGATTAACGCCTCCAGCTCAGCTTGCTGCTGCTGCTGGTGAAGTCGCACTGAACGGGTATTGGCGCGTGCTGTACGCCATACCATCAGTAGATAAAGCAGTGCTGTCAGCAGCGTAGTTATGGCCGCCCAGCGCAGCGGCGCAGCGGCTCGCTGCCAGAGCGGCTGTGCCGCTCGGCGACGAATCTCTTGCTCAATACGATCTAACTCCACCAACAGCGGCTGCGGATAACTACCCGCTCGCTTTGCACCTTTTTGCAACAATACAAAATTCGGCAAGCTGCGCTCAAAACCAGCTAGCGCTTCACTCACCTCGAGAAACTGAGTCGCTGCACCGTTGCCTGCAGCAATGGTCTCTAGAGCTTGTAGGGCTTGGTTGATTTGCGCCGCTGTCTGTTGCAGTTGAAGCACAGCCTTCTCTACTTCACTACCCACCAGTTCGGCTAAACCGCGGTCAAAGCGTTGCAGTTGCCACAACTGCTGCTGGGCCAGAACTACCGTGGCAGTCTGTGCATCAGCGGCAATCAGAGTCTCAACTTGCTCAGCTAAGTTCTCTTCCAGCACCGGTAGAGCGCGCGCAGATGCAGCCACTAATTTTTGCCAATCGCTCGCTGCTTGACGCTGCCCGAGCAACCCAGCTAACTCGCGACGCAAAACGACTAACTGTTGGGCAAAACTACGCACCGACTCTGGCAGTGGTTGGGCGCGACCATTCGCTTCACTGTACAGCTGCTTGTAGAGCCGCCCCCAGCTGCGGTAGAGCGCTTGATCACTTTCCTCCAAGCGTGCAAATGCCCCCGGCTGGCCCGTGGCTACCGAATGGCTGAGCGGGTCTATTTGACGCAGTTCGCTGCGCAAAACCGCACTGTTATCGAGTAACTGTTGATCGGCCAATTGCGCACGGTAGAGCTGTTCAATAAAGACAGCGCAGACACCTGCAGAGACTATTACCAGCAGTAACAGGGTTCGTTTTATCCAGACACTCATATACTTACTCTCGTTGTTTGCAAGACCGACCACAACTCTACTGCGCTGCCGGCCCGCTCTATCCGCTCGCCGCGTCTGATAAAAACGGGCTGCGTTGATTAAAATAGGCGTAGAGTTTGTCGACACTCATCCTGCTCAAGCTGCCCCCCTGCTGGTCGATCACACTACCACTGCCCAGCGCGCCCAGCGCACTCGAAGGGGCCGCCTGTTGGCTGTCGAGGGCCGTAATGATTGCGCCTACACCGTCAACCTGTAGCGCCAACCACTGTTGGCACCACTCTATAACCAACCATTTTTGGCTTGCAGGCGTCGACCCCAGCTCCAAACCCAATAGCAGTGCCAAATCCACCACATTAATAGCGCGACCGCGCCAAGCTGTGACCCCGAGCAGCCAGCTGGCACTGTGCGGCAAACCGACTAGTGGCGTCGGAGCCACTACAGCGGCCAGCTGTTCAAGGGCGATCGCATAACTCTGCCCGGCTAAACTAAAGGTCGCAAAGCGCTGCGCGGGGGAAGCTGCCGAACGATCTAACCCGTCGGAGTGAGCCATATTATTCATCGCCTCTGCTGGCGTTTTGATCATCGCTGCGAAGCAGAGCCGAACGCACTGCTGTTAACAGCTCATCTGCACTAAAAGGCTTAACTAAGTAGCCATCTGCACCCATCAGCTTGCCGCGCGCCTGATCAAACAAGCTCTGCTTGCTCGAGACCAGGACAACCGGCAAGTGGCGCATTTCACTGTGCCCTTTGAGAATTGCTGTCAGCTGCAAGCCATCGAGGCGCGGCATCATAATATCAACCAGCACTAGATCTGGCTGTTTGGCAACTACGGCAGCCAGACCGTCATACCCGTCCACCGCCTCAACCACTTGCGCACCAGCTTTCTCCAGGATTGCACAGGCTGCGCCGCGCACAGTTTGACTGTCGTCGATAACCACTATCAGATAGGGCGATAGGTCCATAGATTTAGCTCTTAGTAACGGCGTAGTGCCGGTCAAATTGTATTTTATATTCTAACGCTATTAATACTTGTGCCACAGTGGCAAATCCATCTCGCTCAGGTGACAATGGATGCCAGCTGACCAGAACCGACGGAGCGCGGCCGATGCCTAGAAAACTCGGGGTAGTGATGGACCCCATCGAGACCATCAACTTTAAGAAAGATACCACGCTTGCCCTGCTGCTCGCAGCTCAGCGCGCCGGCTTCGAACTGATCTATATGGAGCAGAGCGATCTTTACATTGAGGACGGCAAAGCTTGCGCCTCTATGCGTGCTCTACAAGTTTTCGACGATGCGCAAAATTGGCACAAACTGGGCACCGCGGTGGATCAACCGCTCTCTACACTCGACACGATTATCATGCGCAAAGACCCACCTTTTGACGGTGAGTTTATCTACTCAACCTACATACTCGAGGCCGCCGAACGGGATGGCGTACTAGTGGTGAACCGTCCCCAGAGTTTGCGCGACTGCAACGAAAAGGTCTTTGCCACGCAATTTGCCGGTTGCACACCTCCGCTGTTGGTGAGCCGCGACCAAACTCGCCTCAAACAGTTTCATGCCGAGCACGGCGATGTAGTCTATAAGCCTCTGGACGGCATGGGTGGCAGCTCAATTTTTCGNGTTCGCGAAGGNGACCAAAACCTCAATGTTATTTTGGAGACAGTGACCCAATTCGGCACACAAATGATCATGGCGCAACGCTTTTTGCCCCAAATCGACGCTGGAGATAAGCGCGTTTTGGTGGTTGACGGCGAAGTGATCGATCACTGTTTAGCGCGTCTGCCGACTGGCAGTGACTTCCGCGGCAACCTCGCCGCCGGTGGCCGCGGCGTTGTACAACCGTTGAGNGATCGCGATCGCGAAATTGCGCAAAGCGTAGCGCCAAGCCTAAAACAGCGAGGACTGTTGTTTGTTGGCCTCGATATCATCGGCGACTATTTAACCGAGATCAATGTCACCAGCCCCACCTGTCTTCGCGAAATTGAAGCCGCCACCCAGATCCCTATCGCCGACAAGTTAATGGCCGCAATTGTGCGCCAACTCGAAAGCACTGGGGTTGCAGAATAGTTTGTGCGCCGCCATATTGTCACTATGACTGACTCTTCACCCGCCTCTTTCCAATCTCTCAAACACCATTTTTTAGTGGCAATGCCGGGTCTCAACGACCCCACTTTTGAGAGCGCTTTGATCTACCTTTGCGAACACACCGCAGAGGGGGCAATGGGCTTTATCGTCAACCATCAGCTCGACATTCCGATCAGTACGGTATTCAAACAACTCGAACTGACATTTGATGAACAGTGCGGTTTGGCACCTCTATTTGACGGCGGACCGGTACAGCGCGATCGCGGTTTTATTCTGCACGACGCCTGCGATCGCCAATGGCAATCAACCACATATCTGCACAGCGACATCTGCCTGACCGCTTCGCAGGATATCCTCGCCGATATCGCTGTGGGCCGCGGACCAGACTGCGCACTGGTTACCATAGGCTACTCCGCCTGGTCGGCAGGCCAACTCGAGCAAGAGCTCGCAGACAATGCCTGGCTGACTGTACCTGCCAACAGCGATATTATTTTTCGCACCCCTATGGCCGAGCGCCAACAGGCAGCAGCGCAATCGATCGGTGTAGATTTAAGCGCCCTGGCACCCGATGCCGGCCACGGGTAGCCGCTGTTGAATTCCAATAAATCTGAACAGTTGCTCGGTTTTGATTTCGGCTTGCGGCAAATTGGTGTCGCCACTGGCCACACGCAAACGGGTTTAGTGACGCCACTGCAGATTCTCACCTGCAAAGATGGCGGCCCGCCGTGGCAGGCTATAGCCAAACTGATTGAAGAGTGGCAACCGGTCCGCTTACTGGTCGGCTTACCGCTGAATATGGACGGCAGCGATAGCGAGTTGGCCCGTTTGGCGCGGCGCTTTGGCAACCGCCTCAATGGCCGCACGGGTATTGCCGTGAGTTGGGTAGATGAGCGGCTGAGCAGCCGCGAGGCGCGCCAACACAATCGACAACTCGACAACTCCAGGGCTCACGATCAGATCGACGACCTCGCTGCTGCACTCATTGTGCAGCGTTATCTAGAGCAGTTGGCCGCTCACTGAAAAACTTCCGGTGCGCGCGCCTGCACGGCGGCAACCGCCGGCTCAATGACTCCAGAGTTCACTAACTGCAGCAAGTGTTGGTCGAGTGTCTGCATGCCAACCGCAGCACCGCTTTGCAGTGCCGAGTATATTTGTGGGATTTTATCTTCGCGGATCATATTGCGCACTGCGCTGGTACCGATCAATATTTCGTGTGCCGCCGCACGGCCACCGCCAATCTTTTTCAACAGTGTCTGCGAGACCACCGCTTGCAGTGACTCAGAGAGCATGGAGCGCACCATAGATTTTTCTGCAGCGGGAAAGACATCCACAATCCGATCAATTGTTTTCGCCGCCGACGCGGTGTGCAAGGTGGCAAAAACCAGATGGCCGGTCTCCGCTGCCGTCAGCGCCAGGCGTATTGTCTCGAGGTCTCTCAGCTCACCGACCAGAATGACATCGGGGTCTTCACGCAGTGCGGAGCGCAATGCAGCGCTAAAACTGTGGGTGTCGCGGTGAACCTCGCGCT
>JGI26083J51738_10001955_pt1 | contig 10895 bp, 19 predicted proteins | sample SaaInl85LU_5_DNA_FD_51738 | JGI IMG/M metagenome (IMG submission 51738)
TGATGGAGATGGAGATGTCGGGACAAGTGGGCAAATATTGTCTTCTACTGGCAGCGGAGTCAATTGGGTTAGCGGTGGTGGACTTACGGTTATTGAGAGTGTTACACATCACAATTTCACAGTAGGAACGGGTGTAGATGTTTATGTACCTATCAATACTACTGTTGAGACAACTTCTCGTAGTGTTGAGAATTACATCATTCCTATCTATAATGGACAGATTGCAAGGATTTTGATTATGACGAGTTCTTCTGCAACGGGGAACAGATTGTATATGTACAATGGGACATCTTTAATAGGTACTGTTGGGACATTTAGCACAACGGCTAATACTGCAACCTCATTGTCTTTAGATGTCTCTGCTTTCAGTCTTGGTGACAGAATTAACTTTAGATATAGTTGTGACACAACGGCTAATGATGTTCAATTATCTATATTATGGGAATATACAAGACCAGTTTAAATATAATTAAAATGATGAACTTAACCGACTTGAAAATATACGCACTTAACACAACGGTATTGGCTATAAACTTTACCAACATAGAATTAGGGTTAAAGATTATTTTAACGATTGTCGCTATTGGGTATACCGCTCATAAATGGTGGTTAATGATAAAAAACAAATAAATGGCAGATATATATCACAGAACTTGGTGGGGCAACGCTACTAATTTAATTTATTGGGGTGATGTTTACTATGCTCCTTATACAACAAACAAGTTATATGTAAGGGTAGACTACTATGAGAATAGTGGGGAGACTGAAAAATTGTTGAATGATTTAATTTGCTAATATGAGTTTATTAAAGAAAGCGAATATTATAACGACCCCTACTGCTTATTCAGATGGTAAACTACATAGTGTAAAGCCAGAGATTGCTTTAGGGCCAGAACTTGTAACAAATGGTGATTTTGCAACGGATAGTGATTGGGATGAAACAGGAACTTGGAGTATAGAAAATAATTATGCAACTGCTAGTGGAAATGGTACATCTCAATATATACAACAAGACTTTACTATTACAAATGGAAAAGCATATTTATTTACTTATGAAATAAAAGAAAATACTTTAAATGGTGCTGGCTCGTCTTTAAGTGGTTCAGGTGGTTTTGTTCAAATATTTTTAAGTAATGTAATAGGAACTCATCAAGTATATATAACTGCTGATGATTCAGGTGCTGCTTATGCTTTAAAAATAGGTGTATCAGCAACTGCAACAACAGGAACAATAAAAATAGACAACGTATCAATAAAAGAGGACATCTCCGCTGATTTCGATTTCACAAGAAATTCCTCAGCGACAAGAGTAAACGAATTAGGGTACATTGAAGATGTTCAGATAATCGGGGGAGAGTTAGTATCTAATGGTGATTTTGAGGAAGTAGGAAGTGAGAAGGTTACTAATGGTGATTTTGCTACTGATAGTTATTGGTCGTTTATAGGGACTGCAAATATTAGCGGAGGTACTGCAAATTTCCCAGATACAACTAATAGTTATATTATTCAATCAAGTGTCGTTCCTTTATCAGTAAAACAATATCGCTTACAATATGAAGTAACTGATACAAATGGTGGCGGTTTGAAATTATCTGGCGGAAGTAGTGCTTTTGGCATTGTTAATTTACCTAGCACTTTAGGTGTGCATACTGTGTATTTAACATCTAACGGCACAAGAAGTAATTTACAATTTAACAATATTGCTGCTTTCGCTGGCTCAATAGACAACGTATCGGTTAAAGAAGTCGGTCAGAATTGGAGTTTTATTGGAGAGGCAGAATTTATTGAAAGTGCTGCAAGGATTTATTCAAGTTCTGGTAGTGTTTCTGGCATTAACCAAAGTAGTGTTCTTACAATATCAAATAAGTATAGAATACAATACGAAATTGTTTCAAATACCAATGGAAGTCTTAAAATACAAGGTGTTCAAATACCTTCAAGTGTTGGCACACATAGTTACGATTTTATCGCATCTTCAGCGGGTTTAGAAATATTAAGAGATAGCGGTGTAACAGACATCACAATAGACAACGTATCAGTCAAAAAAATAACAGACGATACAAACCTACCAAGAATAAACTATGAAGGGGGTAAAGGGCATTTATTGCTTGAGGGGCAGTCAACGAATCTTGTGCCTTATTCAGAAGATTTTAGTCAATGGACTGCTGGCGGTGATACAACTATTGAAAGCGGTTATTTAGCACCAGACGGTACTAACAATGCCTACAAAGTTAGCGGTTCAAATAGTGCCCTACAATTATCTGCTTCTTTATTAACCACAACAACAAGAAGCATTTATGCCAGAACTACAAGTGGGACTGGTTTAGCACATTTATGCTCGTTTAACGGCAATACAAACAATTTATTTACAATAACTGAGCAATGGCAAAGGTTTGATGTTAATAGTGCTATTTCGACTGGCTCTGCCACTTTTTATGCAGTAGATTTTAGGGGTAGCACAAACCTATCCGAAATAATACTTTGGGGTGCTAATGCTACTAACGACCAAGACTACGTTACAAGTTACATCCCCACAAATGGAAGCGCAGTTACTCGTTCAGCAGAAACTTGCAACAATGCTGGTAATGCTGATTTGTTTGACTCTGAAGGTGTTTTATATGCAGAGATAGCAGCGTTGGCTAATGATGGGACAATAAGGTCTATTTGTATAAGTGATGGTACTTTAGCCAATAGAGTTACTTTGCTTTTTACAACAAACAATAATCGAATAAGAGCAATTGTTAAAGAAAATAATATTACATCTTTAGACGTAGAATATTCAGTTTCATCAACTTTAGATTTTCATAAATGCGGTGTGAGATATAAAGATAATGACTTTAGTCTTTGGATTGATGGAATACAAGTATTAACTGATGTAAGCGGTCTTATTTCCAATAGTATGAATCAGTTGGTATTTGATACTGGAAATGGAAGTTTCCCTTTCTACGGCAAAACAAAAATGGTTGCGGTATTCCCTTACCTATCTAATGACGAGATGGAATGTTTAACTGGTGAAGGTTACGGAAGTTTTGAGGCAATGGCATTAGCAAATAATTATACGATAATATGATTAATTTAGGAGATAAAAATTGGGGCGTTAAGGATAGCGGACTATTGGCATATAAACAAGTCGGTAGTAAGTTTTTCAACAAGGACTTTGATTTTACAAGGTCAAGCGATGCAACGTATATTGATAAGAATGGTGTGTTGCAGACTCAGTCTTTGTATAATCTTATAGATTACTCTCAAGACTTTAGTCAATGGGATTTGGTTAGCATAGGTTCTGCCGATGCTCCTACTATTATTGAAAATTATATTCAAAGTCCAAGCGGTATATTAAATGCATATAGACTGCAAATGGAAACTAATGGAAGTTCATCTTCAGACCAATCTTATATAAAAGATTCTATTGCTTTAGATGGCTCAAGTAATTATGTATTTAGTTTTTATATAAAGAGTAATACTGGGGTTGACCAAGAATTAATTTCGCTTATTAATAGTTCTTTTGATGAAAGATTTACCGCAACGAGCGAATGGACAAGAATAGAGTTAAACCTTACCTCAAACACCACAAATAATAGAAACTTTGGTTTAATGGCAAGGGGCGATATTGAGCAAAGTATTGATGTTTCAATTTATGGGGCGCAAATAGTCGAAGGAACTGAGCCAAGAGATTACCAATACACCAATGGTAGAGTAGGAATCCCAAGAGTAGATTTCAGCGATGGTGTAGGTGCTTTGCTTTTAGAGCCACAGACCACAAATCTTGTTACTTATTCTGAAGATTTTACGCAATGGAATACGGCTGGAGATACAATTTTGGAAAGTGGTTATCTTGCTCCAGATGGCACTAATTCGGCTTATAGAATTTCTTCTGATAGTCTTGATGGATTTGTGTATTTAGGGATTACTGGAGGCGTAACAACTACTACTAAATCAATATACGCAAGAAGTGTTAATGGAACTGGTCAAGTTAAATTGCTTTCTAAAAACGATAATACCAATAATACATTTACGCTGACTGAACAATGGCAACGATTTGACGTTAATTCAACATCTACTGCCGCCTCTCTTTTATATGCGGTAGATTTTAGGGCAGAGGCAACTTTAAATGAAATTATTGTATGGGGTGCTAATGCCACTAATGACCAAACCTACCCAACATCGTACATAAAAACAGAAGGTTCACAAGTTACACGAATAGCAGACGTAGCCAATAACTGCGGAACTGAGCAAGACTTTAATTCAGAGGAAGGAGTTTTGTATTTTGAAACTAAAAGTTTTTTGTCAAATGGTGAAGATGGGCGAATTTCAATAAGCGATGGAACAATAAACAATAGAATAGAATTTTCTTATGGTGCTGGTAATAGTAAACCTTATTGTATAGTAGAGCTTAATAGTGTATCAATAATATACAATTTAACATTAGATTTAGGTGACTTAAATGAATACAAAAAGTTTGCTATTAAATATAAAAGCGGAGATAGTAAATTTTATGTAAATGGTAATGAAATAATTTCAAGTAGTGTTACTTATACAAATACAAACGCACTTGATAATTTGCAGTTAGGTAATAGTACACTTGCCAGCAATTTATATTTCTACGGAAAAGTAAGAAGCGTTAAATATTTCCCTACTGCGTTGACTGATGAAGAATTAGAAAATTTAACAACATAAAATAATATATAATGAAAATAGGTAAATATGAATTTCTTGATAAGGCACAAGCAGATTCTAAAATTGAAGCGTTAGGCGTAGCAACAGACGAAGATGGAAACACTTATCCTACTCACAAGCATAGCATTGTCCATTTGGGGCATATTGTTCTTGAATCGGGAACTTATGACGAAGATGGAAACGAAATTACGCCTCCCGTATTATCTGATAAATATCATATTGATGCTCTTTGGCGTTTGTCTGATTCTATTGACGAAAACGGGGATGTCGTTCTTGCTGACCATCCTTATGGTTGGAAATCTTATTCTGTAGATTTAGACGATAATGGGATGCACTCTTTTATGGGACTTAATTACGCTGACCATAAGTTTGGTGAATAATGAAAGAATTATCAAAGGATAGTAAGTTTGCCATAAGTTTAGAAACACTTGGTGCGCTATTGGTTGCTCTTGCGACTGTTATAGGTATGTTTTATACTTTAAAAGCCGAAATAGAGTTAGCTAAACAATTACCACCACCAGAGGTATCGAGAACGGAATACGATTTAAAGGATGCTTTGATAAGGGAAACCATTATGAACACCCAACAAAAGGTGGAAGAAAATGGTAACAAATTAGACAAGATAGAGCAAAGGTTATACGAGTTAAAATGAAGTGGTTAATATTTTTATTGTCGTTTAGTATGTATTCTCAAGTTGAGGTTATACAAATAAATGCTGCTTGGAACAAATCAAACGATTTAAACCTACACTTAAAGAACTGCGAATATTCTTACACACTATTAGAAAGCCAACCTAAACACATCCAATCAAAGATTAAAAGCGTACCTACTATTATAATCTTAAAAGATGGTAGAGCGGTAAGACAATACCAAGCAAACATAAGTTTGAGGCTAAATATAACTGAAGAAGAAATCCAGAACTACATAAATTCATTAAATGGTAAGTAATAACATATCTTATAAGGAGGCAACTCATTCAGATACTGCAAAGCGTTTGGGGATTGATAACTCCCCCAACGCTGACCAATTCAGTAATATGATGTATGTGGCAGAGAATGTATTTCAGCCCGTTAGAGAGCATTTTAATGTTCCTATATACATATCTTCATTTTTCAGAAGTGAAGCCCTTAATCGAGCCATAAAAGGCTCTACGAGTTCGACACATATGAAGGGTGAGGCAATGGATTTGGATGCGGATGTTTTTGGGAGGGTTACCAATGGTGCTATATTCCATTACATCAAGAACAATTTAGAGTTTGACCAGTTGATTTGGGAGTTTGGTGATGATAATAATCCTTCTTGGGTACACGTCAGTCTGTCTAAAAGAAGTAATAGAAATCAAGTGCTGAAGGCTTATAAGGTTGATGGTAAGACAAAATATGAAATCTATGAAAAGTAAGAAGCCGTTTAAGGATACCGCAGTTGGTAAATTTCTGTTTGACAAGATACCGAGTATTGCTGCTGATGTGTTACCAGACAAGGGTGTTTTAGGGATTGTAAAGAACTTAATTGACTCTGATGACTCTATGCCACAAGCAGATAAAGATGCTATGTATAAGGAGTTGTATGAGATGGAGGTAGCGGATAGGGATAGCGCAAGGAAGAGAGAGGTAGAGGTCAAGAAGTCTGGTGGTCAAGATTGGATGATGTTTATTACGGGACTAACGGGGTTGTTTTCTTTTGTTTTTACTATTTATGCGGTGGTCTATGTTCCTTCGGTTTTGGATAATGATTTGTTTGTTCATTTAATGGGGATGATAGAAGGGGTGGTTATCTCTAATATATTTGCTTATTATTACGGAACTTCAAGCGATAAGTAATGGCAAAGAAGCAGACATCAGTTAAGGAAGTTATAAACAAGAGTGTTAAACGACCTAATGTTCATAGTAAGAGCAAAACCAGTAAGTTAAAGAGTAGTAAGAACTACAAAAAGAAATATAATGGTCAAGGTCGTTAATAAAACGATTTGACTTTCTCAATTATTTCTTGTAACTTTGCCTTTAGTATTTAAAATGCTTCTTAATAAATTAGCTATTTGACTTGGCGGCTCACAAAGACGCACAAGTCTAAAAAAAGCATTTTCATAGCCTCATTACTTGTATACGCCATAAGTATATTCTTTCGTCAATAACTTGGTTAACAACTTTGAGTTGTAGATGAGTAAATTGACATATTACATCGTTATATTTGTAGGGTAGAAATACACAGTTTATTTGTTTTTAGTTTTTTCATTCGTTTACTGTTTTAGATGCCCCAGTCTTTATTGACGGGGCATCTTTTTGTTATGTTATGAAGTATAAGAGGTTTATAAAGAAGGATAGGGTCAACTACAATACAGAGGGACTCAAACACCTCTATTGGGAGATGTTTGACTCCAAAGATGCAGAGGGTAGTGGATATAGGTTTATGGAGAGAGAGCCAGTTATGATATTGGATGATATATTCTCTGAAAAACCAGATTGGAAACCTAAAGTAGAACTTGCTTATTGCTCTAAACTTTATGGGGATATATTGGGGTTGCCTTCTTCATCTCCATTTAGGGTTGGTAAAGCAATTAAGTTAAGGGCTACTAATCCAAAGCAAAGGATGTTTATTGTTAGGCATTTAATATTAAGGGGTGTCACAAGGATTGGAGTGGGGATGGAACACGTTTACTTTGATACTGATAATTATTTACACAAAGATGCGTTATATGTCCAGTAGGAGAAAGGGTAGGAAACTTGTTCAGTCTAAAAAGACAGAGGTGGATGGGATTAAGTTTGCTTCAGCATTAGAGGCTTATATGTATAAGTGCCTAAAGGATGCCAAGATAAAGGCAAGGTATGAGGGTGAGGAATTTGTTTTAATAGAAGGCTTTGATTTTGATGTCGATTCTTATGAGAGAACGACAACAAAAGAATTTACTAATAGGGGTAGGAAGAAGATACTCCCAATTAAATACACCCCAGACTTTGTAGGTGATGGTTTTATTATAGAGTGCAAGGGAAGGGCTAATGAAGCCTTCCCTATGAGGTGGAAGTTGTTTAAGAGATGGATTACTTTAAACAGACCAGAGGTAATAATATTTAAGCCACAGAATAGAAAAGATTGTGACGAGGTAATAAATATTTTACTTGAACACTTGCGTATGTCAAAATAAAGAATTAGTTTAGCCAAATAAACAAAAACAAATGAGTAATAACAAAAAACAATATCCTTGCTTTAAGTTCTGGGAGAACAATTACAATCCGATTACTATGTGGAAAACAGACGAGTTATTGGAGAAGTCATCTCAACACGTTAGAACAAGATATTTAGACAAATCAAAAGACATATGAATGATTTAATATCTTATTTAAACGCAAGAATTTATGCTTTAGAGGAAGCAAACTTCTTGCTACGAGAAAGAGAATCTGAACTGACAACTTACATCTATGAACTTATAGATAAGGATTGTCCAGAGGATTATAAAAGAGTAATTAAAAATGAAGTGTTTAACAAAGATTAAAAACAAGTAAGAATGAAAACAGAACGATTAAAAGAATTGTATCAGAAGTACAGTTTAACGAAAGATGATGTCTTTAAACATCAGCATTACATTATCATCACAAGGAGTGGTGTAGACAAGATTCAAGCATCGGAGCAGATGGTTGTCAATTATGAGGTCATCCAATGTGAACCTAACTTTGCAGTTGTTAAGGCTAACGCTAAAAAGGGAGATGCTTATATAGAGACATTCGGTAGTGCATTAAAAGGGACAACGCACAGAGACGGTAATTGCAATACTTGGTATGTAATGGAAATGGCCGAAAAGAGAGCGATGAGTAGAGCAGTACTCAAGTTGACTGGTTTCTACGAGTGCGGAGCGTTTGGAGAGGATGAATCAGAGGATTTTAAAAGAAAGTAAATTATTAATAATTAAATATTGAAACTATGAGTGCAATTGTAAATTTCAGTTTAGATGTAACTAAACTACCAAAAGAGAATTTTATTAAAGGTAAGAAAGGGACTTACATCAACCTTGCTTTAAGTGTGAATGATGAAACAAGCCAGTTTGGGACTAACGCTTCTGTTTTTGTAGCGCAGTCAAAAGAGGAAAGGGAGTCTAAATCAGACAAGGTTTATGTAGGCAACGGAAAGGTTGTCTGGACTGATGGGAACATCGTTAAGGCGGCACAAGAAGGTGCGGTTGTAGAAGAGGTTGAGGTTGGTGATTTACCATTCTAACAAGGAATTGATTACGGGGCGGTTTTTACACCGCCCCTTGTCAATTAAAAACTAAACGAAAACAAACAGATGAATGATGATAGAGAAACTAAAAGAATGTATTGTGAATTATTGGAGGCAGAGTTATCAGTTGACTTGGATAAAGATTTATCACCCCCACCAGTTGCAATCACATTCGGTACTCACGAGTACAAGACCAGTAAAGGCATAATAATAGAGGAGACACCAATGGCTACCTACGGGAACTTTTCGTTCATACAAGCACCTCCAAAGAGTTACAAATCTTATTTTGTTTCTTTGTTGGCATCTGTATATCTGAAGAGTGAGAATAAGTGGGCTGGAGGAGGCTTCAAGAGTTATAGTGGTGGCAAGAGGCTACTGCACTTTGATACAGAGCAAGGTGCTTGGCATTGTCAAAGGGCATCAAGAAGGGTGTCTGAAATGGCAGAGGTGTCTGACAACTATGAGTCTTATGCTTTAAGAACTATCCCTTATAAGGAGCGGATGGATTTTATAGATTACAAGATATGGCAGAATGATGATGACGATATTGGACTTGTAATTATTGATGGGTTAGCGGACTTGGTTGGTGATGTCAATGACATTGAGCAGAGCAACAAGTGTGTGCAGAAACTTATGGAATGGAGTGCTAAAAGGGGTTGTCATATTGTTACGGTGATACACAGTAATTATGGTAGTGACAAGCCTACTGGGCATCTTGGTTCATTCTGTGAGAAGAAGGCTGAAACCCAAATAGCGTTGGAGAGAGACGAAAACACTAATTCAATAAGGGTCAAGTGTAAGAGAAGTAGAAACTTCTCGTTTAAGGAATTTGACTTTAAGATTAATAACTATGGATTCCCAGAGGTAATTACTCAAGAGTTTCCAGACTTACCATTTTAATATGAAATTAAAAAGAAAACAACTCGATAAACTACAAGGTTTTATATCGAAGAAGCAAGAGCTATCACAGACAATTGGTCTTATTGTTCTTGAAGAGCAGAGGTATGTCAACTTGCTGGGGCAGTTAGACAACGAGCATAATGAATTTATGAAGCTGCTAAAGAAGGAGTATGGGGATACGGACATAGACCTCAAGACGGGACAACTTAAACGCATCAAAGAGGATTAGAATATGCTTGAGTTATTAGCACAACGACACGATGAATGGGTTGCAATGGCTCGGGCAGTTGGTTGCCCAGAGCCATATGCTGAAGATGTTGTGCAAGAGGTTTATATTAAGCTGCATAAGTATTCAGAGAATATTTATGACAAGTTAATCTTACCAGACAATGATGTCAACACCTTTTATATGTTTGTGTCTATCCGCAATATGGTGCGGACTATGATGAAGAATGAGGGTGTTTATGTGAACTACGATGAGTTTTATTATGAGACTTCTGAAGAGGCAAACATTGAGATGGAGGAGGCGTTTAACAGATTTATAAATAAGATTAGGAATGAGGCAGATACTTGGGGGCGTTACCACGCTAAACTCTTTAATGTCTACTACCTAACAGATTTTTCTATGAGGGACATAGCCGAAGGAACGGGGATAGGTCTAACTCATATATACAANAACCTCAAGGCTTACAAGAAAATAATTAGGGAGAACTTTTCAGAAGACTACGAGGACTTTAAAAACCAAGATTATGACAAACTTTAAAGACGATGCTTACTACGATAATTTAGATAAGCGCACAAAAGAGTACAAGCAATGGGTTGCTTTTAAAGAGCAACAAATTGCTGCACAAACAAAAGGAGTTGGTGATGTTATAGAAAACATTACAGAGGCAACGGGAATCAAGAAGGTCGTTAATGACTTCTTCGGTGCTGACTGCGGTTGCGACAAGAGAAGGGATTTGCTCAACGACAAGTTGCCATTTAGACAAAAGGCAGTAAACTGCTTAAATGAAGATGATTATCATTACCTCAAGTCATTCTTCTCAAGACAAAGGGATAGAGTTGATGCCTCTAATCAAAAGAAGTTAATAGACATCTTCAATTATGTA
>JGI26083J51738_10001968_pt1 | contig 10858 bp, 11 predicted proteins | sample SaaInl85LU_5_DNA_FD_51738 | JGI IMG/M metagenome (IMG submission 51738)
TTGATGAGGCTGCAGAGAAAGTGTTTTCATTAATTGCGCGAGTGCGTCCTGTTTATTCTCTTCACCTTGAATAATGTAAGCCACATTGAGTGCACTCATACGTTGCTGGACTAATTCAGAGCGACGACCTGTAATAATCGCAACTTCAATACCACAACGAGCTAATGATTTAATGCCATAACCATCTCGGGTATGAAAAGCTTTCAGTTCCTCACCATGATTACCTAGATATATGCGTCCATCACTAAACACACCATCGACATCACAAACAAGCAGTTTGATGGGGGCAAGCTTTGCAAACAATTCACTTGAAAAGTATTCGGTGTATAACGTTTTAACTGAACTCACTACACTACTCCAGCTTGCAATAACATATGCATATTAAATGCACCTATTATCTGATGGGTATCATTAACCACTAATAATGCGTTAATGTGTTGTTCTTGCATAAGGTTTAACGCATCCACCGCAAGCATGTCGGCAGATACCGTTAAGCAGTTCGGGGTCATCACATCTTCAGCCGTTAACGCATGGATATCGAGCTTATGATCAAGTACTCGGCGTAGATCACCATCAGTGAAAATGCCGATTAAGGTTCCATCTTCATGTATCACTCCGGTCATGCCAAGCCCTTTACTGGTAATTTCATACAGCGCTACAGGTACTTGAGTATTAGCAGGCACACTGGGTATGTCGTTACCTGTACGCATAATATCAGCACATGTTAATAGTAACTTACGACCCAATGAGCCACCAGGATGTGATAATGCAAAATCTTCGGACGTAAACCCTTTCGCATCCAATAGCGCAACCGCTAAAGCGTCGCCTAATACCAACGTCACAGTGGTGGATGTTGTTGGCGCGAGTCCCAGTGAACAGGCCTCTGCAGGCACTTTNATGGTGACGACAATATCAGCGTGCTTAGCCAACGTTGACTGCATGTTTTGAGTGATTGCAATAAGNGTAATGCCAAGGCGTTTTAAAACCGGTAATAAACCTAANAATTCGTCGGTTTCGCCAGAATTGGAGATACCNATCACTANATCATCAGGGCTCAACATACCTAAGTCACCGTGATTAGCTTCTCCAGGNTGCATAAAAAATGCTGGGGTACCTGTGGATGCTAACGTAGCCGCTATTTTATTGCCAATATGNCCTGACTTACCCATCCCTGAGACAACGACTTTGCCTTTACAGTTGAGCAACNTTTCACATGCTTCGACAAAATTATCATNTAAACAATCATGTAACGTCGCAATACCTGCCATCTCGGTATCAATTACCCGTTTAGCAGAAGATATAAATGATGTAGACATAATTGTTCCTAGTGTTCAATTAATCAAATATTAAGCAAACAATATAAATTGATAACCTAAAAACGCAGCAACTAATACAGCACCTTCTAATCGATTAATGCGTCGAGTGCCCTTAAAGTTAAAGCTAAAGATGAGTAATAATATGGTTAAGCCTAACATGACATACATATCTCGGGTAGCAGCATCAGCATCAATTAATCCAGGCGCAATTAATCCAGGCATACCTAATACCGCCAGTATGTTAAAAATATTAGAACCAATGATATTGCCCATTGCCAGATCATCTTCCCCCTTCAACACTCCGGCAATGCATGCTGCCAGTTCAGGTAAGCTCGTCCCTAAGGCAATAATTGTTAAGCCAATCACCAAATCACTAATACCAAAGTATTTAGCAATAAATACCGCTGATTCGACTAAAAAATGAGCTGAGAGGGGTAACATCACTAATCCGAGAATTACCCATAATATTGCCACTGAAGTGGATACACCGTTAGGAATTTCGAGCTCATTTTCATCGACTAGTGGGTCGCCTTTTTCAACATTAAAAGACAGCCAAGCCATTCCTCCTAGCACTATGACAAATAAACTAATGAGAATAACACCTTCATTAAAGCTTAAAATTTGATCATGCAAAAAATAAACAGCGACTAAACACATAGCGAATAGTAATGGAAATTCACGTTTTAGGGTCCCTGAAGAAACTAATAGCGGTTTCACTAGTGCTGTAATCCCTAGTACTAACGCAATATTGGTAATATTTGAGCCGATCGCATTACCCACCGCCGTATCTGGTGAACCTGATAATGATGCTGTAGCTGACACCACGATTTCCGGTGCAGATGAACCCATCGCAACAATCGTCAAACCTATCATCATCGGAGATACACCAATGTTTTTAGCTAACGCAGAAGCGCCGTAAACAAAGCGGTCAGCACTCCAACTCAAAATAGCGAGTCCAACTAAAAATATAACTATTTGTATTAGCACTGTAGCGTGATCCCTATGGGGTTATAACTTTTATAAGAAGTATGACATCTATTATTATGGTTAATAGTTAGCATATAGAAAAGTATAGTGANTATATTGACTAAAATGCNTTATAATGTCGCAATTATTGCAAAAAAAATCAGTNTTTTGTATTTGTTTNTACTATCATTTTATATGTTGTTTANTTCAGATACATAAATAAGCTATTCAGATTTGATTCAGNATAATTGTTTTATTGTATATATGAAGGTTTTACTTTTGCATTATCCATNTTGAAACCTCATAATTAATACCAATATACACNCCTTAACATCAAAGATTCATCTTAGGCACAGGACAGGCAACAANACTATTTATGACTGAAAATTTGGTAGACATTCAAAATATCACCTTCTCGCGTGCTAATCGAATCATTTATGATGATATCAGCATCCAAATTCCCAAAGGCAAAATCACGGCGATTATGGGTCCTAGTGGTATCGGTAAAACCACCATGTTACGCTTGATTGGTGGTCAACTTATCCCCGATCAAGGCGACATTAAATTTGCTGGTGAATCAATACCGAAGATGAGTCGAAAACACCTCTATCAGACACGAAAAGCCATGAGTATGTTATTCCAGTCAGGCGCTTTATTTACCGATATGAGTGTGTTTGATAACGTTGCCTTTGCTCTGCGCGAGCATACCCCCTATCTGAATCCGTTATCAAAACATTAGTGTTGTTAAAATTAGAAGCTGTCGGTCTTCGCGGCGCGGCAAACCTCATGCCCAGCGAACTTTCTGGAGGAATGGCTCGACGCGCAGCTTTAGCCCGAGCGATTGCATTAGATCCTGAATTAATTATGTACGATGAACCCTTTGCCGGACAAGATCCCATTTCTATGGGCGTATTAGTGAAATTAATCAAAGCACTAAGTGAAGCGTTATCCGTAACAAGTATTGTCGTGACACACGATGTTTCTGAAGTGCTAGATATCGCTGATTATGTCTACATATTAGCGAATAAAAAAGTGATCGGACATGGCACTGCTGAACAAATAAAAGCATCAGACTCAAAACTAGTGCAGCAATTTCTTCAAGGACAAGCCGATGGGCCAGTTCCTTTTCATTATCCTGCAACTGATTTATCTACACAGCTCTTGGGAGATTCGTTATGAACTGGGTAGTTCAAGTTGGTGCGAATACTTTGGATACTATTCGTTCTTTTGGTCGAGCATTCTTAATGCTAACAGGTGCGTTAATCGCTGTCCCACAACTAAAAAATATCCGTTTAACACTGCAACAAATATATGTTGTTGGCGTTCAGTCATTACTCATCATTCTGGTCTCCGGTCTTTTCATCGGTATGGTCATGGCATTACAAGGCTACACTATTTTAGTTGGTTACGGCGCGGAAGGTTCGTTAGGCCCAATGGTCGCGTTGTCGTTATTGCGAGAATTAGGTCCGGTGGTCACTGCGTTATTATTTGCTGGTCGAGCGGGCTCTGCCCTCACTGCAGAGATAGGTTTAATGAAAGCAACTGAGCAGTTAAGTTCCTTGGAAATGATGGCGGTTGACCCGCTACGCCGTGTTGTAGCCCCGCGTATATGGGCAGGTATCATTTCGATGCCGATGTTGGCGATCATCTTTTCTGCAATCGGTATATTAGGCGGTCATTTGGTAGGAGTCGACTGGCTTGGCGTTGATTCAGGTTCATATTGGTCCATCATGCAAGCGACCGTTGATTGGAATAAAGATGTCGTTAACGGCATTATAAAAAGTATTGTATTTGCGATTGTGGTGACATGGATTGCGATATTTAAAGGCTATGATGCGGTACCAACATCCGAAGGTATATCACAAGCCACGACACAGACTGTAGTGTATTCTTCACTGGCAGTCTTAGGATTAGATTTTGTGCTCACCGCACTCATGTTTGGCATTAACTAGGAGTCAATATGACCACGCGTAAAACTGAACTTATGGTAGGTTTCTTTGTCATTTTAACTATATCAGCAACCTTATTATTAGCGATGAAAGTTGTTAATCAGGGCTTTTCTGACAATGAGTCAAGCTATACTTTATATGCAAAGTTTGACAACATTGGCGGATTAAAAGCGCGTTCTGCAGTAAAAGTTGGTGGTGTCACTGTCGGTAGAGTTGAGTCGATTTATCTAGATCCTGAGGATTTTAATCCTGTGGTCGTGCTAAGCCTATCTCAGCAGTATAATAATTTCCCGGACACTAGCTCTGTGGCTATATTGACTTCAGGATTACTTGGTGAACAATATATCGGATTTCAGCCTGGTTTTGCATTTGATGATTTTGTCACTCTCGCTGATGGTGATTATATTCAGGATACTAAATCAGCCCTCGTTCTTGAAGATTTAATCGGTCAATTTTTGTTTAGCCGAGATAGTGAATAATTTATTTAAGGAAACATTGTGAAAAAATTTATTAGCACTTTTTTTGCTATTTGTAGTTTAATATTAGCTAACTCGGCCATAGCCCAATTACAGCAGGAACAAAATAATCCTCACTTAATGATTCAAGAGGCGGCCACGACAACATTTAATCGCATGAAAAATGAAAAGAGTTTAATTGCACAAAACCCTGAACATTTGCGTACCATTATGCGTGAAAATTTATTACCGCATGTCGATTATAAATACTCCGCATTTATGGTGCTTGGTAATCAAGCTCGAAAAGTACCAAAACAAAAGCTCGGTGAATTTGTCAATGTGTTCCGTGAATACTTAGTCACGACCTATGCAAATGCTATGGGTTACTATGACGACCAAACAGTGTCTTTTGAGCCTGCTGGCGATTATTCAGATAAAAAAATTGTCACCGTTAGAGCGTTAATCCAAGACGAAGGTAAGCCCGATATTAAAGTCGCCTTTAAAGTGCGTAAAGATCGCAGAACTAATCAATGGGGTGCCTATGATATGGTTGCAGAGGGGATTAGTTTGTTATCGAGTAAGCGCAGTGAGTTTGAATCAATCTTGCGTCAAGAAGGCATTGAAACAGTCATTGCGTTGATGCAGAAAAAAATCGATAACCCTATTGTTTTACAGAATACACCGACTCCAACCTCGAATGCAGATGGTGAAGGATAACTTATGACACTGGACTTAATATTCCAAGACAATACGTTAATCCTTAAGGGAGTGTTGAATAATCAAACGATTCAACAAGATTTGTTTGTGTCGCAGCGTAAAAAAATAGCATCAATACAAACATTAACAATTAATTTAGAAGCCATTACTCATCTTGATAGTGCAGGCTTGGCATGGTTACTTAATGCCATTAGAGATGCTCATGCCGCAAATATCTCACTTGCATGGCAACATATTCCTGATAAATTATTACAACTCGCGCGCCTAAGTAGCGCTGAATCCTTTTTCACAACGCCTTCTGCTTAACATCTGATACTTAAGTGAAGCATAACCAACGGTTTATACGCTATGACAACTGAAGAAATAGAAACATTTCTAAAAGAACAGCTTTCCCTCACTGAAGTTCACGTGAAAAGCGATGGTTCTCACTTTAATATCATTGCTGTGAGTGATGCATTTGGCGATATGTCTCGAGTAAAACGACAACAGTTTGTCTATGCACCTTTAACTGATAAAATTGCCGATGGCTCTATGCACGCTATTTCGATTAAAACGTTTACCGAAGCGCAATGGTCTAAAGAGAAACTCTTTAACATTCCTCAATAAGGTCGCATTATCGTGGATAAACTTGTAATTACCCAGTCCTCAGCATTACGTGGGGATGTTGTTATTTCAGGGGCAAAAAACGCTGCCCTTCCTTTGTTAATGGCTTCTTTGCTATGTGACTCCCCCATCACTTTTAATAATGTGCCGGCACTGCGTGATATCACAACCAGTGTGAAGCTACTTGAGGGAATGGGTACACACATCACCTATAACAACAAGAACTCTCTGACCTTAGATGCCAGTAAACTATCAAGTACTGTTGCATCGTATGAATTAGTAAGAACCATGCGTGCATCAATCTTAGTGTTAGGTCCATTGCTCGCTCGTCATGGTCATGCAGATGTCTCTTTGCCAGGTGGATGTGCTATTGGCGCCCGGCCAGTCAACCTTCATTTAACGGGTTTAGAGGCGATGGGAGCTAAAATTGATGTTGAAGATGGTTACATTAAAGCGAGCGTTCAAGGCAAGCTTCAAGGCGCAAACATTTTTATGGATATTGTCAGTGTCGGCGCCACAGAGAACTTAATGATGGCTGCAGCATTAGCAGAAGGCACTACAGTGCTTGAAAATGCAGCTCGTGAGCCTGAAATTGTTGATTTAGCCAATTGCATTAACGCCATGGGTGGTAATGTCACAGGTGCAGGTACCGATCAAATCATCATTGAAGGGGTAGAATCCTTGCACGGATGTACCTATTCAGTCTTACCTGATCGTATTGAAACAGGTACATTTCTAGTCGCAGCAGCCGCAACACGAGGTCATGTTCGTTGTCTCAATGCAGCCCCTGAGACGTTGGATGCTGTGTTAAGTAAACTTCGCCAAGCGGGCGCAGAAATCACTACAACAGCGGATACCATTGAACTGAATATGCATGGTAAGCAACCAACCGCTGTCGATATTAAAACGGCTCCACACCCAGGTTTTCCTACTGATATGCAAGCTCAATTCGTAGCAATGAATTGTTTAGCCCAAGGAAGCGGAGTTGTCACTGAAACCATTTTTGAAAATCGTTTTATGCACGTACCTGAATTGCAGCGCATGGGTGCTAAAATAACGCTACAAGGTAACAGTGCTATGTGTCAGGGAAGCGCTGCTCTTAAGGGAGCGCCGGTTATGGCGACAGACTTAAGAGCATCAGCATCATTAGTGATTGCCGGACTGCTGGCAGAAGGTGAAACCCATGTTAATCGCATTTATCACCTTGACCGGGGTTATGAATCGATTGAAACCAAATTAAACTTACTGGGTGCCAATATCAAGCGCATGCCTGAATAAGCTCTTCATGTCGGTTTTGAATAAAAGTCCACTCATCAGCTTATCATAAGCTGGCTGAGTGGTGCTGCATTGCGTATTTTTCCAATAATTTTTCTTCCATGGATCATTGACTAAATAAACATCCTCGCCGTTAACAGCAACACCTTCTAGCGATGCATTATCCATAAATGCATATTCACTGCAATCTGGGTCAAAAGGCATATTGGGTAATCGATTAGGCGCTAAATAACGCAACCTAACTATCTTAGTTGGTAACTTATTATCAATATCTATAAGCCATAATTGATTATCATTGCGAGCAGCTGCGATTAACCAATTAACACCATTATACGTGACAATATCAGAGCCATTTATCGGGTGTGTGCGTGGCTTACGATCAAATTGATGTAAATTTGGTAACGACGCATCCCAAAGATTTACTGATACAAAACCGGGTTGCTCCCAAAAGTTATTATTTAACTCGGTGGTAAAAATTTGGGCTCTAAACTGGCTATTTTTTTCCAATGATAAATATAACGTATTGTTTGAGATAGCNAGCCCCTCAATCCCATCATTTGGGAAATTACCAACGTCGGCTAATTTTGGAAATTGGACAGCGCGCGTNCCCGTTACCNTGAGNTTTTTACCATCCCAATTTAAACGAACAAGNACTGTGGGATAGGTTGTGGAATGNGTCTCGTTAAATTGTCTTTGACACTCTGTGGTTAATTCGCCCAATACCGAAGCATCTTCAGTCACTGTAATAAACCCATTAGGGTTATAAGGATCTTTGACTAATGCCTCGAGATCAGGTTTTGTATGTAAATACTGAGTAAAACAGTGAGTCGCTTGTTCGTTTGCAATTGTATATTGAGGTGTAGCAAATTCTCGTTTGCCTGTAGCGGGGTCAAAAAAATGCAATTGCTTCACTTGTTCATCAGCCGCACTTGCATCTGAAATCATAATTAAACGATTTTGCCAGAATGTTAACCCAGATGGTTGAGGATCAAGCAGTAATTGGTTGTGTTCATCAACTAGCCATTGGCCGGTTAATTCCAGTGCTGATTTTTGTTGAGATACGCTGACACAGCTAGAAAGAAACATAACGGACACAATTAGCAACAAAATTAACGGCGTTTTAAGTATTTTCATGTTCTGTGCTCTTTAGATTTTAGTTATAGTAAAACATGTACTCATTATTATAAACAACTTACATGGATATTGAACATTCTCGTGCATAATGATTCATCAACACTCCCTAGCCTAATAGCGGGTCCAATGCTTCGTCATGTGAGCCCGACTGAGTTCACATTATGGCTGGTGACGAGTGAACATTGTCATCCTGAATTATTGTTATATCGCGTTCAAAACGGACAATATCACCGACTTACGGTCCCGGAACAAAATAGTGAGATATTAGCTCATCAAGTCATCAAAATAGGCCAACACGCCTATATTCATTTGTTACAAATTAACACCCGTAGTGTGTTTTTGGATCCCGAAGCACATTACGCTTATGACATTATGCTACCCAATAGCAATGGTCTTATCAGTATCGCCAAATCCCATTCGACACTTCGTTATGAACAGCAAGCCTATTTTCATTTTAGGGTGCCCGGTGTGCTCAAAAATGTNATGCATGGCTCTTGTCGTAAACCCCATCACCCTGAACAAGATGCTTTGGCACAATTAGATAGACTCATTGAAGNAGGAATTAANCANCCCGAAGATGCGCCTGATGTCGTATTCTTTACTGGCGATCAAATATATGCTGATGATGTTTCAGGTCCCATGCTGTTTGCCATCCANCAAGTCATCGCCNGTCTAGGATTATGGGANGAAAGTTTTCCTGACACCGATATNGANTCAGCATATGAGAAACTGAGTCAATCGACATTATATTATCAGCGTGAATCCATTTTACCGGATACTCAACCCAACGAAGATGTATTGGATAATATTTTTTCNGGCAAACGAAAACCTTTATTTACTTCTGTCCATGCTCAAAATCATTTAATGAGTCTNGCTGAAATTTTAGGAATGTACTTACTGACATGGTCAGACACACTATGGCAACTCATCGATTTATCGCCTCCTGAATTATCGGAAAACTCACTTAAGCGTTATCGTCATGAGCAAGNTGCAATAGAGGGTTTCATCGANACATTACCAAACGTTCGTCGTGCTTTAGCACATATCCCTAATTATTATATTTTTGATGATCATGATGTGACCGATGATTGGAATCTNACTCGCGCCTGGGAAGAAGGGATTTACGGTCATGGATTCTCAAGACGAATCATTGCTAATGCGTTAATTGGTTATTGGCTATGTCAAGGAATGGGTAATCAGCCTATGCGGACACAGTCATTATTAAATAAGACAGTAGCGCATTTTTCCGATTCAACAATTATTGAACACACACAGTTAGGTGAAAAGTTATTAAATTGGTCCTGTTGGGATTACCAATTAGCAACGAGTCCTCCAGTAAGAGTCTTAGATACCCGCACACAACGCTGGCGTTCTGAAACAAGCAAACATAAACCGTCTGGTTTAATGGATTGGGAATCATTGGTAGAGTTCCAACAATCACTCGTCGGAGAAGATGATGTGATTGTCGTATCTGCAGCGCCCATTTACGGCGTTAAATTTATTGAAACAATACAGCGCTTTTTCACTTGGATAGGGAAAGCCTTAACTGTTGATGCCGAAAATTGGATGGCCCATAAAGGCACTGCTAATGTCATATTGAATATATTTAAACATGAACGGACACCTCCCCGATTTATTATTCTTAGTGGGGATGTACATTACTCATTTGTTTATGATGTGCGTTTACGATTTCAAAAGAACTCCCCACAAATACTCCAATTCACCTGCAGTGGACTTAAGAATGCTTTTCCCACTGCACTGATAGAAAAATTAGATAAGATAAATCAGTGGTGCTATTCGAGTAAATCCCCCTTAAATATATTCACAAAACGACGTGATATGAAAATTATCGCTCGAGTTCCCGAAGGCTTTAAAGGAAAAGAGTTAATTAATATTCCCGCATTAGGTTGGCTAGCGCTAGATCCTAACAAAACTGCCTCAAATGATGCGACAACATGTAGCATTGTTACCAACCATGGTAAGAAAATCACATTTAAAGCGGATTAAGCTTTACCGCTTTTGTCCTGTTTTTTGTTATTATACGTACCATTAACGTATTCAAAATCTTGCTGAAAAAGGTGTTTGCAGTGTCTGAAGTATCAATTGGTCTTTTTTATGGCTCTACCACGTGTTATACCGAGATGGCTGCTGAAAAAATCAAAGCACAACTAGAAAGACTATCTCCTCATATAAACATCCCTATGTTTGACATCAAAGACACGCCTCTAAGTAATATTGCTAACTATGATATTGTATTACTCGGTATTTCTACTTGGGATTTTGGCGAGTTGCAAGAGGACTGGGAATCACATTGGAGTGATATTGGAGCAATTGATTTCACGGGTAAACACGCTGCAATCTTTGGTTTGGGAGACCAACTAGGTTATGCTGACTGGTTCCAAGACGCAGTTGGTATGCTTCACGATGTCATCGTACCTAATGG
>JGI26083J51738_10001983_pt1 | contig 10783 bp, 6 predicted proteins | sample SaaInl85LU_5_DNA_FD_51738 | JGI IMG/M metagenome (IMG submission 51738)
ATGAATTCATGCATTTAGGTCACGAAAAAAAATCGTTGAGAAGATACATTATCATTCCTTACGTATTTTTCATCATTTACATGATTTTCCTAATCATTCAAGAAGGGTTTTCTGTAGGATCTCATACCTAAAACCAATCAACTATGAACATATCTCGAAGAGTCTGGTTATTCATTATCTTATTTGGTGTACCACTTGCATTCCTCTATCCATTGTCAAAAGGGAAACCAAACACCAAAGACCTTCCTTATTTTGGGAAAACGGAAGAAATCGCAAAGCGAACGGATATCAAAGATTTTTTGTTTTATGACATCGATAGCAACCTCATTACCAAAGAAACAACAGAAGGAAAAACATTAGTTGTTTCCACTCTCATTCCTTCTTGCCCTTATTATTGCCCAATCATTCAAAAACAATTGAAGTTTTTGGTGTATGACAAACTATACCAAAGACCTGAATTTGAGGATTTANTGTTTATCTCGCACTTGATAGACACGACTGGNAAAACACCCAACCTTGAGCAATTTCTAAACGAACAAAAAGGGTACGACTTTTCAAGATGGAAAATTGTCGTGGGTGATGACAATCNAATCTACGACATTGAATTACCTAATGCCAATTTAAAAAACACCGATTTCACCTCCAGCACAACTATTGGTGGCAAAGCTTATTACCAAATGATTTTGCTAATAGACAAAAACAGAAAAGTAAGAGGAATGTACCAAGGTGAGCAAACTCAACAAATAGAGAACATGCGAAAAGATATTCGCAAATTATTCATAGAATATAAAGAAGAAGAGTTTGAAAAAAATCAAGAGTCGTAATTTGTACTCTCGTCTTTAAATGACGTACTTTTAACAACAGAAAGATTAGTCATAATGAAATTCACCCTTTTTATTTTAGCGATTACATTGCTTTTCGCTTGTAATTCCCCAAAATCGTCCTCTCTACCCTACCTTGGTCCGAAAGAAATAGCTGAAACTGGCGACACCTTGTTTCATACAATAGCAGCCTTTACCTTTCTTTCTCAAGACTCTGTTTTCATTACAGAGAATTATTTAAAAAACAAGATCACAATCGTTGACTTTTTTTTTAGTACCTGTCCCACTATCTGTCCTGTGATGACCACCAACATGGTTGAACTTCAAAAAGAACTGAAACACTATGAAGGGGTTCAATTTTTATCGCATACTGTAGATCCTGAAACCGATACGCCCACTAAACTAAAACGATACGCAAAACGAAGAGGAGCTAATCTTGAAAATTGGCAATTCGTTACAGGAACCAAAAAAGAGTTGTATACACAAGGACTCAAAAGCTACCTAGTTTCAACTCAAGAAGATGTGCTCGCACCAGGAGGTTTTCTGCATTCCAGCCTGTTTGCTTTAGTTGACGCGAACCTTCATATTCGAGGTGTCTACGATGGTACGAGCGACAAAGAACTGGAAACATTAAAACAAGATTTAAATACGTTGATACATGAAGAATGAAAAAAAACTTAAACGAATTGCGATTATTATTTCAATCGTTTTACCCTTAGCAGTTGCTATTCTCTTTGGAGTAAAAATTGAAGGATTTGATCTAAGCTTCTTGCCTTCCATCTATGCGGTAATAAACGGGGTAACTGCCATTGTACTATTACTTGCCTATTTTGCCATCAAGCGAAAAAAGAAAAAACTGCATCAAAATTTCATCAACACAGCAGTAGTCCTTTCGGTTTGTTTTTTAGTCATGTACGTGCTGTACCATGCCACCTCAGACTCTACTATTTATGGAGATATAAATCACAATGGTATTCTAGAGGCAAACGAATCATTGGCCTTGGGCGGAACTAAGCTTGTCTACTATTTTATTTTAATCTCTCACATCATTCTGTCCATTATTATTACTCCATTTGTATGTTTTACCTACCTCAAAGGATGGCTAGGAGACTACGAAGGACACAAAAAACTGACGCGTATCACCTTCCCTTTGTGGATGTATGTAGCAGTAACAGGAGTTATTGTTTACAGTATGATTTCACCCTATTACGCATAATTAAATCCATTTAAATTGAAACTAGGAGGATTTATTGGGGCCATTATTGGCTATTTTTCAACCAAAAATTATATTGGCGCTATCATTGGTTATTTTATCGGTTCTGCTTTTAGCGGTTCCGGCAGCAACCGATCCAATCAAACCAATCCCAATTTCGAAGTGGGCAAATATCTTATGATGCTTTCTTCGGTGGTTATGAAAGCTGACGGAATAACCAAGAAGTCTGAATTAAACTTCGTAAAACAGTTTTTTGTTCGCCAATTTGGGGAAACAAAAGCACAAGAATACGTTAGACAGCTGAAGCATTACCTCGACAAGAATATTTCGGTTGAAAAGGTATCAACCATAATAAAACAAAATGTAAATAATTCATCAAGGATTCAATTGCTACATTACCTTATAGGTATTGCCGTTGCTGATGGAGAAATCAGCCAAAGCGAAATGCAAATTCTGAAAAGAATCACCAGATCTTTCGGATTATCTGAACAAGTTTTTAGATCGCTTTTGGCCATGTACAATTACCAATCTGATAATGGCAGCTATCACAGACAAACCCATAGCACTAGCAATCAAACCATTTCTTTAAAAGGCGCTTACGACATTTTAGAAATTTCTGAACATGCTTCAGAAGCAGAAATAAAAAAAGCCTATCGTAAATTGGTGGTAAAATATCATCCGGACAAGGTGGCTCAACTGGGCGAAGAATTTCAAAAAGGGGCTAAAGAAAAATTCCAAAAAGTACAGGATTCTTATGAAAGAATAAAAACGTCTAGAAACATCAAATAAAGTACGCGAACTTAGGTATCATATTTTTTTTTAAAAAAAGGAATGGTTATGAGTTTTGTTGAATTTGTTTCAAAAATGTGAAAATTCATTTCTTTTCTAGGAATTAACATATTTTTATAACTATATTTGGCTCAATAAAATAAAATTTACTTAAAATGAAGAAAAATTACGTTTTCTCGATTGTGGCTCTGATGCTCATTGTTACACAATCATTTTCGCAATTGACAGCACCCTTTACCGAGTCTTTCACAGGAGGAAGCACGACAACACCTCCAGCGGGATGGTCAGAATCATGGACATCTGGAGACGGATGGAGTTTTGACGCAGGCTATGGTTATGGATTATCTGGATTAGCCGACCATACAGGAACGGGTGGAAATACAGATTTTGCACATATCGATTTTTCATCCCCAGCTGACTTGAATGCAATTTTGCAGTCTGATACCATAGACGTATCAGCTCTTACTACCCCTGAGTTTAGATTTTACTTCAATTCAAATTTTGGTACGTACGTGGTTACACCNCCTAATGCAATTTACGTTGAAGNATATAACGGGACTTCATGGGTTACCATCGATAGTATAAAACAAAACAACCTAGGGGTCTGGAGCGAACACTTTTACAATGTTGGCGCTTATGTATTCGGAGGAAACAAATTACTCGTTAGATTAAGAGGAGAAGAAGGTGGTTCCGTTGCNGGNGGAACTGGTTCAGGATNCTACCATGATTACGCTATTGACGATATTAGTGTTGTGGAATTTTCACCATGTAGACCTGTTTTAGGAATTCTTTCTAAAAACATTACTTCTTCNGGTGCTACAATCGAATGGAATTCTGCGACTGGNGCGGATACAGCTTGGATTGTAGAATATGGACCAACAGGTTTTACTCNGGGAACAGGCACAACAGTTCAAGTTTCTGTAGATTCNGCGAATTTAACAGGTTTATCTTCAGCTACGATTTATGACTATTATGTAACTGGACTCTGTGGAACGGGTGATACATCCGCATCTGTTGGACCTAATTCTTTCATCACAGCTTGTGCCGCTGGTCTTTCAGGAAATTATACAATTGATGCTGGTTCAGCAACTGCTGGAACGAATTTTAATTCTTTTAATGACTTTTTAGCTACTATACTCAACTGTGGATTGGATGCTGCAACTGTTGTAGATGTTGTTTCTGGATCTGGACCTTACATTGTAAGCATAGATTTCCCTGCAATTCCAGGAGCATCAGCAACTAATACGCTAACACTAAATGGAAATAACAACGTAATTAATCATGGAGGTGGTTCGTATTTCATGGCAATGGATGGACTTAAACATGTTACTATTAACAATTTCCAATTCATAAATGAAACACCAAATACGCAGAAGTTTGGATTGATGATGAGAAATGGATGTGACAGTATTACAATAAAAAACAATACGATTAATGTTGGTACAGGTTATACTTCTTCATTATCATGTGGAGTTTGTGCGTCCAACTCAACTACTTCAGCAACTAGTTCCGGAAATAACGCCAATAACATTACTGTTGATAGCAACCTAATCATCGGAGCATACTATGGTTTAACTGTCTACGGAACGTCCACTTCAAATTATTCTTCAGGATGGAAAATTACCAATAATACATTTGAGAATCAATATTATTATTCAATTAGACTCTACTACGGAGAAAACATGCTAATTGATGGAAATGATATTTCAAGAGCTACTAGAACGACTGTCTCTTCTATGTATGCTATCTATAACTATTATGTAAAGAGCTCTAGTATTTTAAATAATAAGATACACGATTTAAGAGGAGCTACAAACTATCCCTTGTACTTAAGTCAATCAACCAATACTTTGGGTACCGAAATGAACATCTCAAACAATGCTATTTATGACCTGAATAATACAGGTACAGTTTATGGACTTTATTTAACAGGTACAAGGGACTTTATTAATCTTTATCACAATACTTTAAATATTAATACTACCGGTGGATCTGGAACAATCAGAGCAATCTATTTCTCAGGAGCACCAAACAACCATGATTTGAAAAATAATTTAATCAATATTACTGGTCCTGGTTCCGGAACTAAGCACGGAATATATAGCTCTTCTACATCTGCTACAATGAAATCTGATTACAACAATGTATTTAATAATTCTGCCGGAACCAATCATTTCGGGTATTGGGGAGGAAACCAAACTACCCTTTCTAACTGGCAAACTGCTTCTTCCGCAGACACAAACTCATTTACTATAAATCCTATTATCGTTTCACCTGGTTATACACCCTATTCAAATGTAATTGACAATTTAGCTACTCCAATAGCATCAATAACTACTGATATTGATGGAGCTACTAGGAGTGCAACACCAGACATTGGAGCTGTAGAGTTTATTCCATCAGGTGGAGATTTATCATTGCTAAACGGTGGATTATCCCAAGTAGATAAATGTTATGGAACGAATGACACCGCGTTTGTTTCTCTTAGAAACTTATTTGGTTCTACAGTTGACTTTACAGTTAACCCAGTTACCATTTACTTGAATATTACAGGACCTGTAAACACTGTAGACTCAATCGTATTAAATACAGATTCAATTGCGGTGAACCAAACATTAGACCTTGTTTACACAAATGTAGACATGTCGGTACCAGGGAAATATTCATTAAATGCATACATCAATTTTGCTTTGTACAACATCCTTGATNTCAATGATACACTAAACTTAATTGATGCCAGTGAGGTGAAACCAATTATTGCAGTGAACCCAACGTTTGACACAATATACAACTACTCAGATTCAGTGAAAATTTCGAGNCAGTCTCCTTTCTATCCAGGNGGAGCATTTTTCTTCACAGAAGTATGTCATTATGCGGGAGCAACTAATGGTAGACCTGCTAGTGGAAGACCAACTTGGTTAGTAACTGATGATTACGTTGAAATAACAGGGGTTCCTAATTCAGATCTAGCTGGTGTTACATTTGAACAATGGACAACTAGTGGTCTTCAAAGTTCATTTACCTTTCCTACGGGAACGGTTCTAAGTCCCAATGGTACAGCAATTATTGCAACAAGCCAAGTTGGCTCACAAACGAATGATCCTACTAATTTTATTTATTTAGGAAACGGCTCTTACACTGGATCAAACGGTTCGAGTACGACTTCGGGGAAAGTTTTAAGAGATGCATCTGGAAATATTATTGATGCCGTTGGATATTATAATTACGGCACATTCCCAGCAGCCGCTGGTGTCACTGCAGCAGATTGGTCTTCACCTCTATCTCATTCTTCAGGTACATGGGGAATCAGATTGACGAGTCCTGACAACAATACAGGTTCTAACTGGGTTTTATCAACAACTCCAAAGCAAGATCCAAACGTTCTTAATACTGGAGTACCTTTGCCAGCACCCTCAAGTGTGGCAGGATTAACTTGGACCTTAATTAACACTTCTACAGTTGTAGATACAACTCCTGAAATCGTTGTTGGACCATACATGGCAAACGGAACTTATGCTTATGAAGCATCATTTATTACTCCATGTGGAACATATACTGATACTGCATTCATTACAGTTTTAAATCAAACTTACGACACTATTGTAGCGAACGCATGTGATTCTGTTCAAGCAGCATTTAGCGGTAGATGGTTAACATCGACTGGAAGATTTTATGATACATTAGTGGCAACTGGACCAGTTGTATATGACAGTATCTTCAGAACTTATGACATCAGTATAGATACTACAAATGCCTCTTTCACATTTACCTATTGTGGTGACTACACAAGCCCAAGTGGAAAAGTATGGACAACTACAGGGACGTACTTAGATACCATTACGAATTCTTTGGGTTGTGATAGTTTAATGACATTTAACATTACAACTACTTCTGAAATTGTTCTTCCGCTAGTTGTTACATCTTGTGACACCTACATGTGGAGAGGAAGATCTTACACGGCCTCTACTATGGACAGAGATACAGTGAACAACGGAAGTTGTGATAGTATCTTTACTCTAGACTTAACGATTAACTACAAGTCATTTGAAACAATTACAACAACTGTTTGTGACAGTTTAGTTAGTCCATCAGGAAAAGTATGGAATACTTCTGGAACATACATGGATACCATTCCAAATGCAATTGGTTGTGATAGCGTAATGACATTCCATGTTACAGTTAACTACACTTCCCATAAAACCATTTCTGTAACAAGATGTAACACCTACACAAGTCCAAGCGGAATGACATATACCACTTCAGGTACCTATTTAGATACGATAACAAATGTTGTAGGTTGTGACAGTGCAATCACTATTAACTTAACTGTTAATTATTCTAACACTCGAACGGATGTTGTTACACTTTGTCCTGGAGCTACTTACAGAGTAGGTTCTACAGTTTATAACACAGCTGGAACTTATACGGATGTATTCTTAACCTCAAAAGGTTGTGACAGTACAGTAATCACAGTATTATCATACTACCCTGTTGCTACAGGTTCAGCATCGTATAACTTCTGTATAGGAGATAGCATTCAAGTACTTGGAAACTGGTATTATTCTGCCACTACATTTAACGATACAGTAGCAGGAGGTTCATCTACAGGTTGTGATACAATTACAACTCATACCATAACGACAAGAACAGTGTCACCGGCACTTAATTTAGGGAACGATGTAATATCTTGTTTAGACGGTGGAGTTACAATATTCGCTTCTAACGCCTACGATTCTTACAACTGGAGTACAGGAGGCACTACGAACATTCTAAATGTAACAGGTGCAACGGTTGGAACAGGAAGTGCTGAGTACATCTTAACTGTTACACAAGCTTCTTCTGCATGTACAGCAAGAGACACTGTAAATATTAGATTTAACGATTGTACAGGCCTTGATGAAATGACAAGCGACCTCAACGTAAACTTGTACCCTAACCCTGCTACAAATTTTGTTACTATTGAAATTATGGATAAATTAAATAGTGGAAATTTAACTCTTGAAATATTGAACTCAATTGGACAGGTAGTTGAATCGAAATCTATTGAAAATGCAAAAGAGCAAATCATAATGGATGTAAACAACTTTAGCAAAGGGTTGTACTTGGTAAGAGTTTCATCTGACAACTTGTACATCACTAAAAAATTATTGATTCAGAAATAATTCAGATCTATAAATAATCAAAAACACCTTTTACGAAAGTAAGAGGTGTTTTTTTTGGTCTAAATCGAAGATACTTATAACCTATTAACTCAGTAAAATTTGTATTTTTATCTTTCCAAGGATGAACCCCCAATATTCGTCTTTTCAATTGAGCTAACTTTCTATGAGAACAATGCAAACAAATATTATTCAGCTGGTAGGGCTAGCTCTTGCTTTCTGTTTCTTACTATTTGCCAGTGATGTATTTTCTCAAGACGATCCTTCAATGATATTTGCAGGAAAGGTAAGAGACGAAAACGGAAAATCAATTTCAGGAGCTACAGTTAACATTATCAGAAATGGTAAAGAAGTTCACACCACCACAACAAATGCTAGTGGCGAATTCGATTCGTACAGCGATTATTACGGCTACGTGTACAAAATTATAATCTCAAAAAATGGATTAACAACCAATACAATTGAAATAAATAGTAAAGATGGTTACCATGAGGAGGATGTTCCGCTAGAAATAAAAATTCCAATTAAGGTAGAATTGGTCAAAAAAGAGAGTGGAATTGACTATGGTATCATTCAAAACACACCTATTGAGCGTTTTCGAATTGATCCGAATACAGGGCAATTATCAGAAGATTTTGATTATATAGACAAAAGAAAAGACGAAATAAAAGAGTACTTTAAAAAGATAGCGGGTGACGAAAAAGAAAAGGAAAAAAGATTTCAACAACTGAAAAAATCAGGAGAACAAGCGCTAGCCAAGAAAGATTATGGCAAGACAATAGAAGATTGGAAAGCTGCACTAAAATTAAAAGATGATGAGCCACTTACAGAAAAATTAGTGGATGCGGAATTCGCCTACAATGATATTTTGAAAGAAAAGAAGCAATTGGCTAAAATGGAGCAACTCCTTAAAGAAGGAGACGACCTAGTCAACCTGTTGAAATTTGAAAATGCTCGAGAAAAATACGAGGCGGCAAAACAAGTGTTGCCAAAAAACAAAAAACCCAAAGAGAAACTTGAAGAGCTCAACCAAAGAATAGAAAACTTAAAGAACGAAAAAGCAGACAAGCAATATTCCGAACTGATGAAACGAGCCGAAATAAAAGTTAGCTCAGAAAGTTATGATGACGCTAAAACTCTTTTTGCAGAAGCTCAAAAAATAAAGCCAAAGGAAAAAGATCCGTCCAAAAGAATTAAGGATATTGACAACTTGCTAAAAGAAATAGCCCAAACTAAAGCCGAATATGACCAAACCATCATTGTCGCTAATGGATTGCTAGCTGCCAAAGAATATGAACAAGCGAAAATTTCTTATGAGAAAGCTTCCTCTTTACTTCCTTTAGAGAATTTACCTAAAGAAAAAATAGAAGAAATAAAAGGTATACTTAAACAGATTCAAAAAGACAATGAAGCTTACAACAAATTAATTTCGCAGGCCGATGATTTTTTTGGTAAGGAAGAGTTTGATAAAGCTATTTCAGACTATGAAAAAGCATTGAAGATAAAGCCAATTGAGGCAAAGCCAAAAGAACAAATCAAAAAAGCAAATCAACGATTGGCTGATATTAAAAAACTAAATGACGAGTACGATGCGTTTGTAAAAGCTGGAAATGAATTGTTTGCACAAAAAAAGTACAAAGAAAGTATATCAAAATACGAAGGAGCACTCAATTTAAAACGAGATGAAAAACTCCCCCAAGCCCAAATTGATAAAGCCAAGGCAGAAATTACGCGATTGGAACAGCAAGAAAAAGATTACTTAGTTAGTGTTGCCAAGGGAGAATCTTTAATGGCAAATCTAAAATTTAGTGAAGCAATACAAGAATTTGAAAAGGCCCTTAAACTAAAACCACAGGAGGCACTACCGAAAGAAAAAATAGCTTTTTCGAAAGGAGAAATTGCACGATTAAAAGAAATTGACGAACGCTATAGACAACAAATGGAAGCCGGAATCAAAGCATTTGGTGAGAAAAAGTATAGTGTTGCACTCACAAAATTGAAAGAAGCTCAAACAACTAAACCTCTCGAAAAGAAACCTCAAGAACTCATCGCGAAAGTAGAAAATGCGATAGCAGAGGCAGAAAAATTAGAAGATGAGTACCAAAACACCCTTAAGAAAGCAGATGAACTTTTGGCTGCAAAAGAATACGATAATGCCATTTCATCTTACTCAAAAGCTTTAACGCTTAAACCAAACGAAACGCTCCCTAAACAAAAAATTGAAGAAGCGAAAGAAGCCTTGGCTGCTCTATTGAAGCTAGAAGAAGAGTATGCCTCTGCTATGGCAAAGGGAAATTCTCTTCTCGCGGAAACTAAATTTGAGGAGTCCATCACAGCTTTTGGCGAAGCGAAAAAACTAAAGCCAAACATTACTGAACCACAAACAGGTATAGACAAAGCAAACGCTGGCATAAAAGCAAGAGAAGAAGCTGCCGCGAAGAAAAAAGCGGAGGAAGAAGCTGCAAGAAAGGCACAATTAGCCAGGGAGAAAGCAGAAAAAGAAGCAGCGGAAAAAGCAGCGAAAGAAGCGAAACGCATTGCCGAAGAAAGAGCTGCGAAAGAAGCTGAAGAAAAAGCAAAAGCAGAGGCTGAACGCCTCGCTCAGTTAGCGAAAGAAAAAGAAGCAGAAAGACTAGCCCAAGAAAAAGCTGAAGCGGAAGCATTGAGACAAAAACAACTGGAAAAGGAAGCGGCTAAACAAGCTCAATTGGCTAAAGAGCAAGCAGCGAAAGAAGCAGCAGAAAAGGCAGCGAAAGAAGCGAAACGAATTGCCGAAGAAAAAGCTGCAAAAGAAGCTGAGG
>JGI26083J51738_10001984_pt1 | contig 10779 bp, 9 predicted proteins | sample SaaInl85LU_5_DNA_FD_51738 | JGI IMG/M metagenome (IMG submission 51738)
TTGGCACATCGTGTCCACAGTCAAATTGATGTTCATGCCTATTACGGGGGCGTTGTTCCTGAGCTAGCGTCGCGAGACCATGTGCGTTATCTGCGTCCACTGGTGGATGAAACACTGAAAGCCTCCGGTCTTCAGTTATCTGAGATCGATGCCATTGCCTACACCACCGGCCCAGGGCTTCTCGGTGCTCTTCTCGTCGGAGCCACTTTTGCTAAATCGTTAGCATTGTCGTTGGGTCGGCCGTCACTCGGAGTGCATCATATGGAGGGACATTTATTGGCACCATTGATGGAGACACCGGAATTGCCGATGCCATTCGTTGCACTCCTCGTCAGTGGTGGTCATTCACAACTGATTTTGGTCCGAGGGATCGGCGACTACGAATTATTGGGAACGACGTTAGATGACGCCGCCGGCGAGGCATTCGATAAGACCGCAAAGTTGCTTGAGCTGGGGTATCCGGGCGGTCCCAAAATTGCAGCGCTTGCCGAGCAAGGCGATGCCAAGCGATTCGCCTTTGCTCGTCCAATGACTGATCGTCCGGGCTGTGATTTCAGTTTTTCGGGGTTGAAGACTCAAGTCCTGACTGAAGCGCGCCGCCTAGTGAAAGCTGAGCAATTGGATGAACAGGCCAAAGCGGATTTGGCGGCTAGCTTCCAGCAGGCTGTGGTGGATACTTTGGTGATTAAATGTGCGAGAGCACTTGAGCAAACACAGGCGAAAGCACTTGTGATGTCCGGCGGCGTGAGTGCTAACCAACAGTTGCGAGAGTCGCTAAAATCGTTTGAAACCCAAGGCATACAGGTGGCTTATCCGGCACCTGAATTTTGTACAGATAATGGTGCGATGATTGCCTTTGCTGGTCTGATGCGGTTAAGTCGCGGTCAGCAAGATGCGTCGCTTGCGATGACGATCCGTCCTCGCTGGCCTTTAAGTGAACTACCCAAGGTGTCGTAATGGATAGGATGTATGTATCAAGGCTCCCGCTGTTGTCATTAGTTGGGGTTTATTTGCATGAAAAAGAGAATCCGCAACCGCTGTATTTGGACCTCAGCATAAAAATTTCACTTGCGGAAGCGGCTGACTCAGATGACCTTGAGGATACGCTCGATTATTCAGGACTCTGTCATGACATCCAGGCTGCCGCCGCGCGCGAGCATTGCAATTTGATTGAACGGCGATTAACGGATTTGTTGGAAATCGTCTTGTGGGATTCGCGAGTGGAAGAAGTGACTGGTCGGCTTTATAAACCAGGGGCGGTACCGGGGGCGGAAATTTCTGTGGAAAGAACTCTCAAGCGTTCTGCATAAATCGCCTCGCCAAGTGCTTTTCCAGAGAGGCCGGCGTTGACAAAGGGGGTTGCAGACACCGCACGTACTTGATCGCGTATGAACATCCAGCGCGCTAAAGGAACAGGAAGTTGTTGGGTTTGATCGAACTCGAATAGCAACCTATCGAGTGCTGGATTTGGTGTATTTCCACGGAGCCAGCCAAGCTGACTCATGGCATCGAGACAGGCCTGTGGATTGGTCAACGTGAGATCCTTCAGCCGAATCACAGCGGACAAAAACTGCGAGCGTCGATTCGTTAAGCGAAATGTTGCGGCATAGCGGGCGACACATTCGGTCGTCGGCTCATTACACAGCACCCACTCTGCTAGCCGTGCATCGGCGGACTTGCAAACAAACCTTTCAGGAAGTTTTAGTAGCTCAGGCGCCAGCATGTCGGTGACTTTCAGTCGAGCCAGTTGCGACAATCCATGTTCAGGTCGTTCAGATGCCAGCGTCTTATCCAGCTCAACGATGACGCGTTCGACCGACAACTCAGTGAGTGAGGGGGCCATGNTCTGCATCAAGTGCACAGTCTCGTCGGCCAATTGAAAGTNAAAGCGACCCAGTTGTGCCAGGAAGCGAATTCCACGGAGNATACGTAANGGATCTTCCGCAAAAGCNGTCGAGACGTGTCGTAATAAGCGATCATTGAGGTCTTGTTGCCCACCGAATGGATCAATGAGTTCACCAGTTCGTGAAATCGCCATCGCGTTGATCGTGAAATCTCGTCTCAACAAGTCAGTCTCTAGGGTGACTGAAGGATCGGCATGCACCACAAAACCAGTATGACCTTGTTGCGTTTTCCGTTCAGTCCGAGCGAGTGCGACTTCGACGTGACTCTTCGGGTGTAAAAACACGGGAAAATCTTGGCCGACTTGCTGAAATCCAAGATCGCGCAGGGTATCAGGTGTGGTTCCAACAGCGACGTAGTCAATGTCTTTTGGTGCGAGACCCAATAGCGAGTCACGGACAGCTCCGCCCACCACGTACATCTCAATTGTCTCTAGGTTGGTCCCGGCGAGAGGTGCAAATAGACGCGGTAAATCAAACACCTGATGCCACCTGAATCAGTTTCCGGTTGTCGAGACAAATTGCACTCAGGTATCCACCCCAGACGCATCCAGTATCAAGTGATACAGCGTCTGAGTCGCGCTTTCGGCCATTTAAGGTGGCCCAGTGACCGAAAAGAATTTGTCGATCAATCATGGTTCGATGCGGAGCATCCATCCAGGCACAACAACCGGCAGGCGCAAACTCAGGCGCATCTTTGCAACTGAAATCGAGTGCTAGGGTGGATTGATTCACAAATCGCATGCGCGTACAGGCATTAATGAGGAAGCGCGCCTGATCATCTGTTGTCTTGGCATGGTCGTAATGATCCGGAAAATTACCATACATGGATTCGAGCGCGGAAACCCATATCTCTGACTGAAGCCGTTGATGCACTAGCTGGATTTCATGGAGCAAGGTTGACCGATCAAAGAGTGGCCACACGCCTGCGTGGACCACTAGCGCATTGTGTTCTGGAAGATCAAGCGCCAAAGGACGCTGCCGATACCAATCGATCACTGCGTCACAGATGGGTGATTCCAAGAGCGATGTTGTCTTGTCTTTTCCTTTGGGTTCTCTAAGACCTGAGGCCACCGCCAGAAAATTGAGATCATGATTGCCGAGGACAGCAGAACATGCATGCTGGTGCTCAAGCACCCATTGCATCACTGCGAGGGAATCATCGCCTCGCGCGATTAAATCACCGGCAAAAATAATGTGATCTGTCGAGGGGTCAAAGGCAAGCGCAGTCAGCAGCCGATTGAATGCGCTGGCACATCCTTGGACGTCTCCAACCACGTAGGTCGACATTAGTGCAGAGCCCCCGGGTTCAAGAGCGTGAATACAGGGATCTTTGCTTTGAAGATTTCACCATCTGCTGACACCATTTCGAAGAATCCTTCCATGGTTCCCACTGCNGTCTCGAGAATCGCGCCAGAGGTATAGGTAAAGGCATCACCTGGAACAATGGTTGGTTGTTCACCGACCACCCCGTCACCGTGAACTTCACGCACACCGCCTTCACCGTCGGTGATCTTCCAATAACGATGTAACAGTTGAGCGGGGAGGGTGCCGTTATTGGCAATGGTGACCGTATAGGTAAATACAAAACGGCCTTCNCCTGGATTTGATTGCGCCTCGATAAAGGTAGCTTCCGCGTTGACATCGACTTGATAGCGTAGATCGCGCATCACAGACTTCCTTCTCGTTGGCTGATATGGTTTGCAAGGTGTACATAGGTTTCCACAGATAAACGTTCAGGTCGATCTTGTGGATTGATCTCTAAATGCGCAAATTCTTCGGTATTGATCAGCTCTTTGAGATTGTTGCGCAATGTCTTTCTGCGCTGACTNAAGGCCTGCCTGACCACTGCCTTCAGCATATCCATGGACTGGATTTGTGCCCGTTTGTCAGCATCTGGGATGATGCGTATCACCCCGGAATCGACTTTCGGGGCTGGGGCAAAGCTTTCTGGTGGCACATCGATTAACGGTTCAACGCGAGCAGTCGCCTGAATCATCACGCCTAATCGACCATAGGCCGATTCTCCAGCGTTGGCTGCGATTCGATTGACCACCTCTTTTTGCAACATGACATGNATATCTCGGATGTTCTGTCCGAGATCGAGCAATTGAAACAGCAAGGGGGTCGAGATGTTATACGGGAGATTGCCGACCACGCGAAGCGGGGTGTTTAACTGGGTGAAATCAACCTTGAGGACATCCTGATTGATCAGTCGGCAACGCTCGGGCGCCTTTGTGACAAACCTCGCGAGCAGCCCCGGGATCAGATCGCGATCGAGCTCAATGAGCGTCAGATCGCAACCGGACGCATAAAGCCCTTCAGTGATGGCGCCGTGACCGGGTCCGATCTCAACCACGGCATCAGTCGGTGACGCATTGACGGATGCCAAAATCGCATCGATGACGCGTCCATCAATGAGAAAATTCTGGCCGAAACGTTTGCGTGCGGATTGAGCAAGTTCTTTGGACACAGTGGTTTCCAGCAAAAAGGCAAGTGTACCTGACTGAAAGATTCTTTAGGTGATTGCGGTAGTCAGCCGTTTAGCCTCGCGGATCGCGGCAACTAATCCACCGGTACTGGCAAGACCTTTGCCGGCGAGGTTTAGGGCGGTCCCATGGTCAACGCTGGTTCTGACGATCGGCAGTCCGAGGGTGATATTTACCGAGTCACCAAATCCCTGATATTTCACAACAGGAAGTCCTTGATCATGGTACATCGCGATATGACAGTCGGCTTGTGCGCGGATATCTGGAGTGAAGGCTGTATCCGCCGGGAGCGGCCCTTCGAGATGAACGTCAGGGAATTGTTGCCGCAACGCTTCAAGAGTCGGACGAATGACTTCAATCTCTTCGCGGCCGAGATGCCCATCTTCTCCTGCATGAGGATTCAGGCCTAAGACGTGAATTCTCGGTGTTGGAATCTGAAAGACGTTGCGGAATGCTTCAATCACAATGGTCGTGACGCTTCGAACACGTTCTGGCGTAATGGCTTGGGGAACATCTTTGAGTGGTAGGTGTGTCGTNACCANCGCGACCCGGCAATCGGTTGAGGTCAGCATCATGACGACCTCAGAGAGTCCATAGAAATCCCTTAAGAACTCGGTATGACCGGTGAAATCATGGAATCCCGCGTCACGAATCGTCCCTTTGTTAACGGGCCCTGTGACCAATGCTCGAAAGCGTCCATCATTGATGCCATTCAGCGCATGTTCCAGCGACTTCAGGCAATACCCCGCATTGATCGGNTCGGAAACCCCTGGGGCATTGGCTGGGTCTGCGGCTGCCACCGGTTCAACATAGACAATCCCTTGCGTTCGCTCAGGATTATAGTGATCCGCATCCATGATGCTGACNGGAAGCCCTAAGACTTCGGCGCGCCGTTGAAGAATTTCCGGATCAGCGATTAGGATTCCCTCGAGTTCACCATCAATGGCAGCCTGGATGCAAAGATCTGGACCAATGCCCCCGGGATCACCGGGTGTGATGGCAAGTGGAATCATGGTTTCAGTTCAACAAAAGCATCTGCACGAACCTGGCGAAGCCAAGAATCAAGTTCCTGAGAGAACTTCCGTTCGGTCAGGATGCGACGCGCACGATCCTTCATTTGTTCTTCTGAGATGTCCGACTCACGAGTGTCGAGGACTTCAATTAAATGAAATCCAAACCGACTTTTTGTCACGCCGCTTAAGGTATTNAGAGGCAGTTGTGTCATGACGTTCGCGAAACCGGGGACCAATTGATCGGCTCGGACCCAACCCAGATCNCCCCCTTTGGCAGCACTTAAGGGATCTTCTGAGAAACGTCGCGCCAAATCAGCAAACTCTGCACCACCTTCCAGTTCGCGACGAACGTTTTGCGCTAGTTGCTCTGCTTTTTCCAAAGACCGGACGGCGTCAGGTTTGATTAGGATATGCCGTGCTTTGTATTCAGTGACAACCACTGATTGGTCGCCGCGACGATCACGNACGGCAATTAAATGAAAACCACCGGGTGAGCGGATTGGGCCGACCAATGTATTTTTCTTGGCCTCTGTCAGGGCATCAGCAAACGATGGATTCAGTTCGAGGATGTTTCTCCAGCCAAGATCACCGCCTTGACTTGCCTCTGGTGCATCTGAATAGCGCACTGCCATTTGTCCAAACGGCGCACCTTTTAACAAGGCATCTCGAATTTGCACGGCCTTTTGTTCGGCTTGCTGGATGACTTCAGGGCTTGGTCGATTCGGTAATCCCACAACGATTTGGCTTAAAAGCAGCTCAGGAGCAGTACTGACCTGCCCTCCGGTGGTTTCCATGAATCGTTCTAATTCGGTGTCACTGATGCGAATCCGGGTCTTCACTTCGCGATCACGAATGGCGTTGATCAGCAATTCTCGACGGATCTGCTCACGAAACACCGCAAAGCTTTTCCCTTCTGATTCGATGGCATTTTTGAGACCCAGTAAGTCTGTCTCGCGGTTTTTGGCGATTTGCAGCAGTGTCTCATTGACCCGCGCATCATCGATCTGAAGGCCGCGGCGTTTTGCCACCTCAACTTGTGCTTGCTCTAGAATCAAACGTTCGAGGACTTGTTCACGCAATTCATCGTTGATTTCGACAGCATTGCCTCGAGACTCTGCTTGCGTTTTTAAATCGTTCAAGCGCGTCTCAACATCGCTGGCTAAAACCACTCCTGAATCGACGACAGCCACAATTTTGTCAATGACTCGAGCGTTAGCAATCCCAATCAGATTGCTAAAAATCAGTGCTGAGAGCGCACATTTAATACCGAGCTTCAGAGAGTTCATAGCCTTCCAATAAACGTTCCATGATTGAGGAAGCTCCACGTCCTAAAACGCCGAGTCCTTTGAGTTCTACTTGCAGTTTGACGGAGTGTCCGCCGTTGGTTGAGGTGACTTGGTCACGTTCGTAGGCATGCACCACTGCGGCACGCCAGCAACAACTTTCATATTCAATACCAACGACTTGATTCACGCGCTGTTCGGTATTTGGCTCCCACTGCGTCCCAGCCAGAAACCGCCAATCTTGTCCGATTTGGTTAGAGATGTAGAGGTCGGTTCGCGTGGCCGCATCGTTGTCCCACACAATCCGCTGCGTCACATAATCGGTCTCAGAGGTTTTGTATTTCACTTCATTGGTCGCCGTATCCATTGTTTCGCCATCTGCAACGGAGCTAAAACGTGTATTCCAATGCAGTGATTCGGCAAGACGAGCTGTGGATTCAATCACCAGAGGACCTTGATCTGTTGTTTCCGCGTTCCCTGAGAGTGTTACACCCCGGTCTTGAAGAAAGATGGTTCGCCCGGCAGTGACCCGATACGTTTCGATACCGTTGGCGTTGACGCCACGTGATGTTAACGAAAGCGCTATCTCTCGTGTATCACCGACGAAGTCGCCGCCTGAAATTGGATTATCGAGGAAAATCTGACTGACTGTATCAGTCTCATTCGCGGTGTCTGGGGTGTCGAATTTGACAACCGTTGGATCTTCATTGGGTTCACGAATTAAGAGTTTGGCTCTGGGGATGAGCTCNTGNAGNGATCCATCCTCGCCAAACTTTTCGAAGTTTAAACTTCCGTCAAGCGATGCGCCGTAAGTGAAGTANGCGTTATCTTGCGTTGTCGATCCGGTGGTGGCTTCAGACCAGCGTGCAAAACCAAGTGCAGCAGGTGTGAGTGATCCATAGGCTCGTGACAAAGGATGTTCGGCTCTTAAGTCCGATGACAACCGACGCCCCTCTGACGGATCAGTCGCGGTGAGCCCTGTCGTATTTCTCGTAAATTCTGTTGCATCTCCTGATGCAAAAAGATTCCAATCATCACCNTATTGGGCCCAGGACGCAGTCAGTTGTGGTTGCCGGGAAAATTTCACTGATGATCCGGTGACACTAGGATCGACAACATCAATTCTGTCAACAATCCATCCAGCACTCCAGGTATCGCCGCGAACCGTTGCGCCAATCGAAGACGTAAGCTGCTGCTTATCCGACAGGTCAGCAAAATTATTCAGATCGTCCTGATAAGTGCCATCAGACGCATCTTCATAGGTCATATTCCAAATCACAGCTTTGGATGGGTCACTCGCCAAGGTGAGTTGAGAGATGTGTCGATCGGTCCCCGTGACTTTGTCATCGGGTAGTTGCTCTGTTTTCGCCTCAAATAAACTGAAATCCTCAAACAGATAGCGACCATGCAGTCCAATGGCTGTTCCCCGAGCAGTCATAAACCTCGGTTGGATTAATAAGTCGTAGTTTGGAGCGAGGTTCCAGTAAAACGGGGTGACAATCTCAGTTCCTGATGTGGACCCCAGTGAATAACTCGGGAACAAGAAGCCCGTGAGACGTCGGTCATCCAGTGGAAATCCAAGTGCAGGCGTATAAAACACGGGAATTTCTTTNACACGAACAATGACATCATTCGCCCAGCCGCGACCAGAGGATTGGTTCAAATAAATTTGATCGGCTTGTAGGTCCCAGGAATTGACCCCTGGTGCGCAAAACGTGATGGTCCCATTGACGACCCGGATATCTCCGTTTGGTGCGCCGATGGCAAAGTCGGACTCGCCACGTAGTCGGTTTTGATGNGTCACNAATGATGAATTTTTCAGATCAAAGGCATTGGTGCGAACGTTGACTGANGCCGTGTCGCCGATCAATAAAGTATTTGGGCGTCTAATTTTGACATTGCCGTCAGCATCGCCATCGCCGGTGGAGTTCAGGAAAGAGACCCGATCTGCCTCGAGTTGGAAATCGTTCCGCGTGATAAAGGCATTTCCCGTCAAAATGACGCGATCGCTCCCATCATAGTCGGTGTTCTCAGCCTCAGCGTTGAGATCGTCGCCGATCGAACCCTCAACCAGCGGTGGACTGTAGTAGCCCTGGCATAGATAGGTTCCCGACGTATCAATCACCCAGTCGGTCGCAGCGGCTGATTGTCCATCGCCGTGGGCGACGGATGCGCTCGTCGCAACAAGGCCAAGGGCCAGACATCGAGTTAGCGTTAAATGATTCATAGATTCACTTTCAGAACTGAACCAGAATCATAGAGGAGTCTGGCAGGTGTTGCCTAGGCCTTAAGATGCTTGCTTGCATAAAGAATGATATGTTTTCGCTCCTTTCTTACGTTGGAGCCCTAAGATATGCAGGCATATCTGTTCGATTTTGATGGAACGTTGGTCGATAGTGCGCCGGATTTGACCCGAGCGCTCGACTTGGCGCTTGGTCGTGCTGGGCTTCCCGGTGTTGGCTTGGAGCTTGGTAAGCAAATGGTTGGACATGGTGCTGGCAGATTGGTGGAGCGGGCCGTACGGCATGTCACTGGCGAATCCAATGTCACCATGGATTCACCGCTATGCCGCTTGCTGCTGTCCGTATTTCTCGAAGAATATGAACCNCTCTGCGCCGAAACTTCGGTTCTGTATCCAGGTGCAATCCAAGTGATCCAAACCCTCAAATCGCAGGGGAAGCAGGTTGGATTGGTGACCAATAAACCAAGACGCTTTGTGGATTTGATGTTGCCTGCATTCGATCTTCATGAGGTGTTTGACAGCATTGTCGCAGGCGATGATTTGCCGACGAAAAAGCCGGAACCTGATATGGTGCATCACGCGCTGTCCGAATTAGGGGCTGTGCCTCAAAGTGCCTGCTTGGTGGGAGATAGCCAAGCGGATTTGGGCGCCGCGAAAGCATCAGGTGTTGCCTCGATCCTTGTGAGCTTCGGATACGCTGGAGATTTGGATGTTCACACCGCAGGAGCCGACCGCGTGATTCATGAATTGACGGAACTACTCATTAATGACGCCTGAACAATTTGACCGCTATCGACAATTAGGTCTGACCCGCGTTCCGATTTCAGTCAAACGACTGGCGGATATGGAGACCCCACTGTCGTGCTATCTCAAGTTAGCAGACAGACCCTGGTCCTACCTGTTGGAATCAGTGACTGGTGGTGAGACGTGGGGCCGCTATTCCTGTATCGGATTACCTTCGCGGGAACGGATCGAGGTGAATGGGCCAAGAATCACTCGATTTAAGCGCGATGACGTTGTAGAGATTATTGAGTGCGATGATCCCTTGGCCTGGATTTCAGACTACCAGGTCCGTTTAGGACAGACACCCGCTTGGGTGATTGATGAGTTGGATTTACCGAAATTCACCGGTGGTCTTGTCGGTTACTTTGGCTATGACACGATTCAGTACGTGGAGCCACGAGTTGCAAAAACACTACCAGCCAATGATCCACTTGGCTCCGCTGATATTCTGTTGATGCGCTCCGATGATGTGGTTGTCTTTGACAACCTATCGGGCATGTTGACATTGATTACGCATGCCAACCCTCAAGAAGCCAATGCTCTTGAGTCCGCGCTGGAACGACTCGACGATATGTTGGATGACTTGGCGTCAGCTTTGGATCCATCGGCATTTTACCCAACTGAGCATGAGCCGATCACCGAAGCGGATTATCAGTACAGCCTCGAAAAAGAAGACTTTAAGCAGGCGGTGAAAGCGGTCAAGGAGTACATTCAAGCCGGAGATGTGATGCAGACTGTTTTAAGTCAACGCATCTCAGTTCCTTATGCTGAAAGTCCTCTATCGCTCTATCGAGCGCTCCGCGTCTTAAATCCGTCCCCATACATGTACTTTTTCAACCTCGATGACACTCATATTGTCGGCTCATCACCAGAAATTTTAGCGCGTCTCGAAGACGGGCATGTGTCGGTTCGCCCAATTGCAGGGACTCGTCCGCGCGGGAAAACTCAAGAAGAGGATGTCGCGCTTGAGAAGGATTTGTTGTCTGATCCCAAAGAGATTTCAGAGCATTTGATGTTGATCGATTTGGGCCGAAATGATGTCGGTCGAGTCGCAGAAATTGGATCTGT